>ERZ859937.201-NODE-201-length-28566-cov-1.856056_pt1 | contig 28566 bp, 32 predicted proteins | sample MGYA00509985_ERZ859937 | MGnify/ENA primary metagenome ERZ859937 (study PRJEB30046, sample SAMN00715169) | human gut metagenome | study: EMG produced TPA metagenomics assembly of the A metagenome-wide association study of gut microbiota in type 2... | reverse complement strand
ATTGCTTCCTGAAGAACATCTGCAGCCTTTGGAAGTCCCATTGTAAGAACTGTAACCTCAGCGCCATACTGATCCTTCAGTCTAAGAGCTGCCTCAAGACCAGCCTTATCATCTGGGTTCATAATTGTGAGCATTGCTCCTCTATTCAATGTACCATCTGGGTTGAACTGTACGCCACCCTTTGTATCAGGTACCTGCTTAATACATACGATAATTTTCACGATAAGTACCTCCTTACTTTAACAAGTTTGCTGAGATAACCATACGCTGTACTTCTGAAGTACCTTCGTAGATCTCTGTGATCTTAGCATCTCTCATCATACGCTCAACGTCATACTCCTTGATGTAACCATAACCACCATGAAGCTGTACACACTTTGTTGTTACTTCCATAGCAACCTCAGCAGCATATAGCTTAGCCATAGCAGCCTCTACAGAGTAAGAAACCTTAGCGCCACTCTGATACTCATCTTTCTTTCTTGCAGCCTTGTATACAAGAAGCTTAGCAGCCTCGATCTTTGTAGCAAGATCAGCAAGTACAAACTGTGTATTCTGGAACTGGGCAATTGATCTACCAAACTGCTTTCTTTCCTTTACATAGTTTACAGTTGTCTCAAGAGCGCCCTCAGCGATACCAAGTGCCTGAGCAGCGATACCGATACGACCACCATCGAGTGTGTGCATAGCGATATTGAAGCCCTTGCCCTTCTGTCCAAGAAGTGCATCCTTAGGGATACGGCAGTCTGTGAAGATCAACTCATATGTAGAAGAACCACAGATACCCATCTTGTTTTCCTTTGTACCAAATGTAAATCCAGGTGTTCCCTTCTCTACGATAAATGCAGAAATCTCTTTCATCTTTCTGCCACGCTTCTCGATGATACCTGTAACAGCGATAACGATATATACGTCAGCTTCCTTACCATTTGTAATGAAGCACTTAGAACCATTCAGTACCCACTCGTCACCATCAAGAACTGCCTTTGTCTGCTGTCCCTGTGCATCTGTACCGGCACCTGGCTCTGTCAGGCCGAACGCACCGAGCTTCTTACCAGATGCAAGATCCGGAACATACTTTGCCTTCTGCTCTGGTGTACCAAATGTTACGATCGGGTCTACACACAGAGATGTATGTGCAGATACGATTACACCTGTTGTACCACAAACCTTAGAAAGCTCTTCTACACACATAACATATGTGAGAATATCACAGCCCTGTCCGCCTAATTCCTTAGAAACAGGAATTCCTAAGAAACCATACTTTGCCATCTTGTCTACAGTCTCTCTTGGAAATCTGTGCTGCTCATCAATTTCCTGCGCAAGAGGCTTTACTTCGTTCTGCGCAAAATCCTTGAACAGAGTCTGCGCCATTTCATACTTCTTGTCTAAAGTGAAATCCATTCTTTCTATCCTCCATAATAGATTGATTATTACATCCGCACATGGCTGAAAAGCCACGTGCGGGGATTGTACGCTTATTACTGAGGTCAACAGGTGTCTTTGTGCGATCTGCGTTGTATACATAGAAGCCCTTGCCTGTCTTACAGCCGAGGTTTCCACCACGTACCATCTTACGAAGCAATGGACATGCACGATACTTGCTGTCGCCTGTTTCCTTGTACAGAACATCCATGATTGCAAGGCAGATATCCAGGCCCACGAAATCACCTAACTCAAGTGGTCCCATTGGGTGGTTTGCACCAAGCTTCATAGCTGCATCGATACCAGCGATATCAGAAACACCTTCCATCTTGATGAATGCTGCTTCGTTGATCATTGGGATAAGGATACGGTTTACTACGAACCGGCAGCCTCGTTAACCTGTACAGGTGTCTTGCCGATCTCCTCTGCAATCTTCTTGATTGCATCAACTGTCTCAACAGGTGTGTTAACACCTGCGATAACCTCTACTAACTTCATACGGTCAGCAGGGTTGAAGAAGTGCATACCGATTAATGGACGTGTAAGTCCGTTTCCAATCTCTGTGATTGAAAGTGATGATGTATTTGAAGCGAAAATACACTCCGGCTTAGCAATCTTGTCTAACTCAGCGAATGTAGTTTCTTAACCTGCATATCCTCGAAAGCAGCCTCAACGATGAGGTCACAATCCTTGCAGAGATCTTCTTTTAAACCAGGAGTGATGCTTGCAAGAATGCCGTCAACCTTCTCCTGTGTCATTTTCTCTTTTGCTACAAGTCTTGCATATCCTTTTGCAATCTTGTCTTTTCCGCCTTCAGCCCACTCCTGCTTAATATCGCAGAGTGCTACCTCGTATCCATCTACCTGTGCGAATGCTTTTGCGATTCCCTGGCCCATTGTACCAGCACCGATAATTCCAACCTTCATTTTAATTCCTCCTAAAATATATTATGGTGCAAAAGCTTTAAGTGCTAAGCCTCTGCAGCATAACTTAATCATATATATAAACTGATGTGAATAAACTAATTCACACTACAAGGGGATGCACCTGCATCCCCTCATATATCTATTGGCAAAGAAAATTAGTACTTCTCAACGATAGTAGAACATCCCATTCCACCACCGATACAAAGTGTTGCAAGACCTCTGTTAGATCCTCTCTTCTGCATCTCATGTAATAATGTAACAAGGATACGGCAGCCTGAAGCTCCTACAGGATGTCCGAGTGCGATAGCACCACCGTTTACGTTTACCTTGCTCATATCGAATCCAAGATCTCTTGCTACAGCGATTGACTGTGCAGCAAATGCCTCGTTTGCCTCGATAAGATCGAAATCATCAATTGTAAGACCAGTCTTTGCAAGAACCTTCTTTGTAGAAGCTACAGGTCCAACACCCATGATCTCAGGCTCAACTCCGCCAAGTGCTCCTGCTACCCATGTAGCTAATGGCTTAACGCCGAGCTCCTTAGCTTTCTCTTCGCTCATTACAACTACTGCTGCAGCACCATCATTGATTCCTGATGCGTTACCGGCTGTAACAAGTCCGCCCTCTTTACCTGAGCAGCAACGAAGCTTAGAAAGAGTCTCTACTGTTGTTCCGGCACGAGGTCCCTCGTCCTTTTTGAACTCAACGATTTCTTTCTTAACCTTAACAGGTACAGGAACGATCTCATCATCGAACTTGCCTGCTGCGATAGCTGCCTCACACTTCTGCTGTGAGTTTGCTGAGAACTCATCAAGCTCTTCACGAGTGATGCCGTATTTATCACATACATTCTCAGCTGTGATCATCATATGATAGTGGTTGAATGCATCTGTAAGAGCATCGTTAACCATTGTATCGATGATTGTTGCATTGTTCATTCTGTATCCGAAACGTGCCTTTGTCATAGCGTAAGGAGCCATTGACATGTTCTCCATACCACCGGCAACAACGATATCAGCCTCACCGGCCTTGATCATTGTAGCAGCGTCGTTTACACACTTAAGACCTGATCCACAAACAACATTGATTGTGATAGCCGGAACCTCGATTGGAAGTCCTGCCTTGATAGAAGCCTGACGAGCTACGTTCTGTCCCTGAGCTGCCTGGATAACACAACCCATCTTAACCTCGTCAACCATCTCAGGAGCAACACCTGCACGGTTTAAAGCCTCCTTAATTACGATTGCACCTAAATCTGCGGCTGGAGTATTGCTTAATGCTCCGCCCATTTTGCCGATTGTGTACGGCAAGCACTTGCGATTACAACTTTCTTTGCCATTATATTATCTCCTTTAAATTGTATTGCACATCCGTGCTGTTAATTTTTTAACAAAGTTATTATACTACAAATTTATGTAAAAATCAATTGCTTTTGTTAATAATTTGTCAAATTTCTATTAAACTTTGCATATTTTTCACGCGTATTACTTATACTATTCCGTCAGATTAACAAAAACCGATTCTATTATAACCTGCGGCATGCATACAGGCATAACACATCATATTTTTGATTTTATAAAAAATCCCCGGGCAGCATATCCGCTATACTGTCCGGGGATAAAATATATTCTATATACTTTTAAAGATTCTTAACTGTTGCAATGTCAACCGGTGTCTTCTTGTCAGAAGCAGTCTCTAATGCATGTGCAAGTGCATTGGCTGTATCCATGGCTGTGATACAATAAACACCTGTCTCGATTGCATTTCTTCTGATAAGGAAGCCGTCTCTTGTCTTGTCTCCGTTACCCTGTGTAGGTGTATCGATTACGAGGTCTATCTTGTGTCCGAGGATAAGATCCATGACGTTTGGAGACTCCTGTGATATCTTGTTTACACGAAGAGCATTTACTCCGTGCTCCTGTAAGTACTTTGCAGTGCTTCTTGTGGCGTAAATCTTGTAGCCAAGCTTCTCAAAACGCTTTGCAACGCCTACTGCCTCAGGCTTGTCGGCATCCTTTACAGTCATAATCATCTGCTTGTACTTAGGGAGCTCGACTCCCGCACCCTCAAATGCCTTGTAAAGCGCACCATTGAAGGTCTTGTCGATTCCAAGACACTCTCCTGTTGATTTCATCTCAGGTCCGAGTGAAATCTCAGCGCCACGCAGCTTCTCGAATGAGAATACCGGCATCTTGATTGCAATGTAATCGGCTGTCGGAGCAAGTCCAGGTGTGTAGCCCATGCCCTTTATTGTCTCACCCATGATGATTCTTGCTGCGAGGTCTACAATCGGAATACCTGTAACCTTGCTGATGTATGGCACTGTTCTTGAAGAACGTGGGTTTACCTCGATAACATAGATGTTGTCGTCCATATCGATAAACTGGATATTAATCATACCAACAACATGGAGTGCCTGTGCAAGTCTCTTTGTATATCAACCAGAGTCTCTTTTGCTTTTTCTGAGATAGTATGTGCAGGGTAAACTGAGATAGAGTCTCCTGAGTGTACTCCTGTACGCTCGATGTGCTCCATGATACCCGGAATCAGGATATCTGTACCGTCGCAGATTGCATCAACCTCAATTTCCTTACCCATAAGGTACTTATCTACAAGGATTGGATGATCCTGTGTGATTGTGTTGATGATGCCGATAAACTCTTCGATTTCATCATCATTCCATGCAATCTTCATACCCTGTCCGCCAAGCACGTATGAAGGACGGACAAGTACAGGGTAACCGATCTCGTTTGCTACCTTCTTTGCCTCCTCAGCTGTAAATACTGTACCACCTGCTGCTCTTGGGATACCTGTCTTCTGAAGAATCTCGTCGAAGAGCTCTCTGTCCTCGGCTGCGTCTACATCCTCAGCCTTTGTTCCAAGTATCTTGACACCCATCTTCATAAGTGCCTCTGTAAGCTTGATGGCAGTCTGTCCACCGAACTGTACAACAGCTCCGTCAGGCTTTTCAATATTAACGATGCTCTCAACATCCTCTGCTGTGAGCGGCTCAAAATAGAGCTTGTCAGCAATATCAAAGTCAGTTGAAACGGTCTCAGGGTTGTTGTTTACGATGATTGTCTCCCAGCCTTCCTTGGCAAACGCCCATGTACAGTGAACTGAACAGTAATCAAACTCAACACCCTGTCCGATACGGATAGGTCCTGAACCAAGTACAAGCACCTTTTTCTGTGGATTTGTCTCTGCCGCCTCATTCTCACTGCCGAATACTGAGTAGTAGTATGGTGTCTCTGCTTCAAACTCTGCGGCACAGGTATCAACCATCTTGTAGGCTGCCACAATGCCGTTGTCGTAACGCATCTTCTTGATATCAGCCTCATCAATATCTGTAAGCTGTGAGATAACATTGTCAGGGAACTCGATACGCTTTGCCTCTTTTAACAGGTCAACTGTAAGCTCCTCTGTCTTTAAACGGTTCTCCATCTCAACAAGTATTGCGATTTTATCGATAAACCAAAGATCTATCTTAGTAATCTCGTGAATATGCTCGTATTTAACTCCACGGCGGAGCGCCTCTGCGATAACCCAGATACGTCTGTCATCAACAACTGCAAGCTGTTTCTCAAGCTCATCATCTGTAAGACCTGTAAAGTCATAAGACATAAGTGAATCAACATGCTGCTCGAGAGATCTGATAGCCTTCATAAGGGCACCCTCGAAGTTGTTGCAGATACTCATAACCTCTCCGGTCGCCTTCATCTGAGTGGTAAGTGTACGCTTTGCTGTGAGGAACTTGTCGAACGGAAGTCTTGGAATCTTGACTACACAGTAATCAAGCATTGGCTCAAAGCTTGCGTATGTCTTCTGTGTGATAGCGTTCTTGATCTCATCGAGGTGATAGCCGAGTGCAATCTTGGCTGTAACCTTGGCGATAGGATATCCTGTAGCCTTTGATGCGAGTGCTGATGAACGTGAAACTCGTGGGTTTACCTCGATAACACAGTACTCGAATGAGTCAGGATTGAGGGCATACTGTACGTTACAGCCTCCTGTAATCTGAAGCTCGTTGATGATATTGAGTGCTGATGTACGAAGCATCTGATACTCTTTATCTCCAAGTGTCTGCGAAGGTGCTACTACGATTGAATCTCCTGTATGCACACCGACCGGGTCGATATTTTCCATGTTACATACTGTGATGCAGTTGCCGTTGGCATCACGCATTACCTCGTACTCGATTTCCTTCCAGCCTGCGATACATCTCTCTACAAGAACCTCTCCGACACGTGACAGGCGAAGTCCATTTGAAAGTATGTCGATAAGCTCCTGCTCATCGTGAGCAATTCCACCACCGGAGCCGCCGAGTGTAAATGCAGGACGAAGAACTACAGGGTAACCAATCTTGTTGGTAAATGCAATACCGTCCTCGATATTCTTTACAACCTGTGAAGCCGCGATTGGTTCACCGATTTTCTCCATGGTATCCTTGAAGGCCTGACGGTCCTCAGCCTTGAAGATAGTCTCTGCTGTTGTTCCGATAAGCTTTACTCCCTGCTCATCAAGGAAGCCGCACTCAGCGAGCTCCATGCCGAGATTGAGTCCTGCCTGTCCACCGAGTGTAGGAAGGATGCTGTCAGGCTTTTCTTTTATGATAATCTCTTTTAATGACTCAAGAGTAAGTGGCTCGATATATACCTGATCCGCAATCTGCTTATCAGTCATGATAGTTGCCGGGTTTGAGTTTACCAGACATACCTCAACGCCCTCCTCTTTTAAGGAACGGCAGGCCTGTGTTCCTGCATAGTCAAACTCTGCGGCCTGTCCGATTACGATTGGACCGGAACCGATAACTAATACTTTTTTAATATCATTATTTCTTGGCATTACTGGTTACCTCCCATCATGTTAATAAAGCGGTCAAAAAGATATGCTGAATCCTGTGGTCCAGGGCATGCCTCCGGATGGAACTGAACTGTGAAGATATTCTTGTTCACATACTTAAGTCCCTCATTAGTGCCGTCGTTGACATTTATAAATGCAGGCTCAGCCACATTAGGGTCAAGCTTATCTGTGTCAACCACATATCCATGGTTCTGGGAAGAAATATAAACACGGCCTGTTGCAAGATCCTTAACCGGATGGTTTCCACCTCTGTGTCCGTACTTCATCTTGTGTGTATCTGCGCCTGTTGCAAGTGCCATGAGCTGATGTCCGAGGCAGATTGCAAAAATCGGCACATTGCTGTCATAAAGCTTCTTTATTTCCTTTATAATATCTACACACTCCTTTGGATCTCCAGGTCCGTTTGAGAGCATGATTCCGTCAGGATTGTCACCAAGTATCTCTTCAGCGGTTGTGTGTGCAGGGTAAATTGTAACTTCACAGCCTCTTTCATTGAGTGATTTGGCGATGTTGTTTTTGGCACCGAAATCCATGAGGGCAACCCTCTTTCCTTGGCCCTTTAAAACCTTTTTCTCAGTGCATGTGACCTTGTCAACCACATTGCCTGTAGTATATGCCTTGAGCTTTGGAATAATCTCATCGAGATTGTAATTCTCATTTGTGGTAATCATTCCGTTCATAGTACCCTTTTCCCTGAGAATCTTTGTAAGCGCACGTGTATCAATGCCGGCCACTCCCGGAATATCGTTTTTCTCGAGGAAATCCTGTATCGTACCCTCGCAGCGGAAATTACTTGGCATACGTGACAGCTCTCTTACTATATATCCATCCGGCCATGGTCTTTCTGACTCCATATCCGGTGTGATTCCATAATTTCCGATAAGTGGATAAGTCATTACAACAGCCTGTCCTGCATAGGAAGGATCTGTAAGTACCTCCAGATATCCTGTCATTGATGTGTTAAATACTATCTCACTAATGACTTCCCTTGTTGAACCAATGCTGGTTCCGGTAAATACATTACCATCTTCAAGAATTAAAAATGCTTTCATCTTTACCCTGCCCTTTCGTGTTATACTTTGTAACCATAAGCTTCTTAGCTGCAACTAACCTTACGTCTGCGCAAAAAAAAAGAGGGCGTCTCTTTTTTCTTATAAAGTGTAGTTGCATAGTATATCTGCTTAAATTGTAAAAAGTGTATCATAATACAGCCGATTTTTCAACTGTTTTTTGTTACATAAATATGCATATTTATGTATACAATATTAGTTACTGTTCACACCAAAGTATGACCGGCAACTATTGCAGCCCATTAAAACTGCATCTGAGCGTTACGGAGTAAGCCCCGCGCATACCGCATATATCAGTCCTGAAAAAAATACAAGGCATGTAAAGCCAACTGAAATTGCAATAAAAGTCTTATCAGCTATATGTCGCGGTGTATACTCCACCTGATATATGCTTTTTGCTGTCATAGGAACGTACATATCGCCTTGTCCATTGCAAAAGCCTCCCTGATATGCACTCTTAAAGCCCACACGACTGAAGTAGTCTGCCGTGTATGCCGGCATTGCATTTACAGACACCTGCATGAGCTTAAGCTGCATGCGCGCATATATCCTGACTCTCTCCAGAAGCTTTTTGCCAATTCCACGTCTTAAATACTGCGGATGCACATACAGCATGGTGATATGCCCCTCGTTTGTCATGCCGCACACTCCGCACAGCACATTGCTATCAAACGCACCAAATACTACAAGAACACCGGCCCTTTCCTCGTCCGTCAGCCTGTCTGCATCCATATATTCATCAAAATATCGATGACAGTCCTGTGTCCGAAAGCAGCCTCTGATTGCGATATTGTATATACTTACCGCAAAGGCACATGCCCCTTTTATCTCTTCATTTGTAAGTTTTCTTATTTTCATCAGATAGTCTCCTCCACTATTCTGTCTCTAAGCCCGCTATAGCGTCTCTGCTGTGAGTTGTTTTGTATCATCTCGTAAAATGTCTGTTCGTCACCCACTATGGTAACACATTTCTTTGCTCTTGTAACCGCCGTATAGAGCAAATTTCTGTTCATAAGCATTCTCGGGCCGCTCAAAAGAGGTATAACGACCGCCGGATACTCACTTCCCTGCGACTTGTGTATAGTGACCGCGTATGCAAGTTCAAGCTCCTCCAAAAGCTTAAACGGATACTCCACCTTTCTGCCCTCGTCAAAGGATATGGTCATGGTCTCGGCAAAATCGTTGATTTCCTCAATGATACCTGTATCTCCATTGAAGATTCCCATGCCCTTATCCACACAAAGTCCGAATTTTGTCCTGATTTCCCACTCTATCTGATAGTTGTTCTTTATCTGCATCACCTTGTCGCCCTCGCGGAAAATCGTGCCCCTGTATTCTTTTTCGCGCTTGCTCTTGTCTGCCGGATTCATATACGCCTGCAATATACCGTTTAGACGTTCCACTCCAAGGAGTCCCTTTCTCATAGGCGTAAGCACCTGTATATCATACTCTGTAGCATTTACAAACTTAGGAAGCTTCTGCTTTATCAGCTGTAATGTAACATTTATTATCTTGTCGGCATCATATCTCTTTAGAAAAAAGAAATCCATGCTCTTATTATCTAACGATACCTCTTCTCCATTATTTATCTTGTGAGCGTTTACTATAATATCACTCGTACTCGCCTGACGAAAAATCTTTGTAAGCTTTACCGTGTGGAAGGCACCTGAATCAATAATATCCTTTAGCACGCTGCCCGGTCCCACGCTCGGAAGCTGGTTCACATCTCCTACAAGTATGAGTCTCGTACCTGCCACAACCGCCTTTAGCAATGAGTACATGAGTGATATATCAACCATCGACATCTCATCTATGATAATTACATCCGTCTCGAGCGGATTCCTTTCATTTCTCTCAAAGCCAGCTGCGCTTCCTGTGTCCATGCCGCCGTTTAACTCAAGCATACGGTGGATTGTGCGTGCCTCGTAGCCTGTTGTCTCACTCATGCGTTTTGCCGCCCGGCCTGTCGGTGCAGCCAGAAAAATATCCATGCCCTCCAGCTCAAAATACTTGATAATAGTATTTATAGTGGTGGTTTTTCCTGTTCCGGGTCCTCCTGTAATGACTAAAAGGCCATTTCTGACTGCTTCCTTCACCGCCTCTACCTGGTGCTCATCGAGCTCCATCTCTGTCTTTTTCTCTATATTTCTAATTGCAGCCTCTATCTCGATATCCGGCACATCATACGTCACATCAAGCTGCTTTAGCATGGCTGCCGTGTTTGCCTCCATATAATAAAAGGTGTTAGCATAAATCTGGGTTATATCATCCTTTAACTGCATGACAATCTTCCTGTCCATGGCCAGATTCATGTAATGTGCCTCAACCTGCGAGCTTTCCACTCCGAGCAGATATACAGCACGCCTCGTAAGCTCCTCCATCGGCAGATATGTGTGTCCGTCCATGGCAGCCTGCTGCAAAACATACTGTATACCGCTTTTTATTCTAAAATCAGAATCCGTCTTGATACCAACCCGCGCCGCTATCTCATCTGCAGTTTTAAAACCAACTCCGTCGATATCATCCGCCATGCGGTACGGATTTTCCTTGAGCACGCTGTATATCTCTCCGCCATACTTATTATATATCTTCACAGCCAGATTCATATTGATGCCGTACTGCTGCAAAAAATCATGGCTTCCCTTAAGTCTCTTTTTGCATTGACCTGGTCCGCAATCTCCATAGCCTTTCTCTGGCTGATGCCCTTTACCTCAGCAAGTCTCTCCGGCTCTTCATCTATGATGCGGAAGGTATCCTTCTTGAATCGCCTGACAATACGTGCTGCGAGTGCAAGTCCTATACCATGTATGGCTCCTGAGCCCAGATACCTCTCAATAGCCATCTCATCCTCCGGCTCCTTCTCTTCAAAGCTTACTACCTTAAACTGTCTGCCATATGTGGCATGCTCTGTATACTCACCGTGAGCCTCTATATTTTCACCCTCAGCAATGTCCGAAAAAGTACCCACACATGTGAGCTCCTCCTCGTTCACTACAAGAACAAGTACCGTATACCCGTTTTCTGCATTTCTGTATATTATATGATCAACGTATCCTGTGACTGTTTCGGTTTCCAATTGAATTTCTCCGTATCTGTGTGTTTTTATTGTGACTCTGAATAGTTTTATTTTTTAAATATTATACCCTAGAGCATGCGTATCTGCAATTACTAAGTTTGCACTAAAAAAGCCGGTAACCACATGCAAGCATGCCGAACCGGCTTTTTATTATCAATTATTATGAAATATTGTAATTGCGCTTCATCTGCTCATAAAGCTGCTGTGTGATGTTCTCTCCGGACTTCTCCACTATTGTATCACTCATCTGCTCTATAACAGTGTCCATGAACATATCCTTGTACTGCGACATAGATGAATCCTCATCATCACTCTTTAGTGTCATGGAATCCTTCATTTCCTTTATGACCTGCTCCACAAAATAAGACTCAAAATCTTTAAGTGTCTCTTGAGCTCGTCCTCTGTAGAGTCTGATGACAGATTTTTTACGTTATTCTTAAGCTTGTCTGCCACCGCAGATGTATTATTTGAGTTTGCAAGTGTTGATACTGCGCTTATATCCATATGCTACTATCTCCTCAAATTATTTGCTGTCTCAAGCATCGAATCAGCTGTTGTGATGGCCTTTGAATTGAGCTCGTAGGCACGCTGTGCCACAATGAGATTAACCATCTCGTCAGCTACCTGCACATTTGAGCCCTCAAGATATCCTGTCACAACCTTGCTGTTTTTAAGAGCTGGGTTTGCAGCTTCAAGCATCGGATTGCCCGAATTGGCTGTTGCTGCAAGCAGGCTTCCTGACTGCTTTTCAAGACCTGACGGGTTATTAAACTGATACACAGCAATTCGCTGATTCAGATTAATATAATTGCCCTGTGCAGTCATATAACCTACCGCACCATCCTCTCCAAAGCTCATCTTCTCAGCAGACACACCTGCCGGCACAGCTATGATATTACCGTTTGTATCCATGACAGGATTGCCCTGTGAATCAGTAAGTATAGTCTGTCCGTTTCCATACTGGCTCCATGTGAAGGCACCGTTTCTCGTGTAATAGGTCTGATTGTCAGTACCTCTCACTGCAAAAAAGCCATCGCCCTCCAAAGCAAAATCAGTAGGCTTCTCCGTAGAATTGAGCGGACCCTGAGTATAAGTGGATGTGGTTGCAGCCACACGGGTACCAAGCCCCACCTGCGCTCCTACCGGCTTTGCATCACCATTTCCGGATGTAGAACGGGTCTGTATCGTCTGATATAAAAGAGACTTAAACTCTGTCCTCTGACCCTTAAAGCCTGTCGTATTGACATTGGAAAGATTGTTTGCAATTGTATCTACATTTGTCTGCTCAGCACGCATACCTGTTGCGGCTGTGTAAAGTGCCCTCATCATATGGCATATCTCCTTATACTCTTCCTACATTGTTGACAGCCTTGTCTAATGTCTCATCAATAGATGTAATAACCTTCTGTCCGGCTTCATATGCACGCTGTATCGTAATCATATTGACCATCTCATTGACCACATTGACATTTGAAGTTTCTAAGGCTCCCTGTTCTATTTCGGCATCGGAAGCTATAATATTACCCCCGGCCGTCAGATTGTAGAGATTTTCACCATATTTTTCAATATAGTCATAGTTATCCACATCGACAACACCGATAGTGCCAACTAACTGATTGTTCTGTGTGATATATCCCAGTGAGTTTACCGAAAACTTCTCATTAGGGTCTACCTTTACCCAGTTTGCTTCACCGCCATCTCCACTCAATGCACCTGTCGCATTGAGCACATGGTCTCCGTCTGCTGTGACCAGATAACCGTCAGCATTGACCTTGAAAGCACCGTCTCTGGTATACTTTACACTTGTCTGACCTGATTTGTCAGTAAATGCAATGGCAAAAAAGCCTTTTCCACCGATAGCCAAGTCTGTAGGATTGTCAGTCACCTTAAAGCTGCCCTCATCCCAGTCGGTATACGTCTCACCGAGATGCACTCCGTATGTCATGCTGCCCAGATTTTTGTGCAGTCCGTAGTTTGATGTATCCTTTATCTTTATAGCAAGTTCATTTTTAAATGAATGCGAGGTGGTTCCCTCTTTTTTAAATCCATAGGTATCGGAATTGGCCAGGTTGTTCGCAAGAACATCCATGCGCTTCATCTCATTAACCATACCGGTGTGAGCGGTGTATAAGCCTTTTACCATATTTTTGTCCTTTACAGTCTGATTCTGTTAATAACGTTTATCTTTGATGCCTTGTCGGCAAAATCCTTCTCTGTCATGTCGCCTGTTGTGAATGCATACTCGCCGTCAACCACATCCTCAATGTAGTCTACATGTCCGAATACAGCCTCAACCTCGCTCTTTGGTGAGTCAGTTCTCACAAAGAAGCTGTTTACACTATCGTCATAGCTTACAAGTGTGAGCTTCTCAGGCTTCCAGTCGATATAAATATTTGTGTTCTGATGCTTTGTCATATCAACAACATCTGCCACTACAGCACTTGCTGTTGGAAGCTTTCCTGCTCCACTGCCGTAGAACATAGCATCTCCGAGCACATTTCCGCGTAAAAATACGCCGTTGAACACTCCATTTACTCCTGAGAGCGGATGTGTGTCATCTATCATATATGGTGCAACGAGACAGGTATAGCTGTCACCCACCTTGCGGCTTGAAGCAAGAAGCTTGATTGCACGGTGCATTGCCTTTGCATACTTAATATCCTCAGGTGTAATCTTTGTGATACCCTCACAGTGGATATCCTCGAAATCCACCTGCTGTCCTGCAACAAGCGATGTGAGAATGGCTATCTTTCTGCATGGATCATATCCCTCTATGTCGGCTGTAGGATCCTTCTCTGCATAGCCCTTATCCTGAGCATCCTTTAATACCTCATCAAAGTCTGCACCTTCCTCTGTCATCTTTGTAAGCATGTAGTTGGTTGTTCCGTTTAAGATACCTGTGATTTCCTCAATCTCATCTGCTGTGAGACACTTGTTGAGTGGTCTGATAATAGGGATTCCGCCACCAACACTGGCCTCAAACTGGAAGTTCACTCCATGATCCCTGGCAACCTTGATGAGCTCAGCACCCTTTGCGGCAACAAGGTTCTTATTTGATGTTGCTACCTGTTTTCCTGCCTCAAGCATTGCCTTTACGAATGTAAATGCAGGCTCAACTCCTCCCATTGTCTCTACAACTATACCGATCTCAGGGTCCTCTGCAATAACCTTATAATCATGAACTATTTTGTTCTCAATAGGTGTACCCGGGAACTCTCTTAAATCAAGCACATACTTGACCTCGATTGGCTCTCCTGCTCTCTTTGCGATTTTTTCCTTGTTGATTTCTAATACTTCTACGACACCTGATCCAATTGTGCCGTAACCCATAACTGCAATCTTCATCTTTTTGTTACTCCCTGGCTAAAATTTTTACGTAATGTATGCCCTTTAAGGACTCAATCTGCTTTGCCATATCATCCACATCATCCGACTCGGGAAATACATCCACAGATAACGTGAGTGACGCAATGCCATTTACCGGTACACTTTGGTGTATGGTAAGAATATTCGCTTTCGCATCGGCTACCGACTTAAGCACAACGGAAAGTATGCCCTGCTCGTCATCCATCTGAATGACAAGATTCACTGTCTTTCCTTTACGTCCCTCATAAAAAGGAAAAATATCATCCTTATATTTGTAAAAGGAGCTTCTGCTTATGCCAACAGCATCTGTTGCCTCCTGCACAGATTCAAGCTTGCCCGAATCCAGCAGTCTCTTTGCCTCAACTACTTTAAGCAGCACCTCCGGTACAGCCTTTGCCCGTAAAACGAAGTAGTTTGATTTCTCCGCCATTTAGTTACCTCCAAAATGGCCGGTGTGTGTTTGCCACACACCGACATTTGTCCTTGACTCAAAGATTTTAACACAAAGATTACAGCTTTGCAACATCTTATGCTCTTGGTTTTCCACAATTACTGCAGAATTTACCTGTATTTTTTTGTCCACACTCACATGTCCATTCTGTGTTTACAGGTAATGGCTTGCCACAGTTTGTGCAGAATTTACCTGTATTTTTCTGTCCACACTCACATGTCCACTCTGTAATCTCCTGTGGCATAGGCTTGCCGCAATTACTGCAGAATTTACCTGTATTTTTCTGTCCGCACTCACATGTCCAGCCTGACGCATCCTCCTGCTGTGTGGCCCTGAAGCCACTCCTGCTGCCATACCTGCTGCACCATTTCCCGGCGCATTCATTCCGGCTGACCTGTTATTTTGTGCCATCTGTGTAAAACCATTCATCATATTGCCCATGGTGCTCATTCCCATGCCGACACCCATGAAGCCCTGCATAGCTCCACCACTGTTGCTGCCTGCGTTCTTGACACCCTCTGACATATTTTTAACCATATATCCCTGTGCAATAGATGGATCTGAGAGCATTGCGCCCTCGTTTCTTGTGTTAATGAGCTCCTGAGACTTCTCATCATATGAAAGGCTGGCGATACCAACACTTTGTACCTCCATACCACGCATCTGATTCCAGCTTTCATCGAGACACTTGGCCATATATCTTCCAAGCTCAGATGCCTTGCTTGTGACGAATGAAATTCTTGTACCATCCGCTGACATCTGGTTGATGGCAGACTGTAATGCCTCTAAAAACTCTGACAGATACTGCTCATTGATATCAGTAATCTCCACATGATCCATATTCTTTGGAATAGCCTCTGCATAAAACTGAAGCGGATTCACAATTTTGATGGAATATGTACCATGGGCACGAAGGAAAAGCTCCGCATTATAAAATGTATCATAGTAGTTTATAGGATTTCTCGTACCAAACTTGATTCCCTTGATTTCCTGAAGGTTGATATAATAAACCTTCTGTGACTGTGGTGTCTGTCCACCAAATCTCACACGGTCAAAGGTTTCCTTTAAAGAATCCCCAAACTGTCCGTTGAAAAGTGATGGCATAGATGAATTGCTCACCTTGTAGTAGCCCGGCTCAGCTGTGTAATCCACAATCTTGCCACCATCAACAAGTATCATAAACTGATTGTCATATACATGAATGATAGAGCCGTTTGAAACAATATCGTCAGAGCCTTTTTTATTCTGCCCCCTGTTTACCAGCACACCCCTGGCATAGACTGTCTGGTCGCCTATATTATCCGGCTCAATAACCTCCTGCCATGTATCTGCAAAGCCGCCTCCAATTGCCTGTTTTACTGCCTTAATAATTCCCATTTTCTTCCTCCTTAGATATGGTTGTAATCAACTTCATGAAAGCTCTGCAGCTTCCATACTTTTATATTGACAGGCTCAACATATGAGCCACAATATTCACATTTCTTTGCTCCAAGACTTCTGACCGGAGCGCCGCAATTCGGACATGTAGTGCCAACTGCACTGCCTATCCCTGCATTATCCAGCATATCTATATCCTGTATGTATACAAGCTCCATATTGTATCTGGTCTGCTTTTTATACTCTTTATCACCACTGATAAGCTTTCCTGAGGCAGTCTTATAGTAAAAATACTCAACCGCACTCTGTATACTGATGACGCACCTTCCATCTCTTTTCACATAGTTTGAGATTTCAGTCTGATGCACCCTGATCTCGTCAAAATGCTCTGTAAAGCCAGCTGCTTCATTGCTGTCTATACGCACCAGCACCTGCTGTCTTACCTCATCAGAAGCCTCACGGTCCAGCTTGTAAATATCCTCAGTCGTGATTGCACAAAGTGCTGACACAAGCACTCTTTCTGACATTCTCTTAAACTGTTCCCAGACAAACTCTGGAAAATCCCTTTTTATCTGTGGCTCCATAAGGCGCGTCATGCCTGAAACCGACTTGGGAGTCGTAGAGACAGTCTCCCTGATACGATTGATGCCCTCTGTGACATCAGGTGTACCAAGAAGACTTTCAGACAACCGTCTGACTTTAATGTAAACGGTCACTCCGGCAGCTGTCAGAACTGCTAATATCGCCACAGCTATAACTAAACCCACATTTGCCTCCTTAATCCGAACGTGTTGCAAGCCACTTCAGATAACCATTGATAAATATATCTATATTGCCATCGAGCACTGCATCCGCATTACCGGTCTCCACATCTGTCCTGTGATCCTTGACCATGGTGTAAGGCTGAAGCACATACGAACGTATCTGGCTTCCCCAGCCAATTTCCTTGACCTCGCCTCTGATGCCCGCCTCCTTTGCAGCATTCTCTTCCTGCTTTAAAAGATACAGCTTTGCCTTTAACATCTGCATGGCTTTGTCCTTGTTCATATGCTGTGAACGCTCATTCTGACACTGTACCACGATCCCTGATGGAAAATGTGTGATACGAATAGCAGACGAAGTTTTATTGATATGCTGTCCTCCTGCTCCACTTGAGCGGTAGGTATCAATTCTGATATCCTCGTCCTTCACCTCAATATCGAGATCCTCCTCAATATCAGGCATGACATCACATGATACGAATGAGGTCTGCCTTTTTCCCGCCGCATTAAACGGCGAAATACGAACAAGCCTGTGTACACCTTTTTCAGACTTTAGATACCCATATGCATTCTCTCCGTTTACCTGGAAAGTAATGGACTTGATACCGGCTTCATCGCCATCAAGCGAATCGAGTACCTCAAGGGTAAAGCCCTTTTTATCAGCCCACTTCGAGTACATACGAAACAGCATGGACGCCCAGTCACACGACTCGGTACCACCTGCACCTGCATTGAGCCTCAGAATCGCATTGCATTTATCATATTCTCCCGACAAAAGAGTCTTCATTCTGATACCGTCATATGTGCTTTCAAAATCATCAAGCATCTGCTGTATCTCGGGTATGAGTGACTCATCGTTCTCCTCATAGCCCATCTCAATCATCGTCTCTATATCTTCGTACTGTTCCTTGAGCTTTGCGTATGTAGCTACATCATCTTTCATACTCTTAAGCTCTTTCATCTTGCTCTGTGACTTCTCCGGGTCATCCCAGAAGTCAGGAGCTTCCATTTCTCGCTCTAATTCCTGGATTTTTTCTTCTTTATTAGCCAGGTCAAAGTGAATCCCTCACTTCCTGTAGTGGGGCTTTGTAGCCTTGGAGCGTGGACTTGAAATTATCCACTCTACCACAGAATCACCTCTTTCTTTACATTTTAGACGCTTTATGGCTCTAACTACGCTTCCCGCATTCAGGTTGTGGGGTGCGTCCGGCACACAGTATATTCCTCTGAAAAATATGAAGTCAGCCACGGGATTTTTTTCGGATAGTGATTTTTCATTTTCACTTTGTTTCATTCATATTTTTTTCCGGAACCCCGTGGCAGTTCATATTTTTCTTCGGAACATGCTGTGTGCCGGCCGTAAACCTGGGTTTACGGGGCGGGAAGCTGGTTGTGGCACATATTAAAAGCGTATGTTATATGCCTTGTTTTTTCGGCCAGCGTCAATACCTTTATTATACCGATTATATTAGAAAACTGCAACTAAATTTGTTACTTATCATCACACCTTCGATTTCGCAGTGCCTGCTGTATGCTTCTTACGCGCCACATGTGTAACAAGCGCAATAAATAGCAGCATAATGATACCGCCTGTGGTATCAATCAGTACGTCCGTGAATCTGCCGGCCCGGCCGGGAACGAACAGCTGGTGAAATTCATCTGTGCAGGCATATATGAAGGTCACGCCTATCGGAACCAAAAATCTTCCTCTGCCATGCAAGAACGAAAATGTCAAAAAACCAAGCAATGTGAGAATGGCATACTCACTCATGTGGGCACATTTTCTCACCGGATAGTCTATAAGCTCTGCCTTATCGAGCAGCTCCTTCTCATCCCAGTGGCTTGCAGTAATGGTATTGACCACAGAAACTATGCGATAGCTGACGCTGCCGCTGAGCTCAGACGACTCGGTGTCAGGCTCCGCCGAAAACATAAAGATGACTACCATCCAGCACAGCATGAGAAAGCATACAATCTTATTTAAGCTTTTCATTCATCACCTCAATCGCTTTCTGAAGCTGCACATCATACTGCATGTCATAGTCTGCATTTGTATCTCCTGTATATTCATAATCGACCTCTACATCAGGCTCGATACCCTTTTTGTGGATATTGTGACCGTTTGGTGTGTAGTACTTCGATGTGGTAATCTTTACAGCATCGCCATCGGAAAGATTATAGATAGTCTGTACAATTCCTTTTCCAAAGGTCTTTTTGCCTACAAGTGTGGCATCAATATAACCATCCTCATTGTAATCCTTCATGGCTCCCGCAAAAATTTCAGATGCACTTGCGCTGTTCTCATCGACAAGCACTACGATAGGACAGTCAATCTGTTTTCCATCATCATCACCAAATGTCTGGATATTTCCGTTTTTATCCTTTGTATACACGACAGTTCCTGCAGGAAGCTTGCCAACTGTTTCTGCCGGAAGCAGTCTGTCAACCATTTCTGTCACTGCGGTAAGTAGTCCTCCCGGATTAGCACGCAAATCCACTATAAGACCCTTCATACCCTGATTTGTAAGTCCGTCAAGTGCATCCTCAAACTGACTTGCCGTGTTTGTCTGAAACTCGCTGACCTGGATATATCCCACTCCATTGTCAAGCAGCTTGCTGTCCACTGATGGCAGCTCAACATTTTTACGCTCCACCTCAACAGTAAATGGGTCAGCCTCCTCGCCACGCCTGATTTCAAGCGTAACCTTCGTGCCCTCCTTACCTCTGATTTTGGCAACAAGCTTTGTGAGATCCTCGGATGTTGCCTCGACACCATCAACAGAGACTATTTCGTCATCCTTTTTAAGTCCCGCTTCCTCAGAAGGTGTACCACTGTATACCTTCGAAACTGTCACCTGCTTTGTATTCGGATCCTGCTTTAACGCACCCCGATTCCATAATACGTGCCTGTCGTACTAATCTGCAGCTCCTTATATTCATCCGCGGTATAATAAACCGAATAAGGATCATTCAGCCCCTCCATCACACCATGTAGCAGACCGTTTTCCAAATCATCCTTATCGTAATCCTCATAGTAGTACTCGTCTATGTAGTTCGCAAGCTCATCGATTTTCTGCACGGTCTTGTCATCAAGCACATCTGCGCTTTTTGCAACGGTATGCACGCTCCTGCCTGTAATCATTGTGTATGCAAAGAGCACAATCAATCCAAGCACAATGGTGGTCACTATACCTGTAGCAATACCGACACCGAACCCATTTCTAAATCCCTTTCTATGAGGCTTTTTATCGCTCATATCTGAATTATCATCGTATTCTAAGCCGTTGTTGTTTGAATTATCCATTTCAGTCCTGTCCTCTCTATATTATGATATGAACTTAAAACAGCCTGTCTCCGATCGGAGCCAGGCCGTCATAATTATTATTATACTCTTAAATGTTTCCGAATTGTGAATCGGCTTCCCAAAAAGCCAATTCCAACGCCCAGTATAAGCGCTACCGGTACAAGTGTAGAGAAAATCTCCTTTGTCGGGATAAATGTCATCATATTTCCTATAAAACTAAACTTATTAGCAATATATGCACAAATCTTTCCATATATGACGCTAAGCAATCCCAGAGGAATCGCTGATCCTATCAGTCCAATGAGAATACCTTCTACCACAAACGGAGACCTGACCAGAAAATCAGTCGCTCCAATAAGCTTCATGATAGCTATTTCCTCTCGTCTGACCGCAATACCCGTAGTAACTGTGTTGCTTATAAGGAAAATCGCAACACACAGAAGAATCAGAATAATACCTCCCGATACATAGCTGATAAGCTTATTTAAATCGGTCAGTGTATTAGCCACATCCTGCGACTGGTTTACCTTTCTGACGCCCTCCAGCCCCTTGATATAGTTGACAAGAGTCTGCTGCATAGAGACATCATTCAAATAAACCTGCAGATTTGCTGAATTACTGAGAGGGTTATCATCGCCAAAGGAAGCTGCAGCATCATCGTAGCCCTCAAAATACTCCTTCTGGTAATCACTCCATGCATCGGCCGCTGACTGATAATCCACCTTGCCAACCTCAGCCCTCTTTTCTATCTGAGCCTTGTCCGCTTTTATTACATCCTCTGTAGTGCCCTCATTAAAGAACACTGTGACAGCAACACCCTCCTCAGCTGTCTTAACCATGCTTGAGAAGTTCGTCACAACTATATAAAACAGACCAAACATAAAAATACAGGCTGCCATTGTCGCTATGGATGCCAGTGAAAACATCTTGTTTCTGAAAATATTCTTAAATCCCTGCTTGATTGAATAAAAAAACGTATTAATCCTCATCACTATCACCATCCTTGCTGTCAGATACAACAAGACCTTTCTTTATAGTGATAACACGTTTTTTCATAACCTTAACAATCTCAAGATTATGAGTTACAACGATAACAGTTGTGCCTTTCTCGTTGATTTCCTCAAGCAGTTTCATAATCTCCCACGCATTGTTATTGTCCAGATTACCCGTCGGCTCGTCAGCAAGCAGCATGCTCGGCTCATTGACAAGAGCTCTTGCAATAGCTACTCTCTGCTGCTCTCCTCCCGAAAGCTCTCTCGGCTTTGACTTGTACTTTGCAGCAAGCCCTACCATAGAAAGCATCTGTGGCACCTTTTTCTTAATAACAGCTGTGGATGCACCGATAACCTTGAGTGCAAAAGCTACATTTTCATAAACATTTCTATCTTTTAATAATCTGAAGTCCTGGAAAACGACTCCAACATTTCTTCTGTATTTAGGAACCTGCTTGTGGCGAATGCGCGTCAGATTCCTTCCGTCAACAGTAATCGTTCCGTCTGTAGGATCAAGCTCCTTTAAAAGAAGCTTAATCAAAGTGGATTTGCCGGATCCGCTATCTCCGCATACGAAAACAAACTCTCCATCATCAATCTCGAGATTGACATCATTGAGAGCAGGTATACCTGCAGAATATGCCTTACTGACATGTTCAAGTTTAATCATTACTTTCTCCTTAATAGTCCATTGATTCCATATATTTCATATATTTGACTACCATAAGGGCAATCTTAAATGTGATGGCATCCTCGAACACTCTAAGGTCGAGTCCTGTACTTTTCTGAAGCTTGTCCAATCTATATACAAGAGTATTTCTGTGAATGTAGAGCTGTCTTGAAGTCTCAGATACATTCAGGCTATTCTCAAAGAACTTATTTATAGTAGATAATATTTCTTCATCAAAATCGTCAGGGGATTTGCCATCAAATATCTCTTTGATAAACATCTTGCATAGAGGAATCGGGAGCTGATATATCAGACGACCTATTCCAAGCTGGGAATATGCTATAATATTCCTCTCCTCGAAAAAGATTTTTCCGACATCGAGAGCCATTCTGGCCTCCTTATATGAGCGCGACACCTCTTTCAACTCATTGATAACAGTACCATATGCAATATGTACCCCATCCGCTTCGGATCTGAACAGATTCAAAATCACCTCGGCTGTCTTTCTGAGATCATCATAGGTCTCGTTTTCTGCCAGCTCCTTCACTACTATTATATTCTTCTCGTCAACAGCTGTAACAAAATCCTTTGATTTGCCGCCGAAAAGACTTCTGATCTTCTCAAGCTCGTTGCCGTCCTTCTCCCTGTTTGTCTCAACAATAAATACTACACGCCGCACTTCAATATCAATATGAAGCTTCTTCGCGCGATTGTATATATCAACCAGAAGGAGATTATCCAAAAGCAGATTCTTTATAAAATTATCCTTGTCAAATCGCTCCTTGTACGCAACCAGAAGATTCTGAATCTGGAAGCTTGCAATCTTGCCTATCATGTAGACATCCTCGCTGTCACCATAAGCTAAAAGCACATATTCCAGCTGGTGATCATCAAAGACTTTGAAAAACTGGCATCCATTAATCACCTGACTGTCTGCCGGTGATGCAACAAAGGCCTGTGCCGGCTCTATAAACGCCTCTGCATTCGGAAACGTAGCTGCAAGAATCTTGCCCTCAACATCTATCACACAAAGATCGGTTCTCGTAATTCCTTTAAGGCCATCAATTGTATTTTGAAGTATCTGATTGGAAATCATAAATCGTTCTCCTTCTCCCCTTTTTGTAACTGTGCATTGCCCTCACAGTCACTTTATAACTAATTGCATAAATACTTGCTATTATTTTAATACATTCGCACAAAAAAATAAAGAGGTAAATGTACAATTTTTACACATTTCCTCTTATTTTTTCTTTTATTGTTATAAGAATTAACTATATTGAACTGTTTTGTCTATGTTCATAGGTGTTGATAAGATGCGTAAGGCGCTTCACATCAAGCATTTTTCTTATTTTTCCAATAAATCCATGCTTTTTCCCCATGAACTTATTATTTCCGATTCCGTACCAGAGGTTCATCAACAGCTTTTCCCTGTTGTGTAAAAGGAACTTCTCCTGTGCCGGAGACGGAAGAAATGATGCAATCACATCAGGTGAAACGATGTTAATTTCATTGACAAGATTTTCGCTGCATCCCGGTGAGTCATCAAGAACACCCTTGCCGGATATTCGCGCTCTGTCAAATAATCCAAGCAGAAATTCCTCAGCCTCATCAACAGCTTTCTGCGACTCTGCAATCACAAAGATTTTTTTATCATTCCTCTCAAGCCTCTTAAAAAGCTCATAAAAGAAGTCATGATCTTCTATCTCATGCCGACGCTGCAAAGTATCTGCCGATACCGCCCTTAGTATGCCTTCATCCGCAATGACAGAATAATCGCACGCCTCCAGCGCCTGCTTCACCTCTTCATCAGACTCCGCCAATGCCAGCGTATCCATATTCACTTCCTCTATTGTAGTGAGTATCTTCTCTGAAATACGCCTGTCGACTCTCATAAGCATCTCACGTACTGTATAGTTATCAAGTTGTAGCCCTGCAATATCTATCTTTTTAATCATAATTTGAAGTATAACAAAATTAACTTACATAATCAACACTTTTCAAGTTGTCCGACAATTATAAAGCATTTTAATCATATTATTTACAATTAAAATGTCAATATTATTTCCGAAATATTACTAATTTAGTGCAACTTTATCAGAACTTTACAAAACAGTTGTTCTTTTGCTCTCATTCAAAAATGTGGATAATGTGCATAACTCCGTGCATAACTCATTTTAAGGGCACTTTGAGGTTTACTTTTGTTGATAGTTATCCACATTTATCCCCAATCCGAATTTACCGGGTTTAGCATATCCACTTTTTTGTGCATGTTGCTATTTTGATATATGTGATAAAAATTACGCTTGACAGCCCTGTTTTCCATTCTGTTTAAATTAGTCCCGTTTTTAAACATATATGTATATCATACAGGCCACTTATTTCAAATATCATAAACAAAAATAAAGTTTCTCTATGTAAAAAAGACCTCCATCTCGATGAGATGAAGGTCTTTATAGATTCATATTTACCTATCCGGCATGAATTTATTAGAAAATTCTTCTAACTGCAATGATTGATTTGTAGTTAGCCGGTGATGTATATTTGATACCGTCTGATGGGTTGCTTGCATGTACAATAGTGTTTCCACCACAGTAGATAGCAACATGTCCGCTATAGCAGATGATATCTCCAGGCTGCATATCGCTTGTGCTCACACCGTATCCAACGCTTCTCATTGCTGATGAGCTGTGTGGTAAGCTGATGCCAAACTGTGCATAAACTGACATTACAAATCCTGAACAATCTGTTCCGTTTGTAAGACTTGAGCCACCGTAAACATAAGGATTGCCAACGAACTGTGATGCATAATTAACAACAGCCTGTCCGTTTGAACCACTTGGTGCGCTATAGCTCTTCTCTGATGAAGAACTGCTTGATGATTTGCTTGAAGACTTAGATGACTTCTTTGCTGCTGCCTTGGCTGCTTTTGCTTCCTCAGCCTTTCTAGCTTTCTCTTCAGCCTTTCTGGCTGCTTCCTCAGCCGCCTTACGCTCTGCCTCTTCCTTGGCAAGTCTTGCTGCTTCCTCTTCCTTAGACTCAGCATAAGTGAACTCTGTATCGAGTGTCACATAATCTGTAGATACATATCCGGTACCGTCTGCTGTAGATACACCTACCCATCCAGCTGTTGACTCATCCACAACTGTGAGATCATCCTCTCCGGACACGAGACCAAGTACTTCTGCATCAGTAGATGCTGTTGTTCTGACCTTGAGTGTCTCAGTATTGACTGTTGCCACGCGACGTCCTGCGCTCTGTACAAGTGCATCGTCACCAACTACAACATAATCGCCTTTTACATATCCTGTTACTGAACCGGACTGGATTTTGTACCATCCGTTATCGGTTGTCTCAAGTACTGTTCCAATTCCATTGTTATAGAGCTTTCCAAGAGACTCGCTGTTTTCATCTGCACTCGCACGTATATTAACGCTGTCGCTAACCTGTGCAACTGCTGTATCAGCATATGCTGATTTAACCGGCTCAGCATCTGTTGTCGCAACATCTGTTGAGTCTCTGATGTCTCATCACCTTTTAACATTACATCTGTCAACATAGATGTAACACCGGCTGTAAGAGTGTTTGATGTACTAACAATATCTGATGTATAACTAGCTACTCCTGAGTAGGTCCAGCCGCATATACTGCATATGGCACTGAGGACAGAGCCATAAAACCTGTAAGTACCCCGGCTGTGAGTTTCACATAATTTACTTTCATTTTACCCTCCGTTGTATGAATTTGTAACAGTTATTACGAATTTGTTACAAATATTACTTTGTCATTATAACAAAGCAACATATATATGTCAACGTTTTCTTAGTGAATTCTTAAGAAAATCTTGACTTTTTCCAACGAATAGGACTTATGTCGCATGAAATACTTATGTAATAATTTTATTTTACAGCAATAGCCTCAACCTCAAGCATTACATCCTTTGGAAGCCTTGCAACCTCAACACAGCTTCTTGCAGGGTATGCTCCGTTAAAAAATGTGGCATATACCTCATTTATTGCACCGAAGTCATTCATCTCCTTGATGAAAACTGTAGTCTTTACCACATTGTCCATGCTTGTTCCTGCTGCCTCAAGCAGATGTGACAGATTTGTAAATGCCTGCTTAGCCTGTGCCTGTGAGCCCTCAGGAATCTCACCGGTCTCCGGAACTACCGGTATCACTCCGGAAGTATATACCATACCATTTACCTCGATAGCCTGTGAATATGGTCCGATTGCTGCCGGTGCCTTGTCTGTACTGATAACGTTTTTCATGTTATTGTCCTTCTTTCCTGTTAAAATTTATTAAAAAGACTGTTATTTCTTAAGACGGATTTTGCCATCTGTGAGATCAATCTTTCTTTCCTTATATAAATGACCAACTGCACGCTTGAATGCATTTTTGCTAAGTCCTGTTTCTCTCTTGATTACCTCCGGGCTTGCCTTTTCCGAAAACGGAAGCACCCCTGCGTATGAATCAAGCAGTTCAAGGAGCTTTTCAGCGTCGGAATCCATCTGAATATATGCCTTTTCCCTCATTGTCAGGTCTAGCTTGCCATCCGCCTTGACATCAGTGACCTTTGCCTCTATCACATCTCCAAGCTTCAGATAAGCGGCATTCTCAAAAACCGGTATCTTGGCTGAATATTTGTCATCCACAGCGATAAATGTACCGAAATTGTCGCTAAAATCATACACTCGGCCTGAAACCATATCGTCCTTTTTGTATGGCGAATCGGTGCTCAGCATATGGTAAATACCCTTTGTGGTAGCGCAAAGCCTCTGGCTTTTATCTATGTATAATGTAACAAGTATCTCATCTCCGGCGCTGACCTTTCTGACCATCTCCTTGTAAGGAAGAAACAGGTCCTTTTCAAGCCCCCAGTCAAGGAACGCCCCTATTTTAGTCACCTCCTTGACAGTAAGCACTGATAGACCTCCAAGTGTCAGCTTTGGCTCGTTTGTCGTAGCAATAAGTCTGTCGTTAGAATCCTTGTATACAAAGACCTTAAGCTTATCCCCCTGCTTTACTCCATCCGGAATCTGCTTTGCCGGAAGCAGTACCCTCTCCTCCGAAGCCGAAGATGTTGACAGATATATGCCAAAATCAACCTTCTTTACACATACAAGCTCCTGATATTCTCCTAATCTCATGTTTTTCCGTCCTTTCTGTATCAAAACTGTATCGTTGTTAAATAATGGAATTATAATTATTTTCCCGGTACCGGATTACTCAAAAACTCCACCACCGAATACGGTTTTTTATCCGTATCCGCAAGCACCACTGTCACACTCTTTGATGTGTACTTCACGTATGATATAACTGTATCACCAAGCTTTGCTTCTTTTCTGTACTCCACACGAAGCTCAGATATTTCAAAATCATTCGGCAGAAGCTGCTGCGCCAGCATAACATACTTCTCATTGTTCATATGATGGTTGCTGTCTATAAAAAACTGAGGAACCACAATCTCACCCTTTTTCTCCATATCATCAGGAATATGAAGCTTGCGCTTTGCACACTCCATCTCAAGCTGCGGCTCAAGACCGTATGTATCCGCAAACTCCTGAGGCACCTTCACCGGTCTGCCGGTTCGTGTATCAACAAGTACCCAGACAGAATTGGCATATGCCAGTGTGCTGCCACCTGCATCTTCAAGTGTGAAATTTCTGTAGCCGTAAAACGCCTTCATACCATATGCCCATGTGGATATCTTTACCTGTTCATTAAGCAGTGGAAGCCTGTTTATGCATATCTGCCATGATGAAAGCACCCATGCTATATGATTGTCCGCAAGAAATCTGATTCCCACATCATGTGACTGTGAGTGAAACACACTACAGTCCTGAAAATAATTGGTAAGCCCCGTAAGGCTCAGTCTGCATGACGAATCCACCTCGCTGTAACGTATTCTGCTATCAAATGAAAAAGCCATATCTAATTCCTCTAGTCTATAAAATTGAAGTAACTTCTGATAAATCTAAACGCTTCATCCACACCATTGGACATCCAAAGATTTGAGCTTTTATTAATGATATCCTGGTATTGCTGTATAGTAATTGGTGTCTTTTTTTCAGAGCCGAGTTCTTCTATAAGATTAATAATTCTCAAAAAATTCTTGTTCATATTACACCATCCTTCTATAACTATTTAAGTCATATACGTTTTTATTTTATAACAAATCGCATTATTACACAAGAAAAAAAGAGAACTTCTATCGAAGTTCTCTTTAGCTGGCCCACAAGGATTCGAACCTTGAAATGACGGAGTCAGAGTCCGTTGCCTTACCTA
>ERZ859937.199-NODE-199-length-28603-cov-1.555801_pt1 | contig 28603 bp, 26 predicted proteins | sample MGYA00509985_ERZ859937 | MGnify/ENA primary metagenome ERZ859937 (study PRJEB30046, sample SAMN00715169) | human gut metagenome | study: EMG produced TPA metagenomics assembly of the A metagenome-wide association study of gut microbiota in type 2... | reverse complement strand
AATTTGCCGGCGAACCGGTGTGCCAGTTCGCCTCATTGCCGGACACATGGGAAACGATGGATAACAGAGTGGCGGAGGGACCGTGGGTCATGAAGTATAGAGACCGCTACTATATGATGTATAATGCCAACCACACCTCTACAGAGTGGGGCAATTATCAGTTGGGAGTTGCTGAGGCAGACTCTCCTTTAGGTTTTCAAAATGGTAATAAATATAGCTATCCGGTTGTAGGCTGCAATCAGACGCAACTGGAGGAGAAGCAGGTGGATTTATTGCGGTATGGCCGCACGTATGAGCCGTTGTTTGCTTATACGGAGGACAAGCCGGAGGGCGACTGGACAAAGGCGACCTACGATGACTCCGGCTGGGCGAGGGGGGAGACCGGCTTTTCGTCCCGTGAAGTGAAAGGTTCCACCACCCGGCATCTGGGTACCTTGTGGAATACGCCCTCCTTATGGTTGCGAAAGACTTTCTCTGCCGGTAGCGAAACCGGTAATCTGGCATTCGTGTCGCTCACGACGGAGATACCCGGATTTATCTGAACGGAACACTTGTCTACGAGAAGCAGGGGCGTGATTATTGTATCGTGAACCTGGACAAGAAGCTGCGTGCTGCTTTGAAGGAAGGCACGAATCTGCTTGCCGTAGAAACAAACAAGGGACGTTCGCAATTCTTCGACGTTTCTCTGTTCGATATGAAAGACGGTATTGCCGATGATATTCTGATGACTCCCGGTCAGCCCAATATTTTGAGAGGCCCCAACGGATTTGAATGGTGGCTGATTTATATGGCAAACAAGAACAACGAGCATCGGGGACAATATATCAACCGTGTCCAGTTCTTCGACAAGACGTTGTTTGTGGATGGTATCACCGGCCCCCGCACGGCAGGGTATCACCCGAACCTTCGATGCCTACCTTTGCGGGTAAAGGCGAGACAGCTTCGTTCGGTGTGTTGCAACAAGTACAGCCGTCCGTGGCTTACTTGTTCGAGACGGGAGTCAAGACCGAGGGTGGAGCCGGCGTCATTGCCTGGTGGAAGGATGCAGATAACTGTGCCTATGTAGGTTTGGATGCCGAGAACCGGAGTTGGTACCTGCGTACACTTGTCGGCGGTAAAGAAAATAAGGAATCCTATGCCCTGCCTGAAGATTTCCGTTGGGGTGTGTACCATCATCTGCGCATTGAGCGTAACGGTGGCTGTCTGAAGATTTGGCTGGATGAGATTCCTGCACCGGGAAAACATGTCTTTGCAGAGGCTCTTCCGGTAGAAGAAGCGGGTGTTCCCGGAGTATTTGACGAGACAAAGTCTGCCTTGTTCGAAGGGGCTACCTATACCATCGGCTTCGATGATGTGCATTTCCAGCTTTCGGGGAATGAGGAGTTGTTGAAGGGCGATTTCTTGAACGATTATGAATTCAGCTTCCAGTTGTCCGGCTTGTCCGGACAAGACAAGGCAGGAAGCTATCCGGTTTATGTGGATAAGGATAACTATGTGAAGGCTCAGTTCGATGGCATCACCCGTATGCTTGAGGTGACAGCCGTGAAGAAAGGGAAAACTGCCTGGAAGAAGGAATTCCCGTTGGGATGCCTGCAAACGCTCTATCCGGATGTGAAGTATACCGACTTCATTGAGAAAGGTTATCGTTTTGCCGCACCTGCATGGTTGGATACACTTTACCTGAATCGTCACGAAGCAGGCAATAAATCCGAATTTGTGGATGACATGTTCGGCAAGTTCGACATAGAATACCTGAATGGCGGCGAATGGCATCCGATAGAAAACAAAGATAGGGGGATAGCAGAACATCCTGCATATAATTATTGTACCTTTACTCCGGTAAAGGCAGAAGGCATCCGCTTCATCAACAAGGAGGCGGAGGATTTGGAACGCCATATCTATAAGATAGGTATACAGGAAGGAATCCTATAATTTTCGTGCCGTGCGTCGTGCAGACAAGCTGTATCTGTTTGTCGACGGCAGGGAGCTGGGAGCTTTGGATATACGCTACCCTGCATCCCGCATCGGATTCTGTTCGGAGGGCGGCTCTCCGGTTTATAGCGGTACGTTGTATTATCATGTAGGGCAGAGGCGCGATTAGACGCGATCGTGGGATGTGCCGTTCCGTATATATGTAATGAAAGATGTATATAGAAGCCGGTGTTTGTATTTCCTTGTGAATCAGTGTGATGGACTGGGGTGATTCAGTATACGACTGAATGTATTTCAGTATACGATTGAATAGGATTCAGTATACGACTGAATAGGGTTCAATATACGGGTGTAACGGAACATCTTCTTGAAAGTAAATATTTATCATCATAACAATTGTTTAAGAAAGAATCATGAAAAAGAATTTTATATGTATGTATCTGTTTCTGTTGGCCACGCTGGCTTCCTGCCAGTCCTGCTCTTCAGACTATAAGGATGTGGACGATATTGTTGTCGAAGGAGTTGAAACGCCGGTGCTTTTGGGCGACCCGTTCATCATGTTGCACGATGGCACTTACTATGCCTATGGCACCCATGCGGATGAAGGCATCGAAGTCTATACCTCCGATGATTTGAAGACTTGGAAGTATAAGGGCATGGCGCTCCAGAAGAAGGATGTCTGGGCCGACCGCTGGTTCTGGGCACCGGAGGTCTACGAAGTGAACGGGAAGTTCTATATGTATTACTCGGCAGACGAGCATATCTGTGTGGCAACAGCAGACTCACCTGCAGGACCATTTACCCAAAGTAAGAAGGAACCGATGATTGCCGATGAGAAATGCATTGACAACTCTCTGTTTATTGATAATGACGGCACGCCTTATCTCTTCTTTGACCGTTTCAACGACGGGCTCAACATCTGGGTGGCCGAATTGGAGAAAGACTTCATGACTATCAAGAAGGAGACCATGCACCCTTGCATCCACGTCTCTCAGGCATGGGAGGAGGTATGGCCCCGTGTGAATGAAGGCCCGTTTGTCATCAAGCGTAATGGGCTCTACTATATGACCTATTCCGCCAACAGCTATGAGAGTCCTTTCTACGGCATAGGTTGCGCCACAGCTACCGATTTGATGGGTACCTGGACCAAATACGAGGAGAATCCTTTGCTGCAGAAACCCGGAGAACTGGTTGGAGTGGGGCATAGTGCCACCTTCACCGACAAGGCTGGCAAGCTTCGTATCGTTTTCCATGCCCATAAGGACAAGAGTAGCATCCATCCGCGCGCCATGTACATCAGTGACGTTTCTTTCGAGAAAGTGGACGGTGTGGACCGCATGAGAATCAGCAAGGACTATATGACGCCCAAAATAGTAAAATAAGAGATGGATATGAAAAAGAATTATATATTGCTACTGTTGCTTTGTCTTTGCTTTGCAGGATGCAAGGAGAAGACGGTTGTAGAATCAGACTATCTGCCGATTGCCGACCCTTACGTAATGCTTTACGAAGGCAAGTATTATGCTTACGGCACTGGAGGTACGGTAGAAGGAGAAGGCTTTGCCTGCTTCTCTTCCGATGATTTGAAAAACTGGACGCGTGAAGGCCAGGCGTTGTCGGCCGCAGATTCCTACGGTACGTGGGGATTCTGGGCGCCGGAGGTCTACTACATCGAATCGAAAAAGAAGTTTTATCTGTTCTACTCCACCGAGGAGCATATCTGCGTGGCAACGGCAGATGTTCCCCAAGGCCCGTTCCGTCAGGAAGTGAAGCAGCCGATATGGGATGAGAAGAGTATCGATACCTCTCTATTCATTGATGATGACGGTACGCCTTACCTTTATTTCGTGCGTTTTACAGATGGCAACGTCATCTGGGTGGCAGAGATGAACGATGACCTAACCGGCATCAAGCAGGAGACGCTGACAGAGTGCATTAAGGTGGGAGAGCCTTGGGAACTTTCGCAGGACAAGCCTGCTAAGGTGGCCGAAGGTCCTTCAATTTTGAAGAAAGAGGGTGTCTACTACCTGGTTTATTCAGCCAATCACTTTGAAAGCAAGAACTACGGAGTGGGTTACGCGACTTCGAACAGCCCGATGGGACCGTGGAAGAAATACGAGGGAAATCCGATTCTGCAACATGCCGACGGCTTGATGGGTACCGGTCATGGAGCACCCTTCTGCTGTAAGGACGGTAGCTGGAAATACATTTTCCATGCACATTGGGATTCCACGAAAGTACAGCCGCGCACTTCGTATATCAAGGATTTTGCCATTTCCGACCAGGGAACGGTTTCTATCGGTGGCTCTCTTATCCGTCCGCAGGTATTGGGCAGTACATCACCCGAAAAGTAAAATGAAAGAATGAAAAGAATACATTGTATGAAGAAGTTTCTTGTATTATCAGTGTTATGCAGTCTGATAGCCTGTTCCTCGTCATCGGCTACAAAAGAGGATAAACCGGAAGAACAACAGCCGAAGAATGTCTATCGCAATCCGGTGATAGATTATAGTTTGCCAGACCCTTCTGTCATTGAGGGAGATGATGGATACTACTATTTGTATGCCACCGAGGACATACGCAATCTGCCGATTCACCGTTCCAAGAACCTGGTGGATTGGGAGTATGTAGGTACTGCCTTTACGGACCGTACGCGGCCTGATTTTGAGCCGAACGGCGGTTTGTGGGCGCCGGACATCAACAAGATAGGTGATAAATACGTGCTCTATTATTCTATGTCTGTTTGGGGAGGCGAGTTAACTTGCGGCATCGGTTGTGCTACTGCCGATAAGCCTGAGGGACCTTTTACGGACCACGGAAAGATGTTCCGCAGCAATGAAATCAATGTACAGAACTCCATCGACCCTTTCTATATAGAGGATGGAGGGAAGAAATATCTTTTCTGGGGCAGTTTTCGAGGAATCTATGCGATTGAACTGTCTGATGACGGACTCTCTCTGAAGGACGGCGCCACACCGCAGCAAGTGGCAGGAACCGCTTACGAAGGTACCTATATTCACAAGAAGGACGGGCATTACTACTTCTTCGCTTCCATAGGAAGTTGTTGTGAGGGATTGAAGAGTACTTACACTACTGTTGTAGGCCGTTCAGATAATCTTTTCGGCCCCTATGTCGACAAGAATGGCGGTAGCATGATGGATAACAAGCACGAAGTGCTGATTCAGAAAAGCAATTCCTTTGTGGGTACCGGTCATAATTCGGAGATTGTGACGGACAATGCCGGCAATGACTGGTTCTTCTATCATGCGGTGAGCACAAAGAAGCCTGAAGGCCGTGTATTGATGTTGGATAAGATTAGCTGGGAAGACGGATGGCCGACGGTAGAAGGCTTCGTTGCATCCACGGAAGCGGAGAAACCGAAATTCTGACAAGTATGAAGAAATCTATTTTAGTCTCCTTGTTGGCCCTATTGATGATGGGCTGTCAAGTATCGGGTGGCAGTTCCTTGAAAGTGGAGGAAACCACTGTTGAAATGCGGAAGAATCCCGAAGGAGTAGCTGTATCGGCTCCCCGTTTCTCATGGCAACTGGTAACCGACAAGCAGGATGTGATGCAGACTGCTTATCAGATTGAAGTGGCGGACTCGGAAAAGGGCTTGCAGGCCGGCTCCGGGCTGGTATGGAACAGCGGTCGTGTGGAGTCTGGCCAATCGGTGCTGGTGAAGTACGCAGGGGCGCCTTTGGAGTCGGGACAGAAATATTGGTGGCGTGTCACTGTATGGACAAATACCGGTGACAAGGCGCAAAGTAGTATCCAATATTGGTCAATGGCTTTGCTGGACAGTTCGGACTGGAAAGCCGGCTGGATTGGACTGAACGACAGTACAAACTTGAAACTGGACGGTGAGCGGACCATCCTTCCGGCACGTTATCTGCGGAAGGAGTTTGATTTGCCGTCACAGCCGAAGCGTGCAGTCCTTTATGTTTCGGGAGTAGGCTCTTCCGTATGCTATATGAATGGCGAGAGGATTGGAAACGATGTATTCGGTCCTTTGCCTACCTGGTACGATGCTTCTGTATCTTATCTGACCTATGATGTCACCCCCTTGTTGAAGTCCGGTACCAATACGATAGGCGTGGCTCTGGGCAACGGCCGCTATCTTTCCATGCGTGCCAATGGGATGGTAGGCTTTGGCTTACCTCGCCTCATGGCGCAGTTGAATATAAGTACGACAATGGTGAGACGGTGTCGGTAGTCAGCGATGATTCCTGGAAAGCGACGAACCACGGTCCTATAACTGCGAACAACGAATTTGACGGTGAACATTACGATGCCCGCTTGGAATTGGGTAAATGGACGGAAAGCGGCTATAATGATTCCGGATGGCAGTTGGCCGAACGGATGGAGGCTCCCAAAGGAAAACTTGTGGCACAGCTCTCTCCGAGTCTGAAGGTGATGGAGGAGATAAAGCCAATATCCGTTAAATCGGTAGGTGATGGAAGATATATCGTGGATATGGGGCAGAATATGGTAGGAATACAGCAGGTGAAACTGCGTGGCAAGAAGGACAAGCCCATTACCATGCGTTTTGCCGAAGTGCTGAAGGACAATGGTACGGAACTGTATCTTGACAACCTGCGCAGTGCCCTTGTCACGGATATTTATACTCCTGCCGCTGACGGTGAGTTTGTTTGGGAACCGTTGTTTGTTTACCATGGTTTCCGTTTTATGGAAATATCCGGTTTGGACTATGAACCGGCAGCGGATGATTTCATCGGTAAGGTGGTGTATGATGAAATGGCAACGAACGGTACGTTCGAGACTTCCGAGGAGTTGATTAACAGACTTCACAAGAATGCCTATTGGGGAATCCGTGGAAACTATCGCGGTATGCCTACCGACTGCCCCCAGCGTGATGAACGTCTTGGATGGCTGGGCGACCGCACTACCGGTGCCTATGGTGAAAGTTTCATTTTCGGCAATGCCTTGATGTATAAGAAGTGGCTGGTGGATATAGAAGAGTCCATGAATGAAAATGGAAGTATCTCTGTGGTATCTCCCCGTTACTGGACCATCTTCCATGATGACGTAACTTGGCCGGCTGCCTATTTTTACGTAGCCGACATGCTTTACCGCCAGTTTGGCGATGATAGCTCCATCAAAGAGCGCTATCCGTCCATGAAGCGCTGGGTAAACCACATGACGGAGACCAAAATGAAGGACTATATTCTGGTGAAGGATGAATACGGGGATTGGTGCATGCCTCCCGAGTCGCCGGAGCTGATTCATTCGGAGGACCCTGCCCGGAAGACGAACGTGAAGTGCTGAGTACAACGGTGTTTTACAGCATTCTGCAACTGATGGAGAAGTTCGCGCAAATGAACGGACTTCCGGCAGATGCCGAAGAGATGCCGCACTTGCTATTAAAATCAAGGACGCTTATAACAAGAAATTCTCAATCCCGGGACTGCACAGTATGACAACAATACGGTGACGGCGAACCTGCTTTCCCTCAGACTGGGTCTGGTTCCCGACGGATATGAAGATAAAGTATTTGCCAATGTCGTGGAGAAGACGGAAAAAGACTGTAAGGGACATGTCAGTGCCGGTGTGCTTGGCATCCAGCATCTGATGCGCGGACTTACCGAGTACGGTGGACTGGAACTTGCCTATAAGATAGTGACCAATGACACTTATCCCTCATGGGGCTACATGATTAAGAAGGGTGCAACCACCATTTGGGAATTATGGAATGGTGACACGGCAAATCCGGCGATGAATTCAAGAAACCATGTGATGCTTTTGGGAGATCTGCTGATATGGTTCTATGAGGATCTTGCCGGCATAAAGAATACTCCCACTTCCGTCGGGTTCAAGCAGATTCTGATGGAACCGGTATTCCCGGAAAAACTGAATTATGTGAATGCTTCGCATGTATCGCCTTATGGCAGGATAGGGAGTTCCTGGAAACGTGATGGCAATAAGCTGAAGTGGAACGTTGAGATTCCTGCCAATACAACCGCTACGGTCAAGCTGCCGCTTGACTTCCATGTACAGGTAGATGCCGGTCAGGCGGGGATTCATTCCGTGGAGGAGGCTGACGGTAAGCTGGTAGTCGAATTGGGCTCCGGCAAGTATGTATTCATGTCTGAATGATATTTTTCTAACAACAATAAAACAGATGTAACTATGAGACTAAAAAGATTGTTTTTGGGGGTAATGCTTTTGGTGGGCATTACGGGTGCCGGAGCGGCAAATGCTGCTCCGGAAGACATCTCTGCTTCTATTTCCTTGAAAGTGCCGGGGAATGATGCCAAGCAATATCCGCTGGCCTTGCAGAAGATGCAGGATGGTATGTACAGCTGCCGGGCTTCGGAAACGTTGCCGTTGGACATCATCCGCCAGGTGGTGGACAAGGATGGCAAACAGCGCATTACCGTCACACTCAAGGCGCTGGAAAATGTGTATTTCAACTACGGGGAACAGATAAAGACCGGTTACAAGCATTCGGACTGCCAGTTCTACATGCCGGGCTTCTGGTATCGCCGCAACCTGCGTTCGCCGAAGGAGGCTCCTTCTTTCCACACATCGGACAGTTGGCTGGTGCGTGAGGACCGTTTGAGCACTCCGCTGACGGCAGCTTTCAATCCGGCAAGCGGTACGTCCATGTCGGTTATCCGTATTGACAAGTTCGACAAGGAAGCTTTGACCACTCATAAGGAAGGAGAGGTAATCTTGTCCGGTGAGACTTCCATCGGATATACCGGTTTCTGCAATGTGGATGGTATGACTGTCTTGGCATACGGTTTCCCCTATAAGGAAGCACCGAAGACATATATCCGCAAATTGACGTTGGCTCCTGCCGTTGAGGCTTTCCAGTTGCTGCGTAAGGGCGACAGCATCTCCATGACTTGGGAGGTGTCCGAAAGGAATGCTGCCGATTTTTCGGAATGCGTACAGCGCACCTGGGAGTATTGTTATGACACTAACCGCCCGAAACCGGTTGACACACCTTACACGGTAGACCGCATGAAGGAGGTGATGAGCAACTTCTTTGTGGAAAGCTATGTCAGCAATACCCCCACTCATTATTACTCCGGTGTAGAGTTGGAGACTGCTACTTGTGCCAATACCGATGTTGCCGAAGTGGGCTTTGTGGGACGTACGTTGCTGAACGCTTTCAATGCTTTGGAGTATGGCAAACAGCAGAATCGCCAAGACCTGGTGGATAATGCCAACCATATCTTTGACACTTATCTCCAGAATGGTTTTTCGCCTGCCGGTTTCTTCAACGAAGTGGTACACTACAACCGCGACTTCAAGGAAACCAGACATAGCATCCGCCGTCAGTCCGAGGGAGTGTATGCCATCTTGAACTATTTGAACTACGAGAAACAGCAGAAGCGTAAACACCCCGAATGGGAGAAACGCATCAAGGGCATGCTGGACAGCTTCCTCAAGTTGCAGAACGAGGACGGCAGCTTCCCGCGCAAGTTCAAGGATGATTTCTCTATCGTGGATGCCAGCGGTGGTAGCACGCCTTCGGCAACATTGCCTTTGGTGATGGCGTCCAAGTATTTCAAAGACAAGCGTTATCTGGCAAGCGCCAAGCGTACGGTAGACTATCTGGAGAAGGAACTGATATCCAAAGCCGATTATTTCTCTTCTACGCTGGATGCTAACTGCGAGGACAAGGAAGCCTCCTTGTATGCTGCTACGGCTGCTTATTATCTGGCTTTGGTTACCAAAGGAGAAGAGCGTGCACACTATGCCGGTCTGGCAAAGAAAGCCGCTTATTTTGCCTTGTCATGGTATTATACTTGGGATGTTCCTTTTGCCGAAGGTCAGATGCTGGGAGATATCGGCTTGAAAACCCGTGGTTGGGGAAATGTGTCGGTAGAGAATAACCATATCGATGTATTTATCTTCGAATTTGCCGATGTGCTGCATTGGCTCTCCAAAGAGTACAACGAGCCGCGCTTCTCTGACTTTGCCGAGGTGATATCCACTTCCATGCGCCAGTTACTGCCGTATGAAGGACACATGTGTGGCATTGCCAAAGTAGGCTATTACCCGGAAGTGGTGCAGCATACCAATTGGGATTACGGACGTAACGGAAAGGGATATTACAACAATATCTTCGCTCCGGGCTGGACGGTTGCTTCTTTGTGGGAGTTGTTCACTCCGGGACGTGCGGAGCAGTTCTTGTTGAAAAAATGATAGTCTAAACAGTAACCAATATTGTATTTATGAATAAGATGATGACTTTGTTGGCAAGCGTGATGCTATTGGCATCGGCTTGCACGGGCAAACAGGCGAGTGAAAAGACTGCTTCTGGACTGGAACCTGCGAACTTCCGTACGGAAGTGGATGGCAAGCAGACAGACTTGTTTGTTTTGGAGAATAAGAATGGTATGGAAGTTTGTATTACGAATTTCGGTGGACGTATTGTATCAGTAATGGTGCCGGACAAGGATGGCGTTATGCGTGATGTGGTGCTGGGCTTCGATTCCATTCAGGACTACATCAAGTTCCCTTCGGATTTCGGCGCTACCATCGGACGTTATGCCAACCGTATCAACCAGGGTAAGATTACAGTGGATGGGGTAGAGTATCAGCTGCCGCGCAACAATTACGGTCATTGCCTGCATGGAGGTCCCAAGGGATACCAATATCAAGTGTTCGATGCCCGTCAGTTGAGTGACCGGGTTCTGGAACTGACTTATCTGTCGAAAGACGGAGAGGAGGGCTTCCCGGGTAACCTGACCTGCAAGGTCACTTTCTCGCTGACAGATGACGATGCCATCGACATTCGTTACAGTGCCGAAACAGACCGTACCACTGTTGTCAATATGACGAACCATTCTTACTTTAACCTGGACGGTGACCCCTCCAAGTCCAATTCGGATTATCTGCTCACTATCGATGCAGATGCTTATACCCCCGTGGACAGTACCTTCATGACTACCGGTGAGATTGTTTCCGTAGAAGGTACGGATATGGATTTCCGCACTCCTACTGCTGTTGGCGCCCGTATCGACAATGACTTTGAGCAGTTGAAGAACGGCAAGGGCTATGACCATAACTGGGTACTCAATACGAAGGGTGACATCACCCGCCCGTGTGCCACCCTCGAATCTCCCTCAACGGGTATTGTGCTTGATGTCTATACCAACGAACCGGGCATTCAGATTTATGCCGGTAACTTCCTGGATGGCACACTGACCGGAAAGAAAGGTATCGTGTACGGTCATTGTGCGTCCGTCTGTTTGGAGACGCAGAAATATCCCGATACGCCCAACAAGCCGGAATGGCCTTCTGCATTGCTGAAGCCGGGAGAGAAGTATGACAGTCATTGCATCTATCGCTTTTCGGTGAAGAAATAAATATAAGGCAGGCGTAGCCTGCCTTATATTTATAATAATCTCTTTTGTTAACTTTAAAAATTAATGCGTATGAAAAAGTATTTATTGTATGCTTGGATTGTATCAGCATTTTGTTCATGCAGTGAGAATAGCATGGAACCCCTTCCTATAGAAGTGGATGCTGATTGTGTAGACATTGTAAATGATGAAAGCTTTGTGCCGGTTAGTCAAGCCACAGAGGTGGCCGGCTTGTTTTTAGCTGCTAATGGTAAAGATGCGGTGACAACAAGAAATGGCTCTATTGAGCCAGATGCCTTTTCTGGTAAAACAGTAAAAGATATTAAGACGGTTTACGGTGAAGACAATACGCCTTCTATGTATATAATAAATTATGAAGGCGGTGGTTTTGTTATAGTAGGTGCTACCAAGAATTACTATCCGATTCTGGCATATTCAGATACTAACTCTATCAATATAGAAAAAGCTAAGCAGAGTGGCTTTTCTATTTGGATGGATGAAACAAATTGGGCTATTAAGGAAAGCGATATGCAAAATGCCGAGACTTTGGCAAATATGCGCTCTATGGGGGAGGCTTACGAAATACTGCCTGCCACAACACGTGATGCTACTTCTGATCATTATAGTGATGGGACAATGTTTCGTGAAAGGTTAGGCGAATTGTATACTTTGTGTCCGGGATATTCGTTTGGTCCTTTAAGTTCTGCAAGATCTTTTCTCTCACAATCAGATTATGAAAGTCTTGTAGAAAAGGCTAATTTTTATGGTTCTCCTCTTGAGTTTACAATAGTAGGATATAATAGTAATAACAGAAAAGTTGGGCCTTTGATGAATACAAAATGGGGGCAGGAGGGAGGATATAGTGCATTATGTCCGAATGAATATCCTGCTGGCTGTGTTGCCATTGCTATGGCTCAGATTGAGAAGTATCATGAATGGCCTCAATCCTTTGACTGGAGCGGTATGGCTAATGATAGACCGCCTTCTGCATCTCAATCTCTAATAGCGATGATTGGTAAAGCCGTGAATATGGAATATGGTAAAGACGAATCTGGAGCTTCCTTAGGTGATGCCAAAAGAGGTTTTGAGGCAATGGGGTATGCAGTATCTAAAAAGGATCATGACATGTGGGATGTAGAAAGTGAAATCTATTTTAGAGGACGTCCTGTATATATGACAGGTGACAGGAAAAATTTTATCGGAATAACTTGGAAAGGGCATGCATGGGTTTGTGATGGTGCGGAAGAATATGGAAGTTCCTATAGCTATTTTGTGGAGTATCTTGTAAACCGTTCTACAAATCCAAGTTATTCAAGTTGTGGATTCCCTAATTATATGAATCCCACTACTACTTCTTTTGGTTCTGGTCGCATATATTTTCATATGAACTGGGGGTGGTATGGCACTGGTAATGGCTGGTTTAGTGGAAATAATGTGAATCCTACAGATGATAGGAACTATCAATACGACAGAGAAAATCTGTATGTTTCACCCTTAAAATGACGCATTATGAGAAGAGTATATATCTATTCATTGTTATTGTTTGCGATATGCTTTGCCGGTTGTGAACATAAATTGGACTCTTACCCGCCTCATCTCTATAGATACTATTTAGCATTCATAGATAAATCGGGTAATGATTTGCTTGCAGATGTACCATTTGAAATAAACAGCGAGAGGGATTCTGTTTTATTACGCGGAACTTATACTTTTGAGTTTATCAAATCAACGGAAGATGATTATTTTGATACCAAATCATTAATATTAGGAAAGGTAAGTGGCTATCAATCGCTACGCATTGATGTCTGCATGGAAGACTGGTATGGGCATAAGAAGCCGGAAGTCCTTACTCATAAACTTGCCTGTAAGCATATATTCGGTGATGAGAAAGTACATACGATTGTTTCTTATTGGAAGTTTGATACTGATTATCGGGAGGCAGAACTTATCCGTCTTACAATAGATGATGTGGAGAGTCCGATTCTTGAAGGTTTTGACAAATTTTATCCTCAAGCTCTTGTTAGCTTAGATAAATAGAGAGTATCTTATGTTTTTTATATGGACGATATAATGGTTGGTATACAGCTTATGATGTTAGTCCTATAGAAGATAGATTTATCAATATGATAGAGTAAGTTTGTATGTTTCACTTCAGAAAATATATTATGAGAAATTTTAGATTTTGTTATTGACTGCTTTATTCCCTTTGATTTTCATGGGTTGCAAAAGTGAGGAAGACTCTTATCCTCCTATTCATTATGGATACAATTTAGCATTTGTCGATGAAAATGGCAATGATTTGATTGAGGGAATGCAAACCGGTCTTGGAAGAAATGGTAAGCCTGCTTTGAGAGAGAAAGATTACTCCTATAAATTGGTAGAACCCGATTCTAAAGATGACTTTACCGGACCGGACTGTATCTATGTGGAAAGCAGGGACGGACTTTTTACTTTGGCAATCTTTGATGCATTATGGGATGGATATAAATATGACAAGAAGCCTGAAGTGTTGACACGTACCTTTGTTTGCCCCTATATCTTTGGTGACGAAGAGGAACATTCCATTATTCCCATTGGAAGTATAATGATGGTTATGGCAGTGTTGAACTTATTAGAATAACTATAGATGGTGTGGATGCCCGCATCGAATCAGGAACAGACAAATATCAACAACCGTTAGTTATCGCTGTGTTGGCAAAGTAACTTGTTTTTCTTAAATACTCTGTCTTGGTAAAATCAGCACTTTATCAAGACAGAGTTTTTATTCTTTGGATTTACCGCATCGCCAGCGCCTTATTTTCCGCCTCCTCCATAATCTCCCGTTCTCCCGGCCCTTTGTCATTGATGCCGCAAAGGTGGAGGATGCCGTGGATGATGACCCGGTACAGTTCACGTTCGTAGTTGTTATCGGCGAACTGTTCCGCATTGGTGCGTACGGTATCGAGGCTGATGAAGAGGTCACCGCTAAGGCGGTTGCCTTCACAGTAGTCAAAAGTGATGATATCTGTGTAATAATCGTGTTGCAGATATTGGCGGTTCACTTCGAGTATTTTCTCGTCCGAGCAGAAGATATAGGCGATTTCACCGACTCTTTTTCCGTAAGTGGCGGCTACGGATTTTATCCATTCCGTGGTTTCACGCTTCTTATGGATGGCATTTCCACGCCGTCTGTCTGATAACTAATCATTTTATTTACGATTTAATGATTTACGATGTACGATTGAAATTACGTTCTTGCGATTAAGCTAGTTCTTTTAAAAGAAGAATAAGTAACTGATGATGATGGCTGCAATGATGCCGGAAAAATCGGCAATCAGCCCACACGTCACGGCATTCCTCGTTTTGGTGATACCTACGCTGCCGAAATACACCGCAAGAATATAGAATGTGGTGTCCGAAGCGCCACGTGCCACGCAACTCATGCGTCCTACAAATGAATCGGCGCCATACTGTTTCATGGTGTCAATCATCAGTCCGTTGGCACCGCTGCCGCTCAGTGACTTCATCAGGGCAGTGGGTAGGGCACCTACAAAGCTGGTATCTACACCGAATAGTCCTACTACATAACCGATACCGTTCACCAGTATATCCATGGCGCCGGAAGTGCGGAAAACGGCGATTCCAACGAGAAAAGCAACCAGATAAGGGATAATGCGTATGGCAGTGGTGAAGCCTTCTTTGGCCCCTTCGATGAAGGCATCGTATACATTGATTTTCTTCCATAGCCCCCAGAGGATGAACAGCAGGATGATGGAGAACAGCAGTATGTTGGCAATTAAAGTGGAATATACACCCATTTCATCACGGCTAATCTGTGTGAACAGATAAATGAGTGCGGCAAAGAAAAGACTGATGCAGCCAATCAGGATAAGTATGGGCTTGTTCAGCAGGTTGATGCGTTGTGCAATGCTGACGGCAATGACACCGACAATGGTCGAGATGGCAGTCGTTATCAGTGTGGGGATAAAGATGTCCGTGGGTTGGGCGGCACCCATCTGCGAGCGATACATCATGATGCTGACGGGGATAAGTATCAGTCCCGAGGTGTTGAGGACAAGGAACATTACCATCGGATTGGTGGCAGTATCCTTTTTCGGGTTTAGTTCCTGAAGTTCCTTCATGGCTTTCAGCCCCATTGGGGTAGCGGCATTGTCCAGCCCCAGCATGTTGGCAGAGAGATTCATGAAAATGGAGCCCATGGCAGGATGTCCTTTCGGTATTTCGGGAAAGAGACGGCAGAATACCGGACTCAGCCAACGGGAGAGGGCATTGATCATGCCGCTGTTTTCGCCTATTTTCATCACGCCGAGCCAGAGGGCGAGTATTCCTGTCAGTCCCAGGGATATTTCAAAAGCTGTTTTGGAAGAGGAGAAGGTGGAGTTGACGAGTTCTGTGAATATCTCCACATCACCCATAAAGATGAGTTTGCAGAGGGCTACGATGAATGCGATGACGAAGAAAGCTACCCAGATGTAATTTAAAACCATGTATCGTTACTTTGTTTCTAGTGGATTAATATTTGTTTTCGTTGGCAAGATTCCAGGCGTTGAGGAAAGCTGCTTTGGTTATTTCTATCATTTTTTCCCAGTTCAGCCGGTCGGTGTGGTCTGAAGGCTGGTGATAATCGGGATGTCCGTCTGTGTGGTACCAGATGATGGGGATGTTGCACAGGGCAAAAGAAGCATTGTCACTTCCTCCCGTGGGGCGGTCCCAGGCGCGGTAGTCCGGGAGTTGCAGGCGCAAGCTGTAGCGTGCAATGTCCTGCTTCAGCCAGTCGCCGAATACGGGGTGGGCGGCGGTGTAGAAGTAGACAACGTGTTGAGGCTGCTCGGGCTTATTGTTACGGCCTATCATGTCGAAATTGAGATAACCTTTCACCTGGCTGATGAAAGGACAGCTTTGTACAAAGTATTTTGAGCCGAGCAATCCCTTTTCTTCCCCATCCCAAAAGGCAAAGATGACCGTGCGCAGAGGCTTCTGTCCGGTGGCAAGAAATGCACGGGCTATCTGCAGGACGGCAGAGATACCGGAGGCATTGTCGTCTGCACCGTTGTATATCCGGTCGTTTGCCAGCGTCTCGTCCACACCCAGATGGTCGAAGTGGGCACCTACGATGACATATTCATCCGGTCGTTCTCCCGGGATGGTTCCCAATACATTACTCATCTGCAGGATGCGGTGGACGCCTTGTTTAAGGATGGCGATGGAGTCGGGATGCACTTGCCACCGTCCCCGTTGTTGGCGTTCCTTGTTGTAAGCCTCGAAGGGCTGGTAATAATTGTCCTTTTCCAGCGGGGCAATGCCGGCTTCTTTCAGGCAGGATGCCAGATAGCGGGCAGCCAGTCGTGAACCGTGCATGCCTGCTTCGCGTCCTTGCAGCTCATCGTCGGCAAGAAAACCGACAATAGCCTCGGCCGAAGTGCGGCTGATGCTTTGCAACCCCTTTTCTTGTGGAGATTGTGCATGTAAGGATAGTGCGAAAGAAAGGCAGCAGATTGCTCCCAAAACAGCTTTATACATGTCGTACGGTTTTAAGGATTGGACATACCGGTTGCAAAATTAAAGATAACTTTCCATAGTTCCGATATAAATGTCGTATTTTTGTCCGTTGGTGGATGAATTCAAATCCGTGTAAATCAAATGAGAGAAGGATGAAAAAGAAGAATGAAGCAGTGGAAACCGTCTTGTGCGAACGTGTGCTTTCGGCAGAAGAAGTGGCGTGCATCTCGGTACAGATTCAGCAGGAATTGGAGGCGTATATCGACCCGGTGAAAAGGGAGTATCTTCCCCGTTTCTTCAAGACCGGAAAGGGGCAGTATGGCGAGGGGGATAAGTTTCTGGGAGTGGTGGTACCCAACACCCGGCAGGTGGCAAAGCAGCACAAGCACGAACCTTTTGGGGTAATGGCAGCCTTGCTTCAGAGTGAATGGCACGAGTGTCGCCTTTGTGCCTTGCTGATGTTGGTGGAGCGATTCAAAAAGAGCGATGAAAAGGGGAAAAAGGAGATTTATGACTTTTACCTTTCGCAAACGGGCCGTATCAATAATTGGGATTTGGTCGATTTGTCTGCCCCCGGCATTGTGGGCGAATATCTGAAAGACAAACCTCGCAAGGACCTCTACCGGCTGGCGGATAGTCCGCTGCTTTGGGACCAGCGCATTGCTGTGGTATCTACCTATACACTTATCAAAAATGGTGATTTCATCGATATATTAGCCCTTTCGGAACGGCTGCTCCATCATAAGCATGACTTGATGCAAAAGGCGGTAGGATGGATGCTCCGGGAGATGGGTAAGCGGGACAAGGACTTGCTGGTGCAATTCTTGGAGAAGCATTGCAGGACGATGCCGCGAACGATGTTGCGTTATGCGATAGAGAAGTTCCCGGAGGAGGAACGCAAGGAGTTTATGAAGCGCTGATGGGGAATGAAAATCGTGAAACTGTATTTTTATGGGTTTGCATTTTTATGTAAAGGTAGGCTTGCTTTGGGGGAACAGTAAATACTTTTCCATTTCTATACTTTTTAGGAAATAAATTAGTTCTTTTGCAGCAAGAACTATAAAACTGCTATGAAACGGGTCGATTCAGTCATATCACTGATATATTCTATGTCCAAAGCGGAAAAGAAAGCTTTCTCCGTCCAAATGTTGAAGGATAAGGAGGAAAAAGACTATTTGGTGATATATGATATCATTACCAAAAGTAAGCAACTGGATAGTAAAAATGTAAAGGGGGAATTTCATAAGCGCAGGCCTGGTGGTTCGTTTGAAGTCTCTATTCAATATTTGTATGAAAGACTGACGGATAGTTTGCTCACTTTGCGAAAGAAGAAAGATATCTATTATGACCTACTGAACAATTTGTGTAAAGCCCGTATGCTTTACGAACGTTCTTTATTTGAAGAATGTTTTGAGATACTTTCAGACACGATAGAACAAGCAACATATTATGAAAACAATGAAGTGCTGACCATTGCCTTAAAGCTGGAGTTGGAATATTTGCTGAGACTTAATTTCCCGAATTTGGCTGAATCTGAACTCTATCATAAACACTTTATGCAAAATGAAGCTTTAAAGAAAACCCGCAAAATTGTAGAACAGTCTTCTTTGCATAACTTGTTGAAGTACCGCCTTAGCCATATCGGTTCTATCCGAACTTCAAAACAGAAGCAAGATATGAATGACCTTATGGTTAATGAACTTTCCATAGCTGCTTCTTCCGGAATAGAAGGAAATTTTGAGTTAATGCGGAATCACAGACTTTTTCAAGCCAACTATTTGATGGGAGCTGGAGAATATAAAGCTGCCTTGAATTCTTATAAAGAGCTTAGCCGGCTGTTCGAGCAGAACCGGCAGTTCTGGTCGAATCCTCCTATCTACTATTTATCAGTACTTGAGGGGGTACTTGGCAGTTTGAGGGTCTGTGGACAATATGACGAAATACCTTACTTCCTGGACAAGTTGAAAAAGCTTATCTCGGATGCTTCTTCATTTGAATTTCAGGTGAACGCCATTTGCCTTCTCTTTCAGTATGAACTGTTTCCTTATTTAGATAATGGAGATTTTCTGGATTGTACAAAACTGATGGCATATTATCAGAAGTCACTTTATGATAAGGAAGCGTGGTTGAGCCCGGTGCGTAAAAGTGAATTGCTACTCTATACTGCACTTGTACATATAGGTAATCAGAATTACAAAGCAGCAAAGAAATACATAAGCAATGCCATTATTGATCATAATATAAAGTATCAACCTCTGATGAGGACTATCCGGCTAGTGCGCCTTATAGTTTATTATGAAATGCATGAATATGAGTTTGTATATCATGAATCACGTTCTATCAATCGTAGCCTTTCTTCTCCCAAAGAGCATACTTTCAAAACGGAGCATATCATTCTGTGGTTTCTGAACCAGCAGCATCTTCCAGTTTTGAGAAAAGATCGCGAAGCTTTTTGGGAGAAACTTCTTCCTGAAGTGCAGGCTTTGTATGATGATAAATATGAGAATCAGTTATTGCATCTTTGTGACCTTACTGCGTGGATAGAAGCCAAGATATTGAAGGAAAACTTGTCTGATGTACTGAAACGGCATATGCATATGAAAGAACTGCTTCAAAAATAGAATAAGTGGCAGAGTGCTGCCATAAAATACCTTCACTTATAGTTCTCTTTTTCTCTCTTGTAATTATATAAATATGGGATAAGAATACCCATAAAATCTGTTTTATATCTATTATAGAAAGATATATATAGTTTGTAATTATATAAATGAATTAATAGTGTAAAGTTTTCCCTCTTATTATTTATTTCATTTGCATAATCTTAATTTTTAATATTATGGAGAGAGAATCTTTTATTTATAAACCAAAGATTGTAGTCATCGGAAGTTGTAATACGGATATGGTGGTAAAGGCTGGACGTTTACCAGTTCCAGGAGAGACTGTATTGGGAGGAACCTTTTATATGAATCCTGGTGGAAAAGGAGCCAATCAAGCCATTGCAGCCGCCCGATTAGGTGCTGAGGTTACATTAATTTCAAAGATTGGCTATGATTTGTTCGGGTTGCAAGCTTTGGAGATATACCGTTCTGAAAAAATAAATACAGAGTTCATCTTTACGGACCAAAAGAGTCCTTCGGGAGTTGCTCTAATTTCTGTAGATTCTTACGGAGAAAATAGCATCATTGTTGCACCAGGAGCGAGTCGTTCCTTATCGACCGAAGATATAGATAAAGCAAAAAGTAAATTGGAGGAGGCTGATATTATACTGATGCAATTGGAAGTACCCATTGAAACTGTAGAATATGCTGCTACTATTGCCAAAAGTTATGGAAAGAAGGTGATTTTGATCCTGCCCCGGCTTCTGTTCTGAGTAATTCATTTTGAGTTGTGTGCATACCATACTTCCAAATCGGATTGAGGCTGAAATGCTGTCGGGCATCAAGGTGATAGATGAGGAAAGTGCTTGGCGTGCAGCGAAAGCTATAGGTGAGAAAGGAATAGAGAATGTCGTCATTACATTAGGAAAAGATGGCGCTTATGTAAAGGAAAAGGAAGAATATACTATGATTCCTGCAAAGGAAGTAGAAACAATTGATACTACTGGTGCTGGAGATGTGTTTTGCGGAGCGTTTAGTGTCTATTTGTCCGAGAACCATACGCTGACAGAATCGGTGGAATTTGCCAATGCTGCGGCAGCTCTGCAGTGACACGTATGGGTGCACAGAGTGCCATTCCTTATAAACGGGAGATAGCTTTATGAGATAAACCAACCTGAGTTATATTTATAAATCTGATAAAAATGAAAATTGTAGTTATTGGAAGTTCAAACATAGATATGGTTGCACAAGTCAGCCATCTTCCTGCACCGGGCGAAACAGTCGGAGACGCTTGTTTCATGCAGTTACTGGGAGGAAAGGGGGCAAATCAAGCTGTTGCGGCAGCACGGCTCGGAGCTTCTGTCACGTTTATCACTTCTTTGGGAAATGATATGTATGCGGATATTCTGAAAAAACAGTTCGAGAAAGAAGGTATCATTACGGATTACATCGTGGATGATGAATGCCATCCTACGGGTACTGCCCTCATCTTTGTGGCTGATAGTGGCGAAAATTGTATTGCAGTAGCTCCTGGAGCTAATTATTCTTTACTGCCAGATGCGGTGATACGTTTCGAAAAAGTCATTGATGAGGCGGATATGATTGTGATGCAGGCTGAGATTCCTTATGAAACGGTGAAGAAAGTGGCTTTATTGGCTAATGAGAGAGGGAAGAAAGTTTTACTTAATCCTGCTCCTGCTTGCCCAATTGATAGGGAATTGATGAATTCCGTTGATTTGTTGGTAGTGAATGAAGTGGAAGCTTCCTTTATTTCCGATATGAGTTATACGGGAGATAATCTTGATGAGATAGCTACTGCATTAATGGATCAGGAGCACGTAATGTTATTATTACGTTGGGTAGCTGTGGGTATATATGAAGAATAAAAAAGAAACTGTCCGTATTTCTGGTTATAAAGTAAATGCTGTTGACACAACTGCTGCAGGTGATACCTTTTGTGGTGCCTTAGCCGTGGCTTGTTCGCAGAGAGGTTTGGATAGGGAAGCATTGGAATTTGCTAATGTTGCAGCTGCAATCGCAGTTACCCGGATGGGTGCTCAGCCATCTATTCCTACACTTGAAGAAGTCGGACGTTTCAGACTTGAGAGGGAAATATCTTTATCGTTTAATCTTTAATATTTTGTACTATGTTTATTGTCAGCAGTTATACGTTAGCCGTTCTTTTCTGCTTTGTCACAATGATTTGCTGGGGCTCTTGGGGAAATACCCAGAAATTGGCGGGAAAGAGTTGGCGTTATGAGCTCTATTATTGGGATTATACCATAGGCATTCTGCTGTTTGCACTTCTTTTGGTATTCAGCTTAGGGAGTTTCGGAAGTCAAGGAAGAAGTTTTCTTGAGGACATTCGTCAAGTCAGTACGGAAAATATGGTCAGTGCATTTGTAGGAGGTGTGATTTTCAATGCTTCTAATATTCTTTTATCCGCTTCAGTTTCCATGGCGGGAATGGCGGTAGCTTTTCCGTTGGGTGTTGGGCTGGCATTGGTCCTGGAGTTTTTATCAATTACTTTAGTGCTCCGAAAGGTAATCCGCTATGGTTATTTGTGGGGGTTCTTCTTGTGGTGGTTGCCATTGTCTGTAATGGAATGGCTGCAGGTAAGAAGCAGAATAGTGGTACTATTGGGAGCAGGAAAGGGATTGTTTTAGCAACGATTGCCGGTGTATTGATGTCCTTCTTTTACCGTTTTGTTGCTTCTGCCATGGATTTGAATAATTTTATTTCTCCCACACCTGGGATGGCTACTCCTTATACAGCATTTTTCATCTTTGCTGTCGGAATCTTTTTCAGTAATTTTATATTCAATACTTTGGTGATGAAACACCCTTTTGTGGGAGTATCTGTTACTTATAAGGAATATTTTGCGGGAAAAATAGAAACACATTTGGTTGGTATCTTAGGTGGATGCATCTGGGGGCTGGGAACGGCTTTGAGCTATATTGCTGCTGAAAAGGCAGGTACTGCTATTTCATATGCACTAGGGCAGGGAGCTCCTATGATTGCTGCTTTATGGGGAGTGTTTATTTGGAAAGAGTTTGCAGGAAGTCCGCGCGGAACGAATAGACTTCTGGCAATAATGTTTGTCTTCTTTATTTTAGGGCTTTCACTTATTATATTTTCGGGAGGTAACTGATCTCTCCGATGATTTGAATATAAATTGGCTTTATTAACTTTATTAAAATAATATGAAACAGAAAAGTGTAAAATGGTGGCGGTATTTCTTTCTACTGTGTTTGATGGGAATATCAGTATGTATGTATGCTTCCGGAGGAAAAAGAACCTTAAACGGATTGGTGACAGATGTTGAGGGTGTACCTGTTATTGGTGCTAATATTCTTGTTAAAGGCCAGACTACTGGTGTGATTTCTGATGTTGAAGGTAAGTTCTCCATAACGGTTTCTTCTCCAAAAGATGTGTTGGTCATCTCATACATCGGTTATAATACCGTAGAAATGATTGTGGGCGAGAAAACAAGCATTAACGTCCAGTTGACCGAAAGTTCTAATCTTCTAAATGATGTGGTAGTTATTGGGTATGGCTCTATGAAGAAGGGGGAAATTACAAGTGCCATTACGAATGTGAAGTCTGAAGACTTTATTCAAGGAGTTGTAAAAGATGCTACCCAGTTGTTGCAAGGCAAGGTTGCTGGTTTGCAAATGGCAAGCCCATCGGGAGACCCGACAGCAGGAGTGGAAATCAATATTCGTGGTGTATCCACGATTTCTGCGTCATCAGCCCCTTTGATTGTTATTGACGGCATTCCCGGAGGAAGTCTGAATTCCATTGCTCCCGAGGATGTGGAAACCATTGATGTACTGAAGGATGGATCGGCTGCGGCTATTTATGGAACTAGAGGAACAAATGGTGTGATAATCATTACTACAAAAAAAGCAAAGCAAGGCAAAGCGTCTTTGGAATACCATGGATATGTAGCATTCGAGTCTATACAAAAGCAGACGGATGTACTGACAGCATCTGATTACAGAAGACTAGCACAGGACCCTTTGTTTAAGGATAATATCAGTGATGAAGGTGCTGATGTCAATTGGATTGATGCAATTACCCGTAATCCCGTAAATCATACTCATAATTTGTCTTTGCGTGGAGGAACTGAAAAGACAAACTATATTGCTTCGATAACCTATAGAAAGCAGGATGGTATCTTGTTGAATACAGGCAAGGAAGCTTTGACATTCAAGATTGGATTGAATCATTCGATGATGGATGACAAATTGAAAATACAGTTGAATGTCAACAATTCGACCATAAAGCAGGACGTTACTTGGTATAATGCTTATTTGCAGGCTTGCTTGATGAATCCGACGCGTCCGGTTTATAATGAAGACGGCTCCTATAAAGAATATGGAACTTCTTATAAGCCCTATAATCCGGTAGCTCTTCTGAATGAGGAAACAGACCAGGAAAAATGGAATCAACTTCTAGCGAGTGGGAAAATTACTTTTTCACCCATTGAAGGGTTGAATCTGAGTGCGATGGCGGCCATGCAGCGATATGACTCCATGAGGGACAAATGGAATACTTTCAACTATTTTACTACCACTATTGAAAATAAAAACGCTGAAGTAACCAAATGGGCAGCCGGCAGTATGGATCGGACTCTGGAACTGACAGCAGATTATTTTAAGACGATAGGAAAGCATGAGTTCTCGGGATTGGTGGGATATAGCTATCAAGATTTTGAAAGACAAGGCAGCCAGATGTATGCTATGGATTTCCCTACTGATATATTTGGCCCTTGGAATATTGGTACAGCCCAGTCTACAAAAGATGGTAAATCGACAATCAGTAGCTATAAAAATGGCAATAAGCTGATCTCTTTCTTTGGTAGACTTACCTATAACTATGATAACAAGTACATGCTGATGGGAAGTTTGAGACGTGAAGGGTCTTCAAAATTTGGCGTGAATCATAAATGGGGCTGGTTTCCTGCTATTTCAGCCGGTTGGAGAATTAGCGAAGAGAGCTTCATGAAAAATATCGGTTTCGTAGATGACTTGAAGTTGAGAGTTGGATTTGGTGTGACGGGAACAGAATTGTCAGATTCTTATCAGTCGCTGGTTTTATTGAACTATTCTGGTGTAGGCCAGATGAACGGGCAATGGACACAAGGAGTAGTACCGGCCTCTAATCCTAATCCAGATTTGAAATGGGAAACAAAATCGGAATGGAACTTAGGTATTGATTTTTCTCTTTTGAGTAGAAGATTGAATGGTACAATTGATCTTTATCAGCGGACAACTTCAGATTTATTGTCTGAATATCAAGTTCCTGTGCCACCTAACTTCATTAGTACGATGTGGGCTAATGTAGGCAAGATAAGAAATAGGGGAATTGAAGTAGCATTGGATGGAGAGGTTATCCGGACAAAGGATTTTACTTGGAGACTGGGAGGTAATTTCTCTTATAATGTCAACAAACTTTTATCTCTTTCCAATGACAAGTATCAAAGAGATTATTGGTATACGGGGTGGACTAGTTCAGGTATTCAGCAGACGACGCATATTGTAAAGGAGGGTGAACCGATAGGAAATTTTTACGGTTGGAAAGCAGTAGGACTTACCGATGATGGATTATGGTTGGTGGAAGGTGCTGATGGTAATCCTAAATTGGCCAGTGAAGCCGGACAGGAAGACAAACAAGTGATCGGTAATGGTTTGCCAAGTATGTATGCAGGTTTGAACACAACACTTTTATATAAAAAGTTTGATTTGGGAATATCTTTGAGAGGAGCTTTCGGCTTTGAAGTATTGAATGAGTATAGAATGCATTGGGAAACGATGAAGCGTATTAGTGAAGGTAATTTGCCGAAATCTGTATTGAAAAAACCTTTCGGGAGCCAGTCTTATGTTTTTGATTCTCATATGTACCATAGCTATTATGTTGAGAAGGGAGACTATGTGAAGTTAGACAATGTTACATTGGGTTATACTCTTAATCTGAATAATAAATATTTGAGAAGTGTGCGGTTATATGTGACGGGACATAATCTGCTTACTATCACTGGTTATGATGGACTGGATCCTGAAGTCAGTATTAAGGGTTTAGATCCTGGAGTTGAGCGTAAGGAGCTGTATCCTACAGTCCGTTCGTATACGGTCGGTGCTATTGTTAAATTTTAAAATGAAGAATGATGAAAAAATATAGTTTATATATATTGTTCCTGATGGGGTTGGGGGCAATGGCTGGTTCTTGCACAAATCTTGATGAGAAAATCTATGATAGGTTGGTAGACAACAACTTCTATAAAAATGAAAAAGAGAGCAGTAGTGCCATGACTTCATCATTGCTGCCATTACACCGGTATATACGGATTATAGAGGACTTCTGGAATGGCGTAAGTGGTGGGACTTTGAAGAAACGACTGATGTGGCCGTAACACCGCGAGCAGCTTGGTTTGACGGAGGAATCTATATACGTCTGCATAAGCATACATGGAAACCGGAAGATCCCCATTTCTCAGATCTTTGGGGACAGGCCTACGGAGGAATCAGTAATTGTAATCGGGTAATTTATCAGCTTGACAATTTGGATTTCGAAGTTACTGGTAAGGAAAGTGTAATAGCTGAGTTGGAGGTAGCCCGTGCTTATTGGTATTACATACTATGTGAGGCTTTCGGTAATGTACCTATTGTAGACCGGTTTGATGTTCCGGAAGGTTTCTTGCCGGAAACCAGTAGCCGCGAAGAGGTGTTTGCATTTATAGAGAATAGTATAAAAAATAATGTTGATAAGCTGAGTGACGATACAAAGACTTACTATGGCAGATTCAATAAATGGAATGCCAAGATGTTACTGGCACGTCTTTATTTGAATGCAGAGTCATGGATAGGGAAGAATATGTATACGGAATGCATGGCACTTTGTACAGAAATAATGAACTCCAATAAATATGCCTTGGAGAATGATTATAGTGCACCTTTCTATGCCCAGAATGAAGGCTCCCAAGAGATTATATTTGCTTATCCGGCAGATGAGGTGAAGACTGGAAGTACCATTTACATGGCTTTGCAGAAAACTCTTCATCCTTCAAATGTAAAAACCTTTAATTTGCAGACATGGTTGGATAATGGGGTGTGTGCTGTTCCTACTTTTATAGATACTTATGAGGAAGGCGATAAGCGTTTACCGAAAACCTGGAGAATGGGGCAGCAGTATGGCAGTGACGGGTCTATCTTATATTGCACTGGACTTGTTCCTGGTTGGGAAGGAAAACCCTTGATTTATACAAAGGAAGTCAGCAATCTTGAAAATGGAGGAGAGGCTGAAGGTTACCGTTGCGGTAAGTATGAAATTAAAATGGGAACCTCGCGTGCGTTGGATAATGATTGGGTGGCTATGCGTTATGCAGAGGTTTACTTGATGAAAGCTGAGTGTATTTTACGTACAAATGGCAATGCGGAAGAAGCGGCACAGTTAGTCAATGAAGTACGGAAACGTGCTTTTGACGGTGACAACAAACTCTCTGGAGCTGATTTGTTGAAAACAACTAATGTAAATGGTGTTCCTGTACGTTTTGGAATTTTATTGGATGAATGGGGCCGGGAATTTGCTTTGGAAGGTTTGAGGCGTAGCCAATTGATACGTTTTGATAATAATTATACAAAAGGAGAATGGACTTTTCACGAACCTTCTAAAGAAACTTATTTAACTTATTTCCTATTCCTTTGTCAGAGATACAAGCTAATAATAAATTGGAACAAAATGAGGGGTATAAATAGGGTGGTATATTGAAATATAAATTAAAAAATTAATTATGAAAGAACTTAGAATCTTTGGAATATGTATATGCGTGCTGCTGGGGACTGTAATGGGTAATGCAGCTTCAAAATTGCCTTCATCAGTGACGATGAGTAAGGTTCAATTAGAGAATAAGATAAAGGGAGGTTGGGCCGGCCAGACTATCGGGGTTAGCTTCGGTAGTTATACGGAATTTAGGTATCAAGGAACTTTTATTCAGGATTATCAGACGATTCCTTGGGGGGAAGGTTATGTGCAAAGATTGATGGATTCCTGGCCTGATTTATATGATGACATTTACATGGACCTCACTTTTGTAGATGTATTGGAGAAAAAAGGGCTGGATGCTTCGGTGAAAGATTTTGCTGTAGCTTTTGCTACGGCAGACTATAATTTATGGCATGCCAATCAGGCTGCGAGGTATAATATAGCTCATGGAGTGGACAATCCTGGACATTGGCTGAATAACCCACATGCCGATGACATTGATTATCAGATTGAAGCAGATTTTGCCGGACTGATGAATCCGGGTATGCCTAATTCAGCTTCTCAAATCAGTGATAAGGTGGGGCATCTTATGTGTTATGGCGATGGCTGGTATGGTGGTGTTTATGTCGGTGCCATGTATAGTCTTGCTTTTGTGTCTGATGATATCCAGTTTATTGTTACTGAGGCTTTAAAGACGATTCCGGAGGAAAGTGGTTTCTATAAATGTATTGCAGATGTGATAGAGTGGTATAAAATGTATCCTGATGATTGGAAACGTACTTGGTTCGAAATTCAGAAACATCATGCGGAAGAGATCGGTTGTCCGGATGGAGTATTTCATCCATTAGATATTGATGCTAAAATTAATGCCGCTTACATCGTTTTAGGATTATTGTATGGCAATGGTGATTTCACTAAGACAATGGAAATATCAACGCGGGCAGGTCAGGATTCAGATTGTAATCCGTCTTCTGCAGGAGGGATATTAGGCACAATGATAGGCTATGATGCTATCCCTGAATATTGGATGAAAGGTTTGAGAGGGGCGGAAGGCAAGAATTTCAAGTATACGTTACTCTGTTTGGATCAGATTTACACTATCAGCAATAAACATGCTTTGGAGATGATTCGCAGGAATGGAGAAAAGTGGAAAAGGAGAATGTGACAATTGCCGTACAGAGGCCCAGACTGTACGTTTGGAGCAGAGTTTTACAGATATGTATCCCACGGCTAAGGTTGAATTGTCTAAACACGATATAGATATACTGACTTTTGAATTTGAGGGTACGGGATTTGTACTCCGTGGGGAGGCTATTCGTAGGGACATGAATCGGCCGGATGCAGTACTGAAAGTTAATCTGTATCTTGATGGGGAGTTGGTCGAGAAGGCTGCTGCATTTCCGACTTACTTCCATGATCGGCGGTTAGATATATTTTTGTAATATCAGCTGCCCGAGGGGGAAAATC
>ERZ859937.197-NODE-197-length-29086-cov-5.216286_pt1 | contig 29086 bp, 19 predicted proteins | sample MGYA00509985_ERZ859937 | MGnify/ENA primary metagenome ERZ859937 (study PRJEB30046, sample SAMN00715169) | human gut metagenome | study: EMG produced TPA metagenomics assembly of the A metagenome-wide association study of gut microbiota in type 2... | reverse complement strand
CTGGCAACATCATCGTTCGCCAGCGCGGTACAAAGCACAACCCGGGCCTGAACGTAGGTATTGGTAAGGATGACACACTCTATGCATTGGTTGACGGCGTCGTTAACTTCCGCAAGGGTCGCAAGGACAAGAGCACTGTGTCTGTAATACCTGAAGCAGAGGCTTAAATTTAATAAAAAAACTATTCCAAACAAACATATTAATCCCAATCCTCATACACTTGAGGATTGGGATTAATGCTTTTTATACATTACTACCCTTCCGTACACTAATAAATTCTTCGTTTTTTATTAGTTTTTATGCCGTAAGAAATATTTTTTATGTAATTTTGTATCTCGAATAAGATAACGAAGAATTTTATAATTAATATTTCAGATATGCTTACACTTAAACTCATCAGTGAGGAAACAGAACGTGTTATCCGCGGTTTGAACAAGAAGCACTTCAAGGGTGCTGAGGAAGCCATTAACGAAGTGCTCGCAATCGACAAGCGTCGTCGCGAGACACAGCAGGAACTTGACTCGAACCTTGCAGAAGCAAAGAAGATGGCAGCCCAAATCGGTACTCTTATGAAACAGGGCAGCAAAGAAGAGGCTGAAGAAATAAAGAAAAAAGTAGCTTCTCTTAAAGAAGTGAACAAACAGCTTGAAGAAACAAAGGCACAGGCAGAGAAAGACCTCGTGGCTAAGCTTTGCACTATTCCTAACATTCCGAACGATGATGTTCCGGAAGGCAAGGACGCAAGCGACAATGTTGTCGTTAAGGAAGGTGGTGAAATGCCGAATCTCCCGGAGGACGCTATGTGCCACTGGGATCTTTGCAAAAAGTTCAATCTTATCGACTTTGATTTGGGCGTTAAGATTACAGGTGCCGGCTTCCCTATCTATGTAGGCAAGATGGCTCGCTTGCAGCGTGCTCTTGAGGCGTTCTTCCTTGATGAAGCTCGCAAGAGTGGCTACCTTGAGGTACAGCCTCCTTACGTTGTGAACGAGGCTTCTGGTTACGGTACCGGTCAGCTTCCTGATAAGGAGGCTCAGATGTACCAGTGCCAGCTCGACAACCTCTACCTTATCCCTACAGCCGAGGTGCCAGTAACAAACATCTTCCGCGACGAGATACTCGACGAGAAAGATCTGCCTATCAAGCGTTGCGCTTACTCTGCTTGCTTCCGTCGTGAGGCTGGATCTTACGGCAAGGACGTTCGCGGTCTGAACCGTCTGCATCAATTCGACAAGGTAGAGATTGTACGCATTGACAAGCCTGAGCATTCATACCAGTCGCTCAACGAGATGCTCGACCATGTAGAGGGCCTGCTTAAGAAGCTCGAACTCCCCTACCACATCCTGCGTCTTTGCGGTGGCGATATGAGTTTCACCTCTGCTATCTGCTACGACTTCGAGGTATGGAGCGCAGCCCAGAAACGTTGGCTTGAGGTTTCTTCTGTATCTAACTTCGAGAGCTATCAGGCAAATCGTCTGCATTGTCGCTATCGCAATTCGGAGACAAAGAAGACCGAGCTTTGCCACACTCTCAATGGTTCTGCACTTGCTTTGCCACGTATCGTGGCTGCAATCATCGAGAACAACCAGACACCTGAAGGCATCCGTGTACCGAAAGTACTCGTACCATACTGCGGTTTCGAGATGCTCGACGATAAGAACTTTTAATTAATTACAACAGAGATTTGAGAGTTAAGATTTGCACGTTGCGAAAGCGTATGATATTTACACGTATAACAACAGGCAGTCGTAGCTCTCAAATTTTTGTTTTAATTCATCTACAAAGCAAACATCAACAAATCTAATCCGTTACTACCTATGAACAAAATTGTCCTTAAAAAGCAACTTTCTGAAAAGGTATTCCTTTTTGAAATCGAAGCGCCATTGATTGCCAAGAGCCGTAAGGCTGGTAACTTCATTATCGTCAGAGTTGGCGAGAATGGCGAGCGTGTGCCGCTTACTATTGCTGATGCAAGCATTGAGCGTGGCACTATCACTATTGTGGTGCAGAAAGTTGGATTGTCATCAACCAAGCTGTGCGATCTTAACGAGGGCGACTACATCACCGACGTTGTAGGACCACTCGGCAACCCTACCCATATCGAAAACTTCGGAACTGTAGTATGTGCTGGTGGTGGCGTTGGCGTAGCTCCAATGCTTCCAATCATCCGTGCATTGAAGGCTGCTGGCAACCGCGTGCTTTCGGTTATCGCAGGTCGTTCTAAAGAACTTGTTATTCTCGAAAACGAAGTGCGCCAGAGTTCTGACGAACTTATCATCATGACTGACGATGGTTCGTATGGCGAAAAGGGTGTTGTGACCGTAGGTATCGAGAAGTTCATCACTCAAGAGGAGCATGTGGACAAGGTGTTCGCAATTGGTCCTCCTATCATGATGAAGTTTTGCTGCCTCATGGCACAGAAGTATAACGTACCGGTGGAGGTATCGCTCAATACTATCATGGTTGACGGCACGGGCATGTGTGGTGCTTGCCGACTCTCTATTGGCGGCAAGACCAAGTTCGTATGTATCGACGGACCGGAGTTCGATGGTTCGCTTGTCGATTGGGACGAGATGTTCAAACGTATGGGCACTTTCCGCGATGCTGAACGCGAGGAGATGGAGCATTACGAAGAGCATTTGCGTGGCTTTGCAAAGCAAGAGGAACTTCACACTTGCGAGACTTGCATGGATGTAGAGCCTACAACCGAAACCATCGAAGAACTCACCAATCGCGATTCTGAATGGCGCAAGGAGCTTCGAGCTGCAATGAAGCCTGCAGAACGCAAGGCTATTGAGCGTGTAGCAATGCCTGAGCTTGACCCCGTGTATCGTGCGACCACACGTACCGAGGAAGTAAACAAAGGCTTGACAAAGCAGATGGCTGTACGCGAGGCTCATCGTTGTCTCGACTGCGGAAAGCCAGCTTGTGTAGAAGGCTGCCCGGTTAACATCAATATTCCTTCATTCATCAAGAACATCGAACGCGGACAGTTCCTCGCTGCTGCCAAGGTTCTTAAGAGCACATCTGCTCTGCCTGCTGTCTGCGGTCGTGTATGTCCGCAGGAGAAGCAATGCGAGAGCAAGTGTATCCATCTTAAGATGAACGAACCGGCTGTAGCTATCGGCTACTTGGAGCGCTTCGCTGCCGACTTCGAGCGCGAGAGCGGCAACATCGCTCTGCCCGACCTTGCTCCGAAGAACGGTATAAAGGTGGCTGTAGTTGGTAGCGGTCCTTCAGGACTCAGCTTTGCTGGCGACATGGCTAAGAAGGGTTATGAAGTGCATGTGTTTGAGGCATTGCACGAGATTGGCGGCGTATTGAAATATGGCATCCCCGAGTTCCGTCTGCCTAATCACATCGTTGATGTAGAGATAGAGAACCTCAAGAAGATGGGCGTTGAGTTCCAGACCGACTGCATCGTTGGAAAGACGATAACTATCAACCAGCTCGAGGCAGAAGGCTTCAAGGGTATCTTTGTCGGATCGGGTGCTGGTCTGCCTAACTTTATGAATATTAAGGGCGAGAATTCGCTCAACATCATGTCATCTAACGAGTATCTCACTCGCGTAAACCTCATGGATGCTGCCAATCCACTCGCCGACACACCTCTTAATATAGGTAAGCATGTGCTCGTTGTAGGCGGAGGCAACACCGCTATGGACTCTTGCCGTACTGCTAAGCGCTTGGGTGGCGACGTTACTCTTGTATATCGTCGTTCTGAGGCAGAGATGCCTGCACGTCTTGAGGAGGTGAAGCATGCAAAGGAGGAAGGTATCAATTTCCTCACATTGCACAACCCGATAGAATATATCGCCGACGAAAAGGGCGCAGTGAAGGCTGCCGTGCTTCAGGTTATGGAACTTGGAGAGCCTGACGCAAGCGGACGCCGCTCACCGGTGCCGGTTGAGGACAAGACCGTTACTCTCGATGTCGACCAGGTAATCGTTGCAGTTGGCGTATCTCCAAACCCACTTGTTCCAAAGTCGATCGAAGGTCTTGAGCTTGGCAGAAAAAACACTATCGCCGTTAACGACCAGATGCAGAGTTCGCGTCCGGAAATTTTCGCAGGTGGCGACATCGTTCGTGGCGGAGCTACCGTTATCCTTGCTATGGGCGACGGCAGAAGAGCGGCTGCGTCTATGGATGAGAAGCTCAGAGGATAAGACAATGAACGGATAACAAACAGATAACGAAAAATAACGAACGAAATAAAGGAGTCGGAAACAAGCAACCGGCTCCTTTATTTCTGACAAGAATGACAACTTACGATAATAACAATTGAAAGAAAACACAATGTCAGGATTCTACACAATAATACTTCTAATATTAAGTAACATCTTCATGACTTTAGCTTGGTACGGACATCTCAAGCTACAGCAGACTGGCACGTCGAGCCATTGGCCGCTTATAGGCGTCATCGTATTCTCGTGGATGATAGCATTCTTTGAATATTGCTGCCAGGTACCAGCCAATCGTATCGGCTTTCAAGGCAACGGCGGACCGTTCTCACTTGTGCAGCTGAAGGTTGTACAGGAATGCGTCAGCCTCATTGTCTTTGCCGTGATAGCCAACGTAATGTTCCAGGGCGAATCGCTCAGATGGAACCATCTGCTTGCCTTCGTGTTCCTCGTAGCGGCAGTTTATCTTGTTTTCAAATAAGAAGCCATGCCGAAAACTCCCGAACAAATTCTATACCATACGCTATACAAGCGTTTTCAGAAAGCTCTAACAGACTTCTCTATGCTCTCTGACGGTGACCGCATACTTATCGGTCTCTCAGGCGGTAAAGATTCGCTCTGTCTGCTTGAGATGCTTGCACAGCGACAGCGCATTTACAAGCCACGGATAGAAGTAGAAGCCGTACATGTGCGCATGGCGAACGTGAGCTACGAATCAGACACATCTTATTTGGAGTCTTTTGCCAAAGAGCACGGCGTGAAGCTGCACATCGTGCAGACTGCATTCGACGATACCACTCCTTCTGACAAACCTGTTTGTTTCCTTTGTTCGTGGCACAGACGTAAGGCTTTGTTCCGCTTCGCACAAGAAAACGGCTTCAACAAGATTGCACTCGGACATCATCAAGACGATATTATTCACACTGCGATGCTCAACACCTTCTTCCAAGGCTCGTTCTCTACGATGCCAGCCGTGAAGCAAATGGACAAGATGCCTGTGACTATCATTCGTCCATTGTGCTTGGAACACGAAAGAGATATAGCACAGTATGCTCAACTCAGCCAATACGTAAAGCAAAAAAAGGCATGTCCGCACGAGCGTAACACCAACCGTACACAGATGAGACGCATATTTGAAGAAATAGAGAAAACGAACCCAGAAGCACGCTATTCCGTATGGCACGCCTTGCAGAAAGGCGGAAAACTCGTGGAATAACACGGTCAAATTACATTTCGGTTACAAATAGTTGGCTATAAAATTGCCTGTTTGATAGAAAATTCATACATTTGCACTAAATTAAGAATACGGACTATGAAGTTAGCAATAATGACTAAATCCACTTTCTTTGTGGAAGAAGACAAAATACTTGCAGCCCTCTTCGATGTTGGGTTAGACAATTTGCACCTTTATAAGCCAGAGACTTCGCCGGTTTATTCAGAGCGACTATTGTCGTTGCTGCCAGATAAAGCCTACGAGAAGATATTCGTACACGGACATTACTACCTCAAGGATGAATATCGTCTTGCAGGAATACATCTTGATAATGCTGCGGAGCCAGTGCCTGAAGGCTATAAAGGTAAAGTCGGACGCACATGTCGCGACCTCACACAGCTTAAAGAACTCAAAAAACAATCAGCATACATTTTTCTTGGTAACGTTTTTAATAGCCAGTCAGAGCCATTAGAACCTTCTACGTTCACGATGAACGAATTGGAGGATGCTGCCGACAAAGGATTGATTGACAAGCGAGTGTACGCATTGGGTGGAATGAATGTTGATAACATACAAATAGCACGCGACCTTGGTTTCGGCGGAGTGGTTATCCGTGGCGACCTCTGGAACAAGTTCAACATCCACAATCAAATGGATTACAAAGAACTCATAAATTACTTTGAGAAATTAAGAAAGCTTATATATTAAAACCTAATAAATAACAACAATTAAAGATGAGTGAACAAAACTCTTTTTTGGTATTCTCAGGTACAAGCACGAGATACCTTGCAGAGAAGATCTGCGCAAGTTTGGGTTGTCCTTTAGGCAATTTGGTAGTAACCAGATTCTCTGACGGCGAGTTCGCAGTATCGTACGAGGAGTCTATCCGCGGTCGCGACGTATTCCTCGTTCAGAGCACATTCCCGAATTCAGACAATCTTATGGAATTGCTCCTTATGATTGACGCAGCGAAGCGCGCTTCTGCACGCCACATCATCGCCGTTATTCCTTATTTCGGCTGGGCTCGTCAGGACCGTAAGGACAAGCCACGTGTTAGCATCGGTGCGAAGCTTGTTGCCGACCTTCTGAGCGCTGCAGGTATCGATCGTCTTATCACAATGGACTTGCATGCTGACCAGATCCAGGGCTTCTTTGATGTACCGGTAGACCACCTTTACGCTTCTGGTGTTATTCTGCCTTATCTGCAGAGCCTGAACCTGAAGACTGACGAATTTGTTATCGCTTCGCCTGACGTTGGCGGTTCTAAGCGTGCTAACACTTACGCTAAGTACCTCGGTTGTCCGCTCGTGCTCTGCAACAAGACCCGCGCTCGTGCAAACGTTGTTGACACCATCCAGATTATCGGTGACGTTAAGGGCAAGCACGTGATTATCGTAGACGACATGGTAGACACAGCAGGTACTATCACAAAGGCAGCCGACGTAATGAAGGAGGCTGGTGCGCTGAGCGTTCGTGCTTGTGCTTCTCACTGTGTAATGTCTGGTCCTGCTTCTGAGCGTGTTCAGAACTCTGCATTGGAGGAGATTGTTTTCACCGACTCAATCCCTTACTCAAACCGTTGTGCTAAGGTTAAGCAGCTTTCTGTTGCAGACATGTTCGCAGAGACCATCCGCCGCGTTATCAGCAACGAGAGCATCAGCTCACAGTATCTCGTATAATAAACCGTAGATCGTAAGATTTCTATTAGATATTGAGATACGAGTAATATATAAAGGGCAAAAGTAGATTCTTATTTTCTACTTTTGCCCTTTTTCCTGTATATATGCCAATTTATATGCTAGTAACAAGGATCACCCCAAAAGTTTAACGCATTAACATATTTTGCACCTGAAGCAAAGACCGTAGAATCATGTCTATAAACAGAATTGATACAATTACAAAAAAAATCGTACCTTTGCAAGAGACATTTCAGATAACAAGACATTAATAATTTAATTTTAGAAACGAATGATTTAAATAATAACATGCAGATACTATTAGCAAATGCCAAAATTATGTTTGGCAAGACAGACAGAAAGCCACTCTCAACACCACTCTTCCAGACCATAGCCGACATGCTGGCTGCAGAAATGGCAAAAATGGATATGGAGGACTTGGCTCGTCAACTTGATTGCAGTAAGAAGATTGCCACGGAAAACTGGATACGCTACCAGAACTTCGTGGTTGCCGAAAAGATGCCAGCCCTGCTTGCCTACAATGGTCAGGCATATAAGCATCTGTGCGCTGCCACCTTGAGCGAAGAGGCTTTAGAATACGCTCAGAAACATCTCTGGATTACATGCTTTCTCTACGGATTACTCCGTCCCATGGATGCCGTCGTACCCTATCGCATGGAACATTACGTCTCTCTCGAAACCACAAACGATAAACCCATCAACCATTTTTGGAGAGACAAACTGACAGATGTGCTTATCGCGAGCGTGCAAGCTGATGATGGCATTCTCCTGCATCTCTCTACCGAGGAATACGAACATCTTTTCGATTGGAAAAGGGTATGCAAGGAAGTGACGATTGTTCAGCCTCACTTCTACATACGACAAAAAGACGGCAGTTTGAAGACGCAGGCAGTATGGGCAAAATCATGTCGTGGAGCGATGGTACGCTTTATTCTGAACAATCGTCTCGTCACTCCAGAGGAACTTAGCGGATTCAGTTATGAGTGTTTTGAATTCGCTCCACAGTTAGGTGACACGACCGTTCCTCATTTTGTTAGAGAAGCATGACGAACATAAGCCATAAGAGCTGGGTGATTAGGAGAATTTCACCTGCTCCACTTCTTTCACAAGCGAATCCTTTCCGTTGAGCAAGTAATACTTCACTCTTACTACGTTGTTTATCTCGGCGGATCCTTTCACTTTTATATGTAGAGTTTTGCCATACACGGTGGTGTCTCGGCGCGATGGGTAGGACACGAGTTGCAGGAATTGTTTGGTCGAACCGCTACCGATGTAGTACAATCCAACGCTATCTGCAACGATTGTCGTATCTGCCACCTTTGCTCGCGTCTTCTTGTTTATCAAACCAGTGTCGGCAGGTTCAAACACCGAAGACGCAACCGTATCACCCAACTTCGGCGAAGGAGCGAAACGACAGCTTGCAACAGCAAATCCCATAGCAACGATGCACGCAGCAATTAACAATATCGATTTCATCTTATACTTTTTTTAGAATATACCATTGTTTGAATATACATGTAAGGAAGGAGGCTAAAGCCTCCAACCTTCCTACTCCTTCATCGACAGCGATATACGCTGGCGCTTGCAATCCACTTCCGTCACACGCACTACCACATGCTGATGCAGCTTCACAACATCGTTCGGGTCCTTCACATATCGGTCAGCAAGCTGCGAGATATGTACCAGTCCGTCCTGATGCACACCTACATCTACGAAAGCCCCGAAGTTCGTGATGTTCGTCACGATGCCAGGCAGAAGCATACCCACCTGCAAATCGCCTATCTCGTGCACACGTGGGTCGAACTCGAACACCTCAACCGCAGCACGCGGATCGCGTCCCGGTCGCTGCAGTTCAGTCATGATGTCGGTAAGCGTAGGCATACCGACGGTCGGTGTGACATAGGCATCGAGCTTTATGGTCTTCTGCAGGTTCTTGTCCTCAATCAGTTGGGCTACGGTACAGCCTTTGTCCTCTGCCATGCGCTTGACGATGTCGTAGCTTTCGGGATGTACGGCACTGTTGTCAAGCGGATTCTTCGCATTCGGAATGCGCAGGAAGCCGGCACACTGCACGAACGTAGCCGGACCAAGACGCGGCACCTTCTTCAGTTCCGCACGTGACTTGAACGCTCCGTTCTTCTCTCTGTACTCTACAATGTTCTTAGCTGTCGTGGTGTTCAGACCGCTGACGTATGTTAGCAGATGGCGACTGGCGGTGTTGAGATTGACACCGACGGTATTCACACACGACTCTACAACCATATCAAGAGATTTCTTCAGCTCCGACTGGTCTACGTCGTGCTGATACTGTCCGACACCGATGCTCTTCGGGTCAATCTTCACAAGCTCAGCAAGCGGGTCCATAAGGCGTCGTCCGATAGAAACTGCTCCACGCACCGTCACGTCCTCCTCCGGAAACTCCTCACGCGCAGCCTCCGAAGCCGAATAAACCGAAGCGCCGTCCTCGCTCACCACGAAGACATGTATCTTTGGGTCAAGACCTATCTCCTTTAGGAAAGCCGACGTCTCTCTGCTTGCCGTACCGTTACCCACAGCAATCGCCTCTATACCATATTTCTCCACCATGCCCAACACCTGGCGTGCTGCGCCACGGGTATCGCTCTTGGGCGGATGCGGATAGATAGCCTCGAAATGGAGCAGTGTGCCCTGTGCGTCGAGACAAACCACCTTGCAACCGGTGCGGAAACCAGGGTCTACACCCATGACACGCTTCTGTCCGAGCGGAGCAGCAAGAAGAAGTTGGCGCAAGTTTTCAGCGAATACGCTGATAGCCTCTTGATCGGCAGTCTGTTTGCTCGACACGGAGAACTCTGTCTCGATGGAAGGCTTGAGTAGTCGCTTGAAAGCATCGTCGGCAGCCTCGGCAACGAGTTTACTGCACTCGCCGTAGCCACGGACGTATTGCGCCTTTATCTTATCCTTGCATACCTCGTCATCAGCAGAGATGCTCACCTTCAAAAATCCCTCACGCTCACCACGACGCATTGCCAACAATCGATGCGACGAACAACGGCGGAGCGACTCTGAGAACTCAAAATAGTCGCGGTATTTCTGCGCCTCCTCCGTATCCGCTTTAGCCTTCACCACCTTCGAGGTGATGAAGGCTTCGCGTCTGTACACACTTCTTACCGATTTGCGCACATTCTCGTTTTCGTTGACAGCTTCGGCTATAATGAACTTCGCACCCTCGAGAGCCTCTTCCATCGATTTCACTTCGCCTTTCACGAAACGCTCAGCTGTACGGTTGATGTTCTTATCGAGTTGCAGCAGAATGGCGTTGGCAAGCGGTTCGAGTCCGTTCTGACGGGCAATGTCTGCCTTTGTACGACGCTTCGGCTTGTATGGCAGATATATATCTTCAAGTTCGGACAGCGTCCAACAATCTTCAATACGCTTGCGCAACTCGTCGGTAAGTTTGCCCTGAGCCTCGATGGTAGAAAGTATTGTCTCCTTGCGCTTCGCAATGTCTGTGAGTTTCTCACGCATCAGCGCAATGTCTGACACCTGCACCTCGTCCATGTTGCCGGTCATCTCCTTGCGGTAGCGACTGATGAATGGTATGGTGCAATTCTCGTCGAGCAACTGTAGTGTATTCTCCACTCCGCGCTGTGGCAAGCCAAGCGCATCAGATATTATTCGTGTATATGTATTCATCTTGTTTGTTTTATACTACAAATTTAGTGGAAATAGAAGAGAAAACAAAATAGAATACGACTTTTTTAGCCTATACTTCTAACTTCTACCTAAGTAAAGTTGATGTTTTACTATCTGCAAGTGGCACTTAAGCATAGCAGATGTGGCACTTAAATAATGTAGAAGTGCCACTTAATCACAATATCTAAAGAACTAAAAGACAATATATAGGATTTTTACAAAAGCCTGTCAAATGAAAAAAAATGAGAACAGACCATTCGGAGTTGCCACAATCGTGCATTTCATAACATAAAACTCCGAACGGTCTGTTCTCAATTGTAATTAATTATGTCCACTTATCTTCTTTGTAACATAAGCATCAATCACAGCCACAGCCGTAATGTTCACTATATCACGTACCGAACTCTCAAAGTCGGTAAAGTGGATTGGCTTATTCAAGCCCATCTGAATCGGGCCTATGATTTCGGCATCCGGGTCAAGTGCCTGCAACATTTTGTAGCTGCTCTGTGCACTGCTCATATTCGGGAACACGAGCGTGTTGACGTCCTTGCCCTTAAGGCGTGTGAACGGATACTTGTCGTCGCGCAGCTGCTTGTTCAGGGCAAAGTTGACCTGCATTTCGCCATCGATACACAAGTCAGGGTAGCGTTGCTGCAAATCATCGACTGCCGCATGCACCTTAACCGGGCTACCTACCTCGTCGGTGCCGAAGTTAGAGTAGCTAATCATTGCTATGTTAGGTTCCTCGTTGAAGAAGCGTACGGTGTTAGCCGAGAGGCGTGCCACATCGGCAAGAATATGCTCGTCGGGATGGCGGTTGATGAGTGTGTCAGACACAAAGAATACGCCTTTTTTTGTATTAAGGATATGCATTGTTGCAAATGTGCTATACTCCTTACGAATACCAATCACCTCCTTCGCAACCTTGATGGTGTTAGAATACTTAGTGTAAAGACCGGTGATGAATGCATCGGCATCGCCCGTTTCTACCATCATCATACCGAAGTAGTTGCGCTCATACATCTTGTCGTATGCCTCCTCGAAGGTGTAGCCCTGACGTGCACGCTTCTTCGCGAGATGCTTAGCGTATGTGGCACGGCGTCCCTGCTCCTGATCGGCACGCATGTCTACGATGTCAATGCCCTCAAGACTTAGCTTCAGACGCTGGGCAAGTCGTTGCAGACGGTCGGGGTTGCCGAGAAGTACCGGATGGCAGATGCCCTCAAGGCGTGCCTGAACGGCAGCCTTCATCATAGACGGGTGACCGCCCTCGGCGAACACTACGCGCTGCGGATGCAGACGGGCTGTGTCGTGGAGGTTGCGTGTGAGCTTTGTCTCCTGACCCAGCAGCTCCATAAGATTCTTCTTGTAGGCGTCCCAGTCGGTGATGGCTTTGCGTGCTACTCCACTCTCCATTGCAGCCTTGGCAACAGCCGCACTCACCTCTGTGATAAGACGGGGGTCGACGGGTTTCGGGATAAAGTATTTCGGACCGAACGTGAGGTCGTTAACATGATATACCTCGTTCACGATATCGGGCACGGGCTGCTTTGCGAGGTCGGCAATGGCATGAACGGCAGCCATCTTCATCTCCTCGTTGATAGCCTTGGCGTGAACGTCGAGTGCTCCACGGAAGATGTACGGGAAACCGATTACGTTGTTTATTTGGTTGGGATAGTCGCTTCTGCCAGTAGACATGAGCACGTCGGGGCGGCTTGCCATTGCATCCTCGTAGCTGATCTCGGGCACGGGATTGGCAAGGGCGAACACGATTGGCTGGTCTGCCATAGAGCGAATCATATCCTGCGAGAGCACGTTGCCCTTAGAGAGTCCGACGAACACGTCGGCGCCCTTCACGGCTTCCTCAAGGGTGTGTACGTCGGTGCGCTTTGTGGCGAACAGAGCCTTCTGCGGAGTGAGGTTCGGACGGTCGGCGGTGATAACACCCTTCGAGTCGAGCATCACGATATTCTCCACTCTTGCGCCAAGTGCTACGTACAACTTTGTGCAGCTTATGGCAGCTGCACCTGCTCCGTTTACAACAATCTTTACGTCAGCGATGTTCTTGCCAGCTACCTCAAGCGCATTCTTCAAACCGGCTGCCGAGATGATGGCTGTGCCGTGCTGGTCGTCGTGCATCACGGGGATGTCGAGGGTCTTCTTCAGACGCTCTTCAATATAGAAGCACTCTGGTGCCTTAATATCCTCAAGGTTGATACCACCAAAGGTCGGTGCAATCTTCTCTACTGCCTCGCAGAACTTCTCCGGATCCTTTTCAGCAACCTCGATGTCGAATACATCGATGCCGCCATATATTTTAAAGAGCAGGCCTTTGCCTTCCATAACTGGTTTACCGCTCATTGCTCCAATGTCGCCAAGACCTAATACGGCGGTGCCGTTTGAAATGACGGCGACAAGATTACCTTTGTCTGTGTACTTATACACATCGTCCGGATTCTGCTGAATCTCGAGACACGGGAAAGCTACACCAGGAGAATACGCCAAACTAAGGTCGGTTTGGGTGTGGTAAGGCTTGGTCGGCTTCACCTCAATTTTGCCAGGACGTCCACTTTCGTGATACTCCAATGCACTTTCTTTTGTGATTTTAACCATTGTATTAAATAATTATTAGATATAGAATTTCACCGCAAAGTTACTGAAAAAGCTTGGATTAAAAGCATTGCTTAAAAGATTGTTTCGCCCGTTTTATTTAAAATAACATAAAAACTCGCAACACTTTGAAAGTTTTTTTATACTTTTGTGAAAAATTATTGCGATATTCATCATATTATAAACAAAGATTTATGCACAAGGAAAGTTCTCAAACATGCTATAAGTTGGAATTGCGCAACAGAATACTAAAGGCTGCTATGACAGAATTTTTACACAAAGGCGTGAAGTCTGTAAAAATGGATGACATAGCAAATGCTCTTGCTATATCCAAACGCACGTTGTATGAGATTTACTCTAACAAAGAGGAGCTTCTGCTTGAGGCGGTGCGTATTCATGAGGAGGAGTTCAACGACCACATGGTGCAGTATAGCCAGAACAAGAATCATAGTGTGATGGATATCATTATCGAGTTTTACAAGAAGAAACTACTTGCTATTGCGGACGTATCTCCTTTATTCTTAGTTGAACTACGCAAGTACAAGCAGGTTGTAGCATATCTCGAACAGTTAAATGCTGAACGCCACAACAACGCCTTGCTATTCTTCAGACGTGGTGTAAGAGAGGGGTTCTTCCGTTCGGACATCAACTTCGACATTATTCTTAAAACAAGTTCTGCGTCTGCCAACTACGCTATGGAAACCCAAATGTATAAAGAATATAGCATAACTACAATCATGCACAACACCATTTTCCTTTATCTGCGCGGTATTTGCACCACGAAAGGCATAAAGGAACTTGACGCTGCAATCGCCGAATAAGCATCATCTAAAAATTTAATAAAGCCTTAGTAAAACATTCGTACACAACAATGTACGTACATTTACCAAGGCTTTATTTTGTATATAAAAAAGTACAATTTTATCTTTACAAACGCGTCACCGACTTCACTCCCTTCACGGTGCGCAGCTTCTTCAACAATGCGTCGAGCTTCGACGTGTCGTCAATCAGCACGTTCAGATTGCCGCTGAACAGTCCGTCGTGACTGTCGATGTTTATCGACTTCATCACAATCTTTTGCTCCTTAGAGATGATGCTTGTAATGTTGTTCACGATGCCGAGGTCGTCGTTTCCTACAACGCGCAGCGTGATGTTATACTGCGATGTTCCCTTGCCGCTCCATCTTGCTTTCACTATTCGATAGCCGAAGCGCTTGCGCAGTTCGGGGGCGTTCGGACAGTCCTGGCAATGTATCTTGATGCCGCCGTTCACAGTCACGAAGCCGAATATCTGGTCGCCGTAGATAGGATGGCAGCATTGTGCCAGCGAGTAGTCTACGCCTTTAAGGTTGCGGTCGATAACCAGCTCGTCGTCTGACGACTTTGTGCGGAAGCTGTTTGCGTTATTGTCTTTGTCAAGCACAAACTCTTCTGCCGAACGTATCGCAGCGCCCATCTTCTGGTTTGCGCCGTGTTCTTTCTCGGCTATGTATCCGTCCACAACATCGTTGATGTCTATCTTCTCGTCTACGAGTTGTCTGTAGAAGTCGGAAGTCTCCTTGAAGCCCATCTTCGAGATGAGATGGTAAAGCACGCTCTCCTCAAGTTCTATCTTTCGGTTCTTGAACTTGCGCTCGAGCATCTCTTTCGCAAACACTCCGTCCTTCACCTTCAGCTCCTTCAGCGCAAGGCGTATCTTTGACTTCGCCCTCGAGCTTTGCACGATGTTCAGCCACTCCTGCTTCGGCGTCTGGTTGTTCTGCGTCAGAATCTCTATTGTATCGCCCGAGTGAAGCACCTCTCTGAACGACACGTTTCTGCCGTTTATCTTGCCGCCCACACACTTGTTGCCGACGCCTGAGTGTATGTGGTAGGCGAAGTCGAGCACGGTCGATCCTTTCGGAAATTTCAGCAGATCGCCTTTCGGCGTGAACACGAATACCTCATCTTCGTACAGATCCATCTTGAACTGGTCCATAAGCTGCAAGCTGTCGCCTGCTTCGAGTGCTGCTCGTATGTTGTTGAGCCAATCGTCTATGCCCGAATCGCCCTTGATGCCCTTATAGCGCCAGTGCGCTGCCAGACCTTTCTCGGCTATCTCGTCCATGCGCTCGGTGCGTATCTGCACCTCCACCCACTTCTGCTCCGGACCGAGCACTGTTATGTGCAGACTCTCGTAGCCGTTCGACTTCGGCACCGAGAGCCAGTCGCGCAGACGCTTCGGGTTGGGCTGGTACATATCGGTGATGAGCGAGTAGGTCTGCCAGCATTGCATCTTCTCTTCGCTCAGCGGTGAGTCGATGATGATGCGTATAGCGAAGAGGTCGTAGATGCCCTCGAATCCGCATTGCTGCTTCTTCATCTTCTGCCATATCGAGTGTATGCTCTTCGTCCTGCCTTTTATATGGCTCTTTATGCCCATGGCGTCGAGCTTCTCGGCGATAGGCTTTATAAACTTCTCTATATATGCGTCGCGAGAGCGCTTCGTCTCGTTCAGCTTCTCCTTTATCATATAGTAGGCGTCGTGCTCAAGATACTTCAGGCTGAGATCTTCCAACTCGCTCTTCAGCTTATAGAGGCCCAGCTTGTGTGCCAGCGGAGCATACAGATAACTCGCTTCTTCGGCCACCTTTTGCTGCGCTTCGTTGTTTTCCGTATCGCGGATATGGCGCATAAGCACCACGCGCTCCGATATCATAATCAGTACCACGCGCATGTCCTCGGCGAACGAAAGCAGAAGGTTGCGAAAGTTCTCGCTCTCTATCACCGGCGACTTGCGGTATAGCTCATGAATGCGTACAAGGCCACGGATGATATGCGCTATGCTCGCACCGTATTCCTTCTCTACCTGCTCGATTGTGAGACTCTCGTTCGCCACGCTGTTGTAGAGCAATATCGACAGCACGCAGTCGCGCTTCATGCCTATTTCCTCAAGCTCGAGCAAAGCGGTGCGAAAACTCATAAGTATAGGATTTAGCCCGAAAACATCTCTATTTATCTTATTCTCTTGGAGTTCTGATTCGATTTGGGCACGTACCTTGACAGCATCTTCTTCCGCATACTCGTCACCCATCAGCGACTTCAACTGCTCGGCTATCTCAAGGAGCGTTGTCCTTTCTTCGTCTGTAAATTTGAACTTTTCTTCCATAATTATTATGTTGTAAAAACATTTAATATGAAGACAAAGGTAAAAATAAAATCTGACAAACAATAGCTTTACACAATTGTTTATTCGTCATTCACAGAATTTATAATTAATTTTGCATATAAATACTAATCTCATATATAATAACAATGGCAAAGATAAAGATCGAGACACCGAAGGGCGACATCATCGTGCGCCTCTACGACGACACCCCGAAACATCGTGACAATATGCTGAAGCTCGTTGAAGAGGGCTTCTACAACGGAACGCTGTTCCATCGCGTCATTAAGGACTTCATGGTGCAGGGCGGCGACCCCGACAGCAAGAATGCGCCAAAGGGAAAGCAGCTTGGTGCAGGCGGACCCGACTACACTATTGAGGCTGAGTTCACACCGGCTCACTTCCACAAGCGCGGCGCTCTTGCTGCAGCACGCTTAGGCGACGAGGTTAACCCCAACAAGGAGTCGAGCGGCAGCCAGTTCTACATCGTGCTCGGCGAGAAGTACAACCAGGGACAGCTCAAGCAGATGGAGAAGCAGATGAAGCAGAACCAGGAGACCATCACCTTCAACGACCTTGTGACCTACTACAAGAAGGAGATTATGGAGATGCGCAAGAACCGCGACCGTGCCGGACTGCAGGAGATGCAGGAGCGCCTTATGAAGGAGGCGAAGGAGATATGCAAGCAGAATCCCGTTGGCTTCAGCGCTGAGCAGATGGAGGCTTACACAACCATTGGCGGCACTCCGTTCCTCGATGGCGAGTACACCGTGTTCGGAGAGGTAGAGGAAGGACTGGACGTTGTAGACGCTATACAGAACGCTGACACCGACCGTGCCGACCGTCCTACAGAGGACATCGCCATGACTATCACACGTATTGACTAACGATCCATTATGACACCGACAGGAGAGAAAGCACTTACCGTATACAAAGCAAGTGCGGGTAGCGGAAAGACGTTCACGCTATCCGTAGAATACATAAAGTTGCTCATCAAGAACCCGATGAGTTTCCGTTCGACACTCGCTGTTACGTTTACGAACAAAGCCACTGAGGAGATGAAGACACGTATCCTCAGTCAGCTTTATGGTATATGGAAGCAGCTCCCGAAGTCGAAGGATTATATAGAAAAGATAAAGAGCGAACTTGGTGTGACCGAACAGTTTATGTCCGATCGCGCCAAGATCGCTCTTTTTAATATTGTACACAACTACAGCTACTTCCGCATCGAGACCATCGACTCGTTCTTCCAGAGCGTGCTGCGCAATCTTGCACGCGAGCTCGACCTCACGGCCAACCTGCGCATCGAGCTTAACGACCGACAGATTGAGAGCATCGCCGTCGACGAGATGATCGACGAACTGGGTGAAAAGGACGAACTGCTGAAGTGGATTCTCGGTTATATAAAGGAGAACATCGACGACGACAAGAACTGGAACGTCATCGGCTACATAAAGTCGTTCGGCGAGAACATCTTCCGCGAGTTCTACAAGACAAAGAGCAAGGAGCTTAACACATTGCTGCACGAGAAGGGCTTCTTCGAGCAGTACACCAAGCGCATCAGAACCATACGCGACGAAGCAGAAGAGGAACTGAAAAGCGTTGCGGCGGAGTTCTTCGAGGCTCTCGAAACGGAAGGCGTTGACATCGCCGACCTTAGCTACGGCAAGTCGGGACCTGCCGGCTACTTCATCAAACTGCAGAACGGACAATACGACGAGAGCATCATCACCAGCAGAGTGCAGAAGGCGCTCGACGAAGCCTCTGCCGACTGCTGGACGAAGAAGAGTGCGCCACCATCGCTGCGCCACTTCGCCGAGGAGACCATCGTGCCGTTGCTCGAAAAGGCAGAATCTACGCGCCGAAGCAACTGGAAGATGTACGCATCGGCGGTGCTCACGCTGAAGCATCTCAACCAGCTGCGCCTGCTCAACAGCATTGAGCGGAAGGTGCGCGAGATGAACGTCGAGGCTAACCGCTTCCTGCTCAGCGACACCCACACCCTACTCCATTCGCTCATCAAGGACACCGACTCACCGTTCATCTTCGAGAAGATAGGCTCGCATCTGGAGAACGTGATGATCGACGAGTTCCAGGACACAAGCACCGTGCAATGGCAGAACTTCAAGGTGCTGCTCGAGGAGTGCATGAGCCACAGCGAGGAACACGGCAACCTGATTGTGGGCGACGTGAAGCAGAGCATCTACCGCTGGCGTTCGGGCGACTGGCGTATGCTGAACAACATCAAGGGCGAGTTTCCGCAGGTGAGCGACATGCTCGACATACGCACGCTGACGCACAACTACCGTTCGTCGCGCCGTGTCATCAACTTCAACAACGCTTTCTTCGAGCGCGCCGCCGAGATAGAGTTCAACGACCTTAAGGAGTGCTGCGGCGAGAACGACATGCAGCTTGCCGAACAGCTGAAGAGTGCGTACGCCGACGTGTGCCAGCAGGTGCCGGAGAAGCGTGAGGACACCGGATACGTACACATCGAGCTGCTTCCGCAGGACGACTACACCGACATCACGCTCAACAAGACGGTCGAGACCGTGGACCATCTGATAGAACTCGGCGCAGACCCTTCGGACATAGCCATCATCGTGCGCTCCAACAACACCATACAGCAGATTGCGGAGCACTTCGCCTGTGTGCGTCCCGAACTGAAGATTGTGTCCGACGAGGCTTTCCGTCTCGACAACTCTACGGCGCTGAACATCCTCGTAGCGGCGATGCACTCGCTGACGCACCAGGACGACAAACTGACACGGGCGTACATAGCAAAGGCTTACCTCACGAAGGTGAAGGGCGTAGACCTCGAAGCTGCCAACCGCATGGTTTCTACCGAGGAGGGCGTAGAGGAAGCGTTGCCTGCCAGCTACCGCGACCACAACGACGAACTGCTCCAGATGCCTATCTACGAACTTGCCGAACGTCTTTACAAGATATTCAGTCTTGAGCGCATCTGCGGCGAGGACGCCTACGTATACGCTTTCTTCGACTGCCTCACGAGTTTCCTCACCTCAAACACAGCCACGCTCGACGACTTCGTTGAGGAGTGGAACGAGAACTTCGCGTCGAACACCATCCAGGCACGCTCCATCGACGGCATTCGCCTTATCACCATACACAAGAGTAAGGGCTTGGAGTTCAAACACGTCATCATTCCGTTCTGCGACTGGCGCATGGAGAAGACCAACACTATATGGTGCGAGCCTACGGAGGCTCCGTTCAACGAGCTGCCGCTTGTGCCCGTAGACTTCAGCGCAAAGCAGATGAAGGGCACTATATACGAGCGCGACTACATCGTGGAGCACCTGCAGAACTGCGTAGACAACCTCAACCTGCTCTACGTGGCGTTCACGCGCGCCGAGCGCAGCCTCATTGTTTTCGCACGCCGCGGCAACGCATCGCTACGTTCCTACGTGATAGAACAAGCGATAAGCGACATGCAGCTGCCCGACTGCTCGCTCGAAGGCGACCTCAACACCTCAACATCTCACCACCTCTCAGGGGGTGCACTTGTCTCAAGTGCACCAACCAATCTCACCACCTCACCATCTCAACATCTCACCACCTCACCACCTCACCACCTCACCCTGACCTACGGCAAGATAGACACCACCAAGGAGAAGAAAAAGGCTGAGGAACCGAACATCTTCACGCCGCACGTAGAGAACATCCTGCTGCCGATGAAGACCTACGCCTCTACCGTAGAGTTCAAGCAGAGCAACAAGAGTCGCGACTTCATCAACGACGAGACTGACGGCGAGCAGGTAGAGCAGCAGTCGTACATCAAGACGGGTCTGCTGCTCCACTATCTGTTCTCTAACATCGAGACCGCCGACGACGTAGACCGTTGTCTGCACGACATGGAGATGGAAGGTCTGTTCGACGAGAGCGTCATCACGCCTACCAAACTGAAGAACATGCTCCACAAACGCTTCTCTAACCCAAAGGTGAAGGAGTGGTTCGGTAGCGGCTGGACACTCTTCAACGAGTGTTCCATCCTCAGCTACGACCCACACACCGACAAGCTGACGGAGCACCGCCCCGACCGCGTGATGAAGCGCGGCGACGAGGTGCAGATCGTCGACTTCAAGTTCGGCAAGCCGCAGCCCGAGCACACCGACCAGGTGCGGCGCTACATATCGCTCATGCACAGCATGGGCTACACCGACGTGAAGGGCTACCTCTGGTACGTCTATTCGGACAACATCGTTGAAGTATAACTATAAAAGAAAACAACATGAACAAGACATTCTTAGAATACGTCGCAGAAGATATAATCAGCAAATACGGCACCGACCTCTCGCGCATCGCCGTCGTGTTCCCCAACAAGCGCGCCGCTCTGTTCCTCAACGAGCACCTTGCACGCCTTGCGGGTCAGCCCGTATGGAGCCCTGCCTACATCACTATCAGCGACCTCTTCCGCCAGCATACCGACCTCAAGACCGCCGACCCTATAAAGCTCATCTGCGACATACACAAGTCGTTCACGAAGTGTACGGGCATCGACGAGACGCTCGACCATTTCTACGGCTGGGGACAGCTACTGCTTGCCGACTTCGACGACATCGACAAGAACATGGCAGACGCCGACAGCATATTCTGCAACCTTAAGGACATTCACGAGCTCGACGACATATCCTATCTCGACAACGAACAGAAGGAGATGCTTGCGCGCTTCTTCGCCAACTTCAGCGACGACATCGACTCCGAACTGAAGAAGCGCTTCCTCAGTCTGTGGTCGCACTTCGGCGACATCTACCACGACTACAACCGCCGCCTCACCGAGCAGGGCATAGGCTACGAAGGCGCCATATACAGAAAAGTGGCAAGCGAGCAGACGCTCCACCTCAAGTACGACAAGTATCTGTTCGTAGGCTTCAACCTCATACAGAAGGTGGAGCGTGTGCTGTTCAGCCGACTGATGAAGGAGGGCAAGGCGAAGTTCTACTGGGACTTCGACGAATACTACATGCCCTCACCATCTCACCACCTCACCACCTCACCATCTCACCACCTCACCACCTCACCATCCCAACACCTTAACATCTCCGACTTCCCCAACGAGCTCGACAACACCGACCGCGACATCTACGCCAACATGGGCCGACCGAAACGCATACGCTTCATATCCTCGCCCACGGAGAATGCGCAGGCGCGCTTCGCGAGCAACTGGCTTCTTGAGAACGAGCGCTACAAGGCTGGCCGTAAGACAGCCGTCGTGATGTGCGACGAGAGCATACTGCTGCCCATAATGCACAGTCTGCCGCCCGAAGCCGACAAGGTGAACATAACGAGCGGTTTTCCGCTCGCCATGACGCCCGTAGCGTCGCTCGTGATGCTGCTCTTCGACCTCTACACGCTCGGCTTGCGCAAGAAGGGCACCGCCTTCAACCCCCACTACCTTAAGAAGCTCATGGCGCACCCCTACGCACACCACCTCAAGGGGGTGCACTTGTCTCAAGTGCACCAAGAAGAAGTGCACCAACCAAATTCACCATCTCAACACCTCAACACCTCAACACCTCAACATCTCACCACCTCAACCATTCTACACCACATCGCCACCCTCGTAAAGCAAGTCGGCATAGCCACAAAGCCCGAGGGCGACCCACTCACCCAGGAGTCAGTCTTCCGCATGTACACCATACTCAACCGCCTCGCCACATTAGCCGACAGCGGCGACCTCCTCGTCGACAACACCACGCTGCGCCGACTCGTCTCCCAGCTCGTCAGCACCTCCTCCATACCCTTCCACGGCGAGCCCGTTGTAGGCGTGCAGATAATGGGTGTGCTCGAGACGCGCAACATCGACTTCGACAACGTGCTGCTGCTATCGTGCAACGAAGGCAACATGCCGAAGGGCGTCAACGACTCGTCGTTCATACCCTACTCCATACGCAAGGCGCACGGACTCACCACCATCGACAACAAGGTGGCTATCTACTCCTACTACTTCCACCGACTGCTGCAGCGCGCCGGCGACATCACCATCGCCTACAACAACTCTACCGACAACGGACACACCGGCGAGATGAGCCGCTTCATGCTACAGCTGCTCGTGGAGAGCGGACAGAAGATAGACCATTACAGTCTGACGGCGAAGAACCAGCCGACGCCGCTGATGCCGAAAGCCATAGAGAAGGACGAGACTGCCCTCAGCAAGCTCGAGGAGATGAGCCGCCTCTCGCCCTCGGCTATCAACACGTACATACGCTGCAAACTGGCGTTCTACTACCAATACATAGCGCACATAAAGGAGCCTGACAGCGACCCCGAGACTATTGACAACCGCATGTTCGGCAACATCTTCCACCGCGCAGCTTACCTTATATATAAAGACATCACCGACCATAGTCCGGTTATTGAGAAAGCTCACATACAGGCTTATCTCAGCAACCGCAAACTGCTGGCAAGTGTCGTAGACCGCGCCTTCGAGGAGGAGGAATGCAAGACCAACAACGGACTGCAGATTATCAACCGCGAGGTGATAATAGAGTATATCACCAAACTGCTGAAGATAGACCAGCAGCTCTGCCCGTTCTCAATCCTCGCTATGGAGGAAGAAGCGAAGGTGTACACGCAGCTGTCGTTCACCATCCCCTCAGGGGGTGCACTTAAAGGAGGTGCACTTGTCTCAAGTGCACCAACCAAGCAGTACAACCTCACCATCGGCGGCATTATCGACCGACTCGACGCCGTCACAGACAAGCAGACCGGCAAGCGCCGCATACGCGTGGTCGACTACAAGACGGGCAACAAGCCGTCGAGCGCAATAAAGAGCATCGAGGAAGTGTTCGACCCGAAGAACATCGCCAGCAAACACTCCAACTACTTCCTGCAGGCGATACTCTACTCGCTCATCGTGAGCCGTTCGAAAGAGTGGAACGCCGCTAACGACGCCGTCAGCCCCGCGCTGCTCTTCATAAAGCAAGCCGCAACCAACGACTACGACCCGACGCTCTGCATCGACAAACACCCGATAAGCGACGTAACGGTCTACGAGGAGGAGTTTCTCACAAAACTGAAGGAAACCGTAGCCGACATGTATTCCCCCAACGCCGCATTCACACCCACTGACGACAGAAAGAAGTGTGAGCTTTGCCCGTACAGAATGTTGTGCGGACTATAGTAACTCTTTTGCAAAAGTCATCGTCACCCGTACGCAATCCGATCGGACGGCGAACGCAACCCAATCGGGCAGCGGACGCAATCCGATCGGACCGGGGACGGACACGGTGCCATTTCGACGGAAACAATTAATGTTTTTGAGTTAATTATAGGAAAAGAACATCTCAAAAACATCGAATATAATTCCACTTATTCAATTCATTGGCATGATGTTTGCGATAAACAAAATACTACCAAGCCCTTTTGCCAAAAGTTATTATTAATCTAAATTGGAATTTATGGAAAAGACAGAATTGTTTGTTTGCAGATGTCATGATGTCAGCCATCAGTTGGTTTTAGAGACCCTTAAAACGGAAGAAGACGAGGAACACGTTGTTTATGGATGTTTCCATATTGTTCATCTTGAATTTTGGGATAAACTGAAAAGTGCTACTAAATATCTCTTTGGCAGAAAGCGTAAGGATGGTGATTTCGACGCGTTGTTGTTACGCCCTGAAGATGCTGACAGACTGGCATGGTTTGCCAACTATTTGGATGGTGGAGTTTCGGCTATAGATAAGACCGTCGCTCCCTTCGGTTTCACATTCTGCAGCAAAGAGAATGTGTATGAAGTGGCCCTTGAAGCTTATCAATACACGCTCAACGACGGAAGCGTGAAGACCGAGTACGAGATGTCGGTATGTGTGTCCATTAAGCCTGGCAACATCTTCTACCGACTCTATCGCACCGCCAAATATCTATCCGGCTACTGCTCCTGCTACGGCGACTTCGACTCCTTTGAGTTTATGCCGACTGATGCTGCGAAGCTTCATCGTATGGTGAGCGAATTGAGAACGTGTTAGGATGACAAGAGCAAACGTCAACGAGAAATCAAGAATATGATGTACCATTTCTCGCCACGGCAGTTTTTTTTCGTGCCGTGGCGAGAAACTACATTTAAAACAGACCTCAAATAAAAACCATGAAGATGCTTATTTAAGACTAAAGCCTGCTATTTGCTAACATTAATACAATGATCTTCATTTAACATATCTTTTCCGTTGGTTGTTTTCAACACAAAGATATCCTGCTCTCTAATAGAAGATAAATATATTCTTTGGAATTTCGATTGATTTAACCTTTCTCTAACAGTATCTAATTTATTATTTTCAATGTCTATTTCATATGATATGATATTCTCTTCCCAAGGAATATGAATATTTAGCCACAACTCATCAGTTGGTTCATATGATTGTGATTGTCTCTCTTTCTTCTCAATTTCTCTTAAAATATCTTTCCATCTTACAGGTACAGGACAAGATGTATGGAAACAATCTACATTATTAAAAGGAGAAGGCTTGACCCTAATTGCATCAATTAGTTTGGTTCTTATAGGGTATCTCCTAAATCGAATGGCTTCAATATGCTCAATTAGTTCCTTCTGATATTCATTATGGTGATTGCCATGATATACCGCATTTGTATTGTATATTTGTATACGATAGCATTGGTCTTTAGTCAATGAAATAAAATATGGACTATCCATGAATTTCTTACACTCACTCTTTAGCCACTTATATGTTCTGAGCCGGTATTGTTGTCCATTTTTGTTTTTATCGTCTATGTAATTAGAAGGATAACATTCAGTAAGTTCTATTCCAATTGTTTTCTTGCCAACCCCAATCTTAATGTCCGGTCTATCTTTTTTATCCCTTTCGTCTGGGGTGATTTTTTGGGGAAACATCTCTTTGCTAATTATAGACAACAAATTTTCGGATTGATACTTCTCACGTATTTTTTTTCTTTCCTCTATGTTCATTCGTATAAATTACTTTACAATGTTTTTTGATCTGGCAATATTTATAGCAGCATTTATATCTGCATCCTGTGGCTTACCATAACAGTCACATCCAGTATTGGTGCAGATAAAGGTGTCACGTTCTGTACGATCTCCTTTTTCTCCGCAAACATGACACGTTTGGCTGGTATATGCAGGATTTACATATACAACCTTTATACCAGCCATTGCTGCCTTATATTCAATATCTTTCTGAAGTTCGAAGTAAGACCATCGCCCAAGAAGACGTTGGTGCTTTGTTTCTACTTCTCCATCAGAATCCTTACCGAACCCTTTGAGGTTTTCCATTTGAATGGTTTCCACTCTCCATCGAATGGCAAGGTTGATAATCTCCCTACTTATACGATGATTCTCTGTTTGAACCCAATTTCTTTCCTTTCCTCTAAGATTCTCCGTTGCTTTTGTTTTGTGCTTTCTTCCGTGCCCTCCTTGGGTCAGTTGACAACGTTGTAATTCTCTAAATCTGCGACGGAACACATCACGTTGTTTTTGGAATGCATCACCATCACCAATGAGACTTCTTTCTGGACCGTCATTCACAGCCACATAAGCAGGATGTACTACGCCAAGATCCACACCCATAACTTTTCCTTTGATTATCTTATTCTTTGTTTCAGGAATATCTACGGTTACAAGGAGGAACAGTTTCTTGTTTTTCAGTTGAATTTTAGCAGCTGTACACAACTTGTATTTATTAGTATTTAAACAATTGTCGATGATATCACGATTGTTGCTACGATCCTTACCGAAATTAAGCTTAAAACGAGTTTCCTCAAACCACGTCAAGTAATAGTTGTCACCATCGGAAACTATTACATTCTTCTTCATCAAATTAAAAGGAACAGGAATACCACGCTTATAAGTTGTCAAGCTTCGTTCTCCTCTTAATTGTTCTTTCTTTGTTTCATTAAAATGCTTGAAAACATCCTGTTTGAGAGTATTAAATATATCAGATGGAAGATCTTTAGCATAATCGCTATCTTTAATTGCACGGTAGGCAAACGTTTGAGGATGCTTTGGCGCAATCTCATCCTTTCGTGCCAATAGTTCTTTATCTATCGCTTCCATGCGCTTTTTTATATCCCTTTTGGTCTCTTCAGAAATAGATTTAGAAGCCAACTTGGATTGGCATTTTACATATTCATCGTTCTGTAATCTCATTAGAGACAACAGATTATCGAGTCCAAACAACTGACAGACAAGAAGGTTTGCCACCTTATACAGTTTGTTGTCTATATTGTAGAATACCTTATAGCATCTCTGATTTGACTCTTCGTGAGTGGGATTCTCAATATCAGGGATTAGTTCTATTTTTCTTGTAATCTTTGACATTTTATTTTTCAATATTGATAGATTGTTATCAACATTCAATGTACATTTTACTTTAGTTAAATATACACCGAACACCTACCTCTTGGTTATGAGCCAAGGTTGGATATACCTCATACTATAGCTAATCATACACCCGAAACAACTTATGGTATATTGAGCGTGGATTAGAAGTACCTCATACTACAGGTAATCATACACCTACCGTCGCTGCGGAATAATATCTTCACCTGTTGGATGTACCTCATACTACAGGTAATCATACACCCGGTCGGGCGCAGTACCAGTTCTGCAAGGGGTTGGATGTACCTCATACTACAGGTAATCATACACTTGCGTAACCACCCCACCCTTGTAGCACGCCGTTGGATGTACCTCATACTACAGGTAATCATACACTCTGACGAGAGAGGAGAACAGATTTGGATAAGTTGAATGTACCTCATACTACAGGTAATCATACACTCTATATAAGGCAAATGTCTGACATCCATTATTATTGGTACTTGCCGAGTGGAATAATCCCTCAGCATAAGGGCATCCAACTGCCCCAATTTGAATAATATTGTTATTCAAAACTTACATACTTTATCTTTCGCATCTACTTGAATTTTACGATATATATATCATAAGAATGCTTTCATCGTGGATGGATAATGCAAAGATATAGAATTTCTGCGAAAACAATTGATTTCTTTATAGCTAAATACAAAATATCCACATATTATTAATGCAACAGACAACACACAACATACAACACACAAATATTCACTTTGCCTAATGTTAAATAAGATAATTCTTGTTAAACGAATCATATCTTACCTCTTATGTTTATACCTTTGCGAATAATTTGATAATCTAAAGGATAACATTTTTTAATTAAAAAGAGAATTAAAATGAAAGAAGATACAGAAAAATCGGTAGTCTGCAACCATCATCGAATAAGCTTTCTGGGACTACTCGTCACTTTAGGCATCGTGTTTGGCGACATCGGAACATCACCCCTATATGTGATGAAAGCCATCCTGCACACAGGCGAGACTATCGACGAGAGCACCATACTGGGCGCATTATCCTGCATCATCTGGACACTCACCCTACAGACCACCATCAAATACGTATGCGTGGCGCTGCGAGCCGACAACAACGGTGAAGGAGGCATTCTCGCCCTTTACGCCCTGCTGCGCCGACTCAAGAACAAGTGGATATACATATTGGCCATCATAGGCGCCAGCACCTTGTTGGCTGACGGAATCATCACCCCTGCCATCACGGTTACCACAGCCATCGAAGGACTCGAAAGCATCAGTCCTGATCTGCCGGTCATCCCAATTACACTTGCCATCATCACCATCATCTTCTTCGTACAGCGGTTTGGCACAGAGAGCATAGGCAAGTCGTTTGGAGTATTCATGCTGCTATGGTTTCTGCTGCTGGGCGTGGTGGGAGCCGTCAGCATCACGTCTTACCCCATGATACTGAAGGCTTTCAATCCCTATTACGCAGTTGTTCTGCTAACACAATCGCCTGAATGGTTCTTAATCCTTGGCGCCGTGTTTCTCTGTACTACCGGTGCCGAGGCTCTCTACTCCGACTTGGGACATTGTGGCAGAAAAAACATCACCATCAGCTGGGCATTTGTAAAGACCATGCTCATTCTCAACTATCTGGGACAGGGCGCTTGGGTGCTGAACCATGTGCCAACAGCCTTGTCCGTGAATCCGTTCTTTTCCATAATGCCGCAGAGCATGTTGATCTTCGCCATCATCATGGCAACGGGTGCGGCAATCGTGGCAAGTCAGGCACTTATCAGCGGCACCTTCTCTATATTGAGCGAAGCCATGAACCTGCACTTCTGGCCGCGAATGCGTATAAAGCATCCTACCCATGTAAAGGGACAGCTCTATATCCCGATGATCAACCTTGCCATGTACATCGGCGTGGTTCTCATCATCCTTCTCTTTCGCGACTCCTCACACATGGAGGCTGCGTACGGACTCGCCATCACTATCACCATGCTGATGACCACCCTGCTGCTCGGTTTCTACCTGCACAGCAAGGGCGTGGCACGAGTCCTCACGATATTGTTCATGGGCGCATACTGCACCATCGAAGCCATCTTTCTGGCAGCTAACCTGTCAAAGTTTCTCGCTGGAGGATGGTGTACGATGCTCATTGGCGGAATCCTGTTCCTGATGATGTATATATGGGTTCGGGCCATGAAGATACGACGCCATTATGTCTGCACCAAACCGCTGGA
>ERZ859937.193-NODE-193-length-30145-cov-21.438385_pt1 | contig 30145 bp, 25 predicted proteins | sample MGYA00509985_ERZ859937 | MGnify/ENA primary metagenome ERZ859937 (study PRJEB30046, sample SAMN00715169) | human gut metagenome | study: EMG produced TPA metagenomics assembly of the A metagenome-wide association study of gut microbiota in type 2... | reverse complement strand
CAAAGGGCAGTAGATAGACAATTAACGTTATTCTAATTCGTCGAACTCACGTTAAATAACAACTGCCGTACCGCTGCACGTCACCATAAGCATTGAGCCACTCTCGCCTACTGTCTCGTAGTCGAGATCGATGCCTACAATAGCGTTACATCCCATTTGTTCGGCACGCTCCGCCATTTCGCGCATTGCTGAATCCTTGGCTTCACGCAGCACCTTCTCGTAGGTGCCACTACGACCGCCGAAGAAATCACGTATGCCAGCCATAAAGTCCTTAAACACATTGGCGCCGACTATTGTCTCGCCCGTCACCACTCCGCGATACTCACGGATGGGATGCCCTTCAAGGGTAGGAGTTGTTGAGAATATCATAATTCGTTGTTGTTTTGTTTCCAATTTTTATATCTCTATGATGTTTGACGCACAAAGAGTATAAAAAGTTGCACAAGCATTCAACCGAAAACTGCACTAGTTTTATTATTGACGACAATAGAGACAATCATAGACAATCATACGATTATAATTTTCAATATATGTTCGCCATTGTGCAAGTCGTGGAAAATGATAAATTATGGTAAACGTTTACTTAGATGTAAACAGATAAGAAATTTTTATTACCTTTGCACTATCAAAACAAAGATATGAAGAAATGGAAGAAAAACCTCTTTTTGAAATTAAGATTTTGGAGGAAGCACAGATTTTTATAGAAAGTGTTCCTCCAGATGCACGAAAGAAGATATACTACAATATGGGCAAGAGCAGGTATTATATAGACAAGGATATTTTCAAGAAATTAGAAAACTCAAATATATGGGAATTTCGTACGTTATACAATAAAACCGCTTATCGCCTGTTTGCTTTTTGGGATGATGGCAACAAAAAGTTGGTCGTTGCCACTCACGGCATAATAAAGAAGACTCAAAAGACACCATACAAAGAGATAAAGAGGGCAGAAGACATAAGAATGCAGTATTTTAAAGAAAACAACATTTAAAATTTAGAGATATGAAAACATACACTTTTGAAGAATCGCTAAACCGAGCATTAGGACAGAAGGGAGAACCTCTCCGCGATGAATACGAGAACGAAATGAAGTCCTTCCTTATAGGCGAAAGCATAAGGAAAGCACGTCAGGCAAAAAAACTCACACAGGAGCAACTTGGCGAACTTATGGGCGTGAAACGTGCCCAAGTCTGCCGTATCGAAAAAGGGCGTAATCTTCCCTAAGCACCATTGCAAGAGCATTCAAGGCAATGGGCATTAATGCAACATTCGATATGGGCAAGTTTGGCAAGGTTGCACTTTGGTAAATATACTGATTATATAGAATAAAGCGTGCAGTCTTCCAACTCACTAACGACTCTTCTCAAAGCGAATCCTGACTTACACGCTGTAAGGTTATCGATGCTCCCCTACAAGATTACGTTCCTTTGTATGTTGTTTAACTGAATGGAGGAAAATTGCTACGGAGGCCGGAGACCTCCGCTACTGTTATTGTCAATATTATCGTTGTATTCTGCAATTTAGAGGATAAAACTGTGTGAAAAATTAGGAGGAAAACCCACTGGTTTTCCTCCACCATCTATTATAATTATAAATGCAAGTTTCACAACTTGAGATTAATATAATGAACTACTACCGTCGGGATTAATGACGATGTTATTCTTGATTTTGATGTTGTCTACCGAGTGATATACTATTGGTTTGTCGTTCTTTGAGTTCAATGTAAAGACATTGTTCTCGATGGTTATATTGCGATGCACGGCTCCTGCCTTCTTGCGGTTTTCGGGATTAATCCAGATGATTGAACCCAAGCAGCGGTTGAAGACGTTGTTGCGGATGGTGAGGTTGTGCACCGGACCCGACTCAAACCAGCTGCGAGCATCATCGGCTACGAGAATAGCGCTCATCTGCATACCGTAGAAATAGTTGTCCTCGATAACCGACGGCTGACGCGTGGTGATGAGAATTCCACGTGTCGGGATGCGGCTGAAGTGACAGCGTGCGATGTGTACACGCGGTGTCCATGTGATGTTCTCTACAACACGTGCTCCATTCTTCAGCAAATTGGCAGGCACTGGCTTGGTGAGTGTAATCTCAATCTCACGTGGCGAAACCATGCGGGCATTCTTCACCTTGAATGTTCCTTCGGCAAGCAGAGTTTCTGGATTTACAATCTCAATGTCGTCGCCACTGTGGAACGACTGGAATCCGAATGTCTGATGGTGCATATAGCGCAGCAGCAGAGTATTGGCTGATGTGGCGCGTACAATCTGCAGATGAGTGCCGTGTACGTTGATAGGGTCGTCGTGTGCTCCGGCAAACTTGGTATCGGTGATGTCGATAAGACCACGACAGCCCGACATCTGCACAAAGTCGGCAAATCCGGCATTGGTACGTCCGCTGCCTTCTTCGGGAGCAAACCAGCAACGGTGGATGCTGATGTTCTCTGACACCTGGCCAACCACACCGAAGTTGCTGAGATAATATACACGTACATTATCCAAACGTACATTCTTCGACTGCCATATAAGTCCGCAAGCCTCACGACGGATGGCATCGCGCATCTGGAATACTGTGCCTACGGGTACGGCTGGCTTCTTGTTGTATTTGATGTAGAGCTTGCCCTGCTCCATCTCACGAGCCTCAACAACATTATCGGTAGGACTCCAGTCGCGCCATGTAATGTCGCGCACGGGGTCGTACCACTGAGCAATACCATTAGTGAATGCCCAACCGCGTCCGTACCACTCCACCTTACCGTTCTTGATACGATACTGTGATGTGGCATGAGTGCGACAAATCATATAGTCCTTGCCGTCTGCCTCAACGGTCATCTCGGTCTGTGTAGGATGGGCGTTGTCGATGGTAAGATTGCGCAGAGTGATGTTCTGACAGCTGTCAATGACAAATGCCGACATTTCGCCGTCGAGCATCAGTGTCGAACCGCTGCCATCGATGGTCACATTGCGCAGTCCACGCATAAGCAGAGCGATATGCTTTGACGGGTCGGGGTTCTCCGATTCAGAAGTTGTGTTTGATATATAATACTTGCGTACTGTCGACTCCTCGCGCGGAATGTTCCATACACCAAGGTCGAGTTTCAATGTCACGGGGCTGCCCTTCATAGCAGCAGCCTTCTCCAAAGCAGCACGTATTGCACTTGCTGCATTTCCGTTCTGGCTCACCTTGATTACCTTGTCGGCTGCATTTGCTGTAAATACAGACAAAACGAAAAGCAATAAGACAAGCAGTCTTTCTTTGATTAGTTTGTTCATAATTAGTCAATTTTAAAAATGCTGCGCACTCTTTACCCCAGTTCGGGATAATAAATTGCTTGTAAAAAAGTTGGTAGTCTTACAAATATCCTGTTTCTTTATAGGTGAAAAACAATTAGTTACAAAAATATAACAATCATACTATGATTACATACCACATGTGCAAGAGCAACAACTTCTATTTATAGCCCAAATTTTATTCTATTTCGTTGTTGCTTTCTTGTATTTCTGGTTGCTTGCCGTAGGATTCTCAGGATTGGTCATCTGCAAATAGCCTGCTGCAACAAGGGAGGTGATATAACGTTCTCGGTTCTTTGTTTGATTGGATAAACCAAGGCGTTCCATGATTTCTGCAGTGGTTCGAGGGACAGAACAGAAATTGACTATATCCCTTTGCTTATTAGACAAAGATACTTTTGGAGTGTCAGAGTGTCTAAGTCGAGTGTCTGAGTCTTGGACTTGGTTACTTTTCCCCTCAACTTGGTTACTTTCCCCCTCAACTTGGTTACTTTTTGTGTCTACTTCGTTGCCGACTTGGTTACTTTCCACATCGACTTGGTTACTTTCTTCTCTCCAAACTGTAATCACAAATTCCTGTACACTCGCATTGTTGGTAAACGTCACATTGATGTTTTCGTCAAGCGCACGAGCAATGCCGCTACCGACACCTGTGTATGGCAGCAAGTAAATGGCATTGTTGAAGAGAAACATATTGCGAGGCATAGAGGTGCCAAGTTTGATGTCGTCAACAGTGAGTCCATTAGGTAAGTCGCCTGGACTGTGAATCTCCACACGATTATCGAAGATGAAAATACGAACTGGAGCTTTCAAGTTGAGCGAACGGTGGACCAGAGCGTTGACAGTAAACTCAACAAGGCTACTATAAGGTATCTCCAACTTCCCCATAGAGTTGAACTCCGCTCTAATTTGCACGTTATGCAGGTTCCGAGTGAAAAAATCCATAATGGTATCGAACTGATGTAGCAAGTTTCCCTCCATATCTGCATCGTTCACCTTGTCACGAAACACTCTTCCACCAACGCTATTTCCCGCAAAGCAGATGCATTTGGCAGTCATCACAGGCAACCAACGCTGAGTATATTTTCCAAACAGGAGCATAGCAGCCATTGTCAATTTGCCATCAGGGCGAATAAATCGTAAGTTACGAAGCATTCTTTCGCAATCGTGTCCCTTGGCAATGGCTGAGCAGATAGTGTCAAGCGATGCTTCCTTGAAAGCATCACCAACCAATCCTTTCTTCTCCAACACTTTGTCAAAACGATTCTCCAGGAAAGCCTTGATGGTGTTTGTGTCAAGATCATTGATTGTAGCATCTTTGACGCTTGCTTCATCAGGAACAAAGCTACCACAATCTGTCATCATCTCAGCCAATTCGGCATTGTCAAACACCTTGCGCTTGTCAGAACCATTCTTCACCCATACGATACCCTTGTTGTCATGGTAAGGTTTATTGACTCCTTCCTTGATGGTTGCAACTACCAAATAGCCGTCATCCACTACAACAGTATCTACATTTATCAGAATAGATGGAACGACATTTTCTGAGGCGATGTCGCTCAAGAGATTTGTTGTTTCCTGGACTTCCGAATAAGAAAGGGCGTTTATCTTCCCTGTCTTGTCATTTACGCCTACAACCAGTTTGCCGCCATGAGCATTGCTGAAAGCTACAAGCTCGCAACCAATGTCGTACTTGTCGAGAGTACGTTCCTTGAACTGTACTCCCGACACCTCACCTGCCTTTATCCGTTCGAGTATGTCGTTCGTCATATAATGCTTAGGCTTTATGTTTCGTTTGATAATATTCCTCATCCAACAGGAGCCAGCAATAAATCATGCTCTTGATCTTGTTTACTACAGCTTTTTGCATAGCTTTCCAGTTTTACTTTTGATCGGAATCATTACAAATATTTCCAATTACAAAGGTAAAGCTTTTAGCTTATCAAACCATTTCAAGGTTCTATATTTTATAGATTATTATACAAGTCAGAATTAGAGCGAGTTATGAATGTTAAAACATTAGAGTACCCATAGGAGACTATGGCGTCCTCGCCGTAGCCTGAGCAAGCATACAAGTAGCGAAGGTTTCCGGCCTCCTCTACCGTTATTGTCAATATTGTCGTTGTATTCTGCAATTTAGAGGATAAAATTGTGTAAAAAAATTGTGAGGAGAACCCGCTGATTCTCCTCACAATCTACAATAATTATAACTAATTATAAATACAAGTTTCACAACTTGTTCCCAAATCGAATAGAAGGAAACGAAATAGTTTTCTTTCTACTTTCGTATACCGACCTCTTACAGCACCGTACATGCGGTTCCGCATACGGCGGTACCAATTTTGATTGGCAAGGTGATGTCACAATGGCACAGAAGCGCTTGTCGCTAGTTCTCAAACATCTTGAGACAGTCGTCGTTCAACCCCAAATATTATGTTTCATTTATAATAAAAGTGGTGCCCCGAAATTGGGACGCCACTTTTATTATGTAGCCATTAGGCTGATTCTGTATTTTCTGAGAATTACTTCTCTGCGTGTCCACCTGCTGATACTGGCCAGTAGAGGTTCTGGTAGAGATTAGAGTTCTCAAGCGAACGGTCGGCTGAAGCTGTACGGATGTCAGTAATACCGATTGGGTAGAGGTAGTAAGCTTCGTGCCACTTGTAGCCGTCTCTCAGCTCGTTGTTGGCATTCATTGACTTGCTGTACGGGCGAACATACTTGCTGAGTGACTTAGATGAAATAACGGCATCGGTCTCACCGTTGCACTTGATGTCAGCAGGGTAGTGCTTGTACATGTTGTCCCAGAAGTTACAACCCTCAGGTATCCACTTTGTTGTAAGCATATTGTCGAAGCCACGCCAGCGGATGAGGTCGGCGAAACGAAGACCCTCAGAGAACAACTCGGTAACGCGCTCACGACGTATATTGTACAGAGTCTTGTCAACAAGCTGTGTGCCTGAGTAGCGGCCGAAGTCCATCTCCTTAGAGAGATCGGTAGCGTCGATTGTCTTCTGGAAATCGGTGTCAACACCTGCACGTGTACGCAGAGTGCGCCAGTATTCCTGCGACTTAGAGTCGAGTCTGCCGTTCAGCTCATAGTCAGCCTCCATATAGTTGAGCAGAGCTTCTGCAGAACGCATCAATGGGCAAGCGTTGGTTGTCGACTGCTCTGAATATTTTGTCTGCTCAGCGTCATAAGTATAGTACTTACGCTGCTGGTAGCCAGTGATACAACGGGTTGCTGCCTCTGTGTTAGTGATGTGGCTTGCCTCTGTCTCGTCAGCAGGCAGATAAACTGGCAATGGCTTGTCCTTTTTAACGTCCGTCATTGTCGGGTCGGTGTATGTAGGTGTGCTCTCACCCCACATAAACAACTGCAGACGCTCATCACGGTCGGCCTTAACGTTGTCAAGAGTTACGTCGCCATGATAGCCACTGTTGTCAGCATAGATAGGCAGGCCATTCTTCATAAGGAATGTCTGGACAAACGAACGTGTGAAACCAGTGTTCTGTCCTGTCACCATTGAATGGCCAGTCAGGTGCATGATACCATGCTCCTTGCTATACTGCTTCCACATCAGAGCCTCATTTACATTTGCGAGTGACGGCTGACTGAAGAGGTTGAAGTATGGGTTCCATGCGTCCTTGTCGCCATATACAGGGTCAATCTTGTGGTTGTTCTCAGCAAGGCCGGCGTTGTCGGCAACTTCCTTAGCGGCCTTCATAGCCTCAGCGAGGAAGAACTTAACCTCAGCCTCCTGGTTGAATGTCTTGCCCTGGTTGTATGCCATCTTGGCACCTGGCCAGTTAGCATCGCCCGGTACACGGCCTGAGCCACGGTGATACTTCTCGAATGTACCCTCAAACAGAGCTATACGCGACTTGATGAGCAGGGCAGCCTCACGGTTTACGCGCTGACCGTTGAACTTGCTGCGCGGATAGCACATCTCGATGGCCTTGTCAAGGTCAGAAAGGATGAAGCGTGCCACCTCGTTACGCGGTATGCGCTTTGAGTTCTCCACGATAACGTTGTCTTCGTCGGGCAATACCTCAGTGATGACAGGAACGTCACCATAGAGAGCCAGAAGTCGGTAGTAAACCAATGCACGGAAGAAGTGAGCTTCGCCAAGGTAGTTCTTCACTTCCTCTGAATTTGGCAATGTACCGTTACCAATTTGCTTTTGTATGGTATTAATAATGTGGTTGTATATACGTGCTCCATTGTAATAGCCCTGAAAGACTTTTCCAGAAGATACTTCCCAGTGTTCGTCAGCAAAGCGTTGTGTGCTACCACCGCCCCAGCAGTAGATATCTGTATCCCAGTCAGACTTAGCCTTACCCTCGTTCCACTGTCCCCACGAGTGAGACATAGAGCCAGAGAAAGGCATCTCCAGATAACTATCGTAATAGTTGTTCAGATATGCTGCCAACTGTTCGGCATTCTGATAGTAGGCCTCTGGTGTAATTTGGTTGATTGGCTTCATGTCGAGCAAGTCGTTGCATGAGGTGAGGCCAAAGGTTGCTGTTGTTACAGCAGCGCCCAATAGCAGGTTTTTAATATTTATAAATTTCATATTGTCTTTTTTTTAAGGTGATAGCTTTAGAATGTAACGTTCAGTCCGACAGCGATTGTGCGCTGCAACGGATAGAGTTTACCAGAACCCCAACCACCATTCAGAGCCTCAGGGTCGAATATCTTTGAAAGGCCTGTCACTGTGAAGAGGTTGTCGCAAGATAAGTATGCGCGTACACGGTTCATGCCAGCCTTCTCTGTGATAGCCTTCGGAAGAGTGTAGCCAAGCTGAATATTCTTGCAACGCATGTAGGCAGCGCTCTGCAAGTAGCGTGTCTGTGTTTGCTGGTTCTTCTGTGTGCTACCATTCAGATATGGTTTCGGATAGTAAGCGTTCTTGTTGGTCTCGCTCCAGTAGTCGAGGTGCTCTTTGAATCCGCAGCTCTGCCACTCGTCACCAACAATACCCCAGAAGTAAGGCTGTCCTGCATCAGGATTCCAGTCGCGCTTCATCACACCCTGGAAGAAGATAGAGAAGTCGATGCCCTTCCATTCTGCGTTAAGATTGATACCGAAGTTGTAGCGTGGTGTGCTGTTACCGATGCGCTTCAGGTCGCCGTGATCCTTAAGCGTACCAGCACCTGAATTTACCTTGTTGTCACCATTCAAGTCCTTGTACATAATGTCACCAGCCTGCCAGTTGGTACCCCAGTTAGGCTTGTTCTTCTCGAGCCATGAGTTCATCTCTTCGTTGCTCTGTGCAATGCCCTTTGTTTCATAACCCCAGATTTCGCCAAGCTTCTTGCCATTGTAGTAGCCATAGATGTTCTGGTTGTCAAACTCGCCCTCAAACGGATATTCAAGAATCTTAGATGTAGCGTCCGAAATGTTGAACTTCGCTCCATACTTGAAGTCGCCAATCTGGTCGCGCCACTGCAACTCAAACTCCCAACCTGATGAACGCATTTTACAGTTGTTGGTACGAGGTGCGTCAACACCGAGTACTGAGCCCAACACTGGAGCCGGACCAATCATGTCCTTGGTTGTACGGCTGTACCAGTCGAACGAACCTGTCAAGCGGTTGCTGAGAAGAGCAAAGTCGAAACCTACGTCGTATGTCTCAACAGTCTCCCATGTCATGGTGCTATTAACGATACCCGGCAGACTTGCTGTGTTCTGCTTCTGGCCGTTGATAAGCCATGAGCTGTTCTGTGAGCCTACATCCTGCTGCTGATAGAATGGATACCAGTCAGCGAATGAATTGTAATATGAGCTTGTGTTGCCAAGCTGACCCCAAGAAGCACGCAATTTAAGAGTAGACACTACATTAGCAAGAGGCTTGAAGAAGTTTTCGCGTGCGACGTTCCAACCTGCTGATACTGATGGGAACCAAGCCCAACGGTTGTCGTTGGTGAAACGTGACGAGCCGTCATAGCGGAGGTTGAACTCCATCATGTACTTGCTGTCGTAGTCGTAGTTGAGTCGCATGAAGTAACCGGCTGTAGCACGGTGCCAGTAAGCGTCGCTCACGCGTGGGTTCTTCTGTGTGAGGCTCAGGTACGGGAAATCGTTAGTGATAAGATGAGTACCTGATGCGCTGATGTTGTCTGTGCCATACTTCTCGAAGTTAACACCAAGCATACCCTTAAGGTTGTGCATGCCGAGTGAATGGGTATAGTCGGTATAAGCGTTTACTGAGAAGTAGTCGGTCTCTGAGCGGTAGTCGCTTACGCTTGCTACTGAGCCATAGCCAGATTCGCGCTGCCAGCGTGTGCCGTCAGCATAGTATGAGTATACTGGGAACTTATTGGTCTTGCTCTTATAGAACTCATTACGCATAGCGCCTTCGAGGTGGATGTTCCATCCCTTCACAGGAGTGAAGATGAAGTTGAGCTGCTGTGTAAACTGGTTGTTGCGTGTGCCAGTAGTACCACCTTCCTCAAGCTCGGCTATTTCCATACCGTCAGGATAGTGTCCGTTAGGGTCGATGGTAGGACAGGTCGGCCAGCGGCGTGCGATATTATGGAAGAACAGACCACTGAGGTACTGTGGTTTCTCATAGTCAGAACGCATAAACTTGGTAGAATATTCTACCTTAGCCCAAGAAGCGAGCTGAGCGCTGATCTTACCGTTCATTGTGTAGCGGTCGAACTCGTCGTGTCCGTGACGGATAAGACCGTTGTTCATCAAGTAACCGGCGCTGATGAGCCAGCTTACCTTATCTGTACCACCCGAGAGTGAGAGGTTGTGCTGTGTTGAGGGAACGTTCTTCTTGTAGAACTCGTCAAACCAGTTGGTATTGGCAAATGAGCCACCGTAGAGATTGTAGCGGTTGTTGCTGGGGTTGACTACAACACCATAGTACTCTGTCTGAGAAGGATCCTTGTACTCACCGTTGAGATACTTCTCAATACGAGTCATAGTCTCCCTGTTAAAATAGTCACTACCGGTTGCGTTATTATTAGCTGCATTAAAATAGTTGGCAAACTGCAGTGAGTTGAGCATTTCTGGCAGCTGTGTAGCTGTAGAGAAACGTACGTCGCCGCTATAGTTGACGCGTACCTTGCCCGACTTACCGCTCTTTGTAGTAACAAGTATAACACCGAATGCAGCACGTGTACCGTAGATAGAAGCCGAAGCGGCATCCTTCAGTACTGAAACGCTCTCGATGTCGTTAGGGTTGACTGTGTTAATGTCGCCCTCAATACCGTCGATAAGGATAAGTGGAGCGTCTGAAGAACCGTTGCCGATAGAACCAGTACCACGGATAGAGATTGCCATTGTGTTGTCAAGCATACCACCGTTAGAGTTGGTAGAGAAGTTAAGTCCCGGAACAGCGCCCTGAAGAGCCTGTGACGCATTGGTTACAGGACGGTCCTCAAGAATTTCCGAGCCTACCATAGACACGGCACCAGTTACGTTCACCTTCTTCTGTGTACCGTAACCTACGACAACCACCTCATTAAGGCTCTGCGAATTGTCCTTCAGCACAATGTCGAGTGTCTGTCCTGTCCACTTAATCTCCTGTGGATCACAGCCGATGTAAGTAATGACCAGTGTCTGACCCTTCTGCACTCCATTGAGAGAGAAGTCACCATCAATGCTTGTCACTGTTCCAGTTGTGTTAGAACCTTTCACCTTTACGGAAGCGCCAATAACAGGCTCACCTGATGTGTCTTTCACAACACCCTTCACGATAGCGTTCTGCGCATTTACTGCAAGAGCCGAACCGAGCAAGAGTGCTGTCAAGCCAGCCCTCATTAAGGGCTTAAAAGCATGTCCTTTTTGCATAATTCTTTTGGTTTGTTAGTAAATATAGTTTTTTTTAATGGTTTAAACGCAGTGTCGATATCTATATCGTTGTCGTTGATACAGTTATATCATTAATGCTGACGATTATATATCGTTATTGCAAGCGCTGGTTTGTTTCGTTGCAAAAAATGGTTTATAGGTATTAAAAAATTAGTTTTTGCAAAGATATAATAAATTTTAAAATCAGCCAAGCAACTGTTAGTTTTTTTTAAAACGAGTGAAAAAATGTTGAATTTCGGCCAAAAGAAAGTATATAAAGGACATAAAAACAACAAAAGTACGCATAGGAGGCTATGGCGTCCTCGCCGTAGCCTGAGCAAGCATACAAGTAGCGGAGGTTTCCAGCCTCCGCAGCACCAAGTAGAGCACATATTTATCCTATGCCCTTTTGATTGCTGCGGAGGCCGGAGACCTCCGCTACTGTTACACCGCTCTATTGTCGGCTATTTTAAATTACAACAGCCGTACCGCTGCACGTCACCATAAGCATCGAGCCGCTCTCGCCTACTGTCTCGTAGTCGAGGTCGATGCCCACAATGGCGTTGCATCCCATTCGTTCGGCACGCTCCGCCATTTCGCGCATTGCAGAATCCTTGGCTTCACGCAGCACCTTCTCGTAGGTGCCACTGCGACCGCCGAAGAAATCACGTATGCCAGCCATAAAGTCCTTAAACACATTGGCGCCGACTATTGTCTCGCCCGTCACCACTCCGCGATACTCACGGATGGGATGCCCTTCAAGGGTAGGAGTTGTTGAGAATATCATAATTCGTTGTTGTTTTGTTTCCAATTTTTATATCTCTATGATGTTTGACGCACAAAGAGTATAAAAAGTTGCACAAGCATTCAACCGAAAACTGCATTACTTTTTTTATTGACGACAATAGAGACAATAATAGACAATCATACGATTATAATAAAGTACTTTATGGTGGTTGCCACTACGCCAACAAAGATTCCTTCTCCTTACGCCTCAACTATTCTCCATTCCCCGATAGTCCGGCGCTTGCTGTCGTAATTCACTCCAACTTTCACAAGGCGCTTGCCTTCGGCAGAATAAGGAATTAGATAGCCCTTATCGTCTATTTGCCTCAGGGTATTCTCAGCCGAACCGTCATACTTCAATTCAAACACATACACGGTATTGGGCATATAGAGAACGGCATCGGCTCTTCCTACAGCACTGTCTTCCTCCACACGCATATAAGCCCCCATCAGATTGAATATCAGATAGAAGACGGTCTGGAAGTCGCGTTCGTTCTTATTGCTCAGACGGTTGGATATGCTGGCAAGGTAAGCCTGCAACCTTTGCAGCGCTCCTTCAATATCATCATCGTAAAGTTTCTCCAAGAAATCTCCTACAACACTATTGTTATCGTAAGATATGGGCGACAGATAATTAGGCGCAAGACTCTTCAGCATTCCTATTTTCACTTCCTTGTTAGGATATCCTAAGGTGTAACGATGGAGAATGGGATTGAACTTCTTGATGGTCAGATAACCGCTCTGATAAAGTAAGGGGAGAGCTGAGGTCATCTGCTCCGGCGATACGTCGAAGTCGTCAACATCACAGCTGTCCTTCTCAATATCCATTACACCCACATGGTATTTCTGAAGAGCCTTTATCATATAGCTTGGAGTGCCAGAACCAAACCAGTAAGGAGCAATCTTCTGATTGTTCAATGCCTTTATCAAGCTGAACGGATTGAAGATGTCCTCAGAATGTTCGCTAAAATGATAGCCGTCATAATATCTGCGCAACTCTTCCAAACACTCCTCGTATGTCATACCAAGAGACTCGCCAAGAGACTCAACATCCCGACGCATCGTTGTGGTCAACTCTGTAAAGCTGATGCCACAGATGGCAGAATACTGGTCGTACATGCTGATGTTGTCAAGATTGTTCAGTTCGCTGAAGATGCTGAGTTGCGAGAACTTGGTTATGCCAGTGATAAAGACAAACTCCAGATACGGATCGAGCAATTTCACGGGACTATAGAAGTTCTGCATCATCTGGCGAAGAGGCTGTAAGTTTTCTTGCTCGTGCACCACATCCAGCAGCGGAGCGTCATACTCGTCAATGATGATTACTACCTTCTGTCCTGTCTGCTCATTGGCTTTCTTAACAAGGTCCTTCAAACGAATGTTCGGGTCTATCTTTTCACTCTTATAGCCGAAGGCAGCCTCTTGGTCGCCAAGCATGTCAGACAAGTATCTTTCAAGTTGCTCCTTATCCATATGCTTTGCTCCACTCATATCGAAATGAAGTACAGGATGCTTCACCCATTCTTTCTCATAATCGGCTATTGCCAAACCCTCGAAGAGTTCCTTCTTTCCGGCAAAGTAGGCATGAAGGGTGGAGGCAAAAAGAGACTTGCCGAATCGTCGGGGACGACTCAGAAAAATATACTTCATCTTCTTCTGCCTGAAGTCAATGACATACTTGGTCTTGTCTACATAGAGATAATTGCCTTCGCGAATGTTCTCGAAGGTCTGAATACCAACTGGATAAAAGTTTACAAGTCTTGCCATAATCCTACATGCTTTATTTTGCCGTGAAGTTACAAATAAAAAATCAGAGACGCAAAGAATTGGCCAAATAAATAAACTCGGCAATCAGCAAGTCCTGTTAATTATGCAAATATAGTACAGGCAGTAAAAAAGTGTTACAAAATAAAAATCAATTCTGGAGATTTGCGATGGCGTTTTCTGTGGTTTTGCAACGTCAATCGTTCATGTTTTTTATTGATTCAGGCTTCTTTGCCGAGCAAATGGACCACTTTTGCAAGGCAAAAGGGCTACAGTTGGAGAGCAAAACGACTACAGTTGTAGGGCAAAAGGACTCCTTTTGCAAAAAAATGAAGCTTTTTGTGAGTTGTGACGATTGCGCATTTGGAATAAATCCGTCGCAACCCATTATGTATCAGCAACATATCACTAACCGCTCAAAACTCACGAATTTCGCACCAAAGATTTCCTTGTGCGTTCAACTCGCAGTTTTGAGCGGTTAGAAATGCAAATATTGTATTACAGCGCCTCGATAAACTTCTTCATCTCAGCCTCGTGCTCACGAGCCTTGAGGAAGAGGTGCCACTGGTTGCGGGCACGTGTGAGGTTGTGCTCGGGATAAGAGCACTTCCAGTAGTGGTCGCCGTTGAGGTAGTCCCAGAGGAAGCGTACAGCCTGCATGTATGGGAACAGCTCGGCAGCATAGGGCAACAATGAGATTTCGAGCGGAGTGAGGAAGCTTGATGCCGACTCAACATATCCGCGTGTGAAAGCCTCGAAGATGTCCATACGGAAGTCGATCTTGTCGAACTCGGGCGAGTCCTCGGCGATGGTGTTGGCTGCTGTGCGCAGGAAGTCGCCGTAGTCGCTCACGAACAATGAAGGCATCACGGTGTCGAGGTCGATGACGCAGAGCACACGGCCCTCCTTGTCGAACATCATGTTGTTCACCTTGGTGTCGCAGTGGCATACGTGCTTCTGGAGCTTGCCCTCACGGAAGAGGCGCTCGCCAAGACACATCTCGTCCATATACTTCTCTATCTCGTCGATGAAGTCCTTAACACCGGCTGCACGGCCTGCACGGTCTTCCTTGACAGCCTGGCGCAGCTGGTCGCGGCGCAGCTCCATGTTGTGGAAGTTGGGGATAGTCTCGCCCAGACGGTCGGTGATGTCGGCTACCTGCGACTCAAACTTACCGAATGCCTTGCCAGCATGGTATGACGACTCGGGATTGACAGCGTCTACAGTCACAGCATCGGGAATGAACATCGAGATACGCCAGAACTTGCCTTCCTCGTCCTTGATGTATGTCTTGCCGCTGTCGGCCTTGATGAATGTGAGCACACGACGGTCGATGTCGTCAGCGCCCTCCTTTACGAGCAGCTCACGGATATGTGTAGTAACCTCCTCGATGTTGTGCTGCAACAAGTCGACATCGGTGAATATCGAGTCGTTGATACGTTGAAGCACATAGTCGGGTGCGTCGGCCTCGGCTGTGGTGATTTTGTAGGTGTCGTTGATAAGTCCGTTGCCTAATGGCTTCACGTCTGCCACTGTGCCAGTGATGCTGAAGTGGCTGATGATTGGGTTGAGATTGTTCATTTTTTATAGGTTGTTTTTGAAAATATTTCTCTGTTATTTCCGTTAATAAAATCGGGCGTATACCCAAAATAAGACTCTTAGATTTGCAAATGTACGCAAAATATCAAATAAAAAGGCTAAATTCACACATTTATTGCAACGAGAAACTTATCATTTAACAATAAATAATATGAAAAAACTGTTTTCTATCATTCTGTTGGCGCTTGTATGCGCCATTACAGCCAACGCCCAACTGCTGTACAGCATATCGGGCAAAGACCTGAAAAAGCCCTCGTATGTATTCGGTACTTTCCACATTGCCAACACGCCGTTTGTAGAAAAAGTGGCTGGAATACATACTGCTCTCGACAACACCGACCAGGTGTACGGCGAACTGAAATGGGACGACATGACCAATCCCGACTCGCTGCGTGCCATGCAGGCACACATGATGCTGCCCGAGGGCAAGACGCTGCAGACTGTGCTCAACGCCGACCAGTACACAAAGCTCAACGCGCTGCTGAAGCAGTATATGGGGGTTGACCTGAGCAACCCTGTGGTGGGCGCACAGATGGGACGCCTCTCGCCTGCAGCACTCGTCACGCAGTTGCAGGTGCTACAGTATATGAAGGCACACATGGGCGAATTCGACCCTACCAACACCATCGACCAGTACTTCCAGGAGCAGGCAAAGAACAACAACGAGCCTGTGGGCGGTCTGGAGACTATGGAATTTCAGATGGGCGTGATGTTCGGCGCTTCGCTTGAGCGCCAGGTGGCTCAGCTCGACTGCTTCCTCAACCACACCGACTACTACGCCTCTCTTACTGAGCGTATGGCTGAAGCATACTACAAGCAGGACGTCAAGACGCTGCTCGACATCATGAACGAGAAGTTTGATGCAGCCTGCGATGCCACTCCCGACGAAATGGACCAGCTGATATATCGCCGCAATGCCGACTGGGCTAAGCGTATGCCTGCCATTATGAGCGAAAAGCCTACGCTGTTTGTTGTTGGTGCTGGTCATTTGCCGGGCAAACGCGGCGTATTAGACTTGCTGAAGGCACAGGGGTATATTGTGGAGGCAGTGAAATAATAATACAGTTGAGATTGCAAACTGAAGGAGGAGGGTGTGTCAAAAGTCAAACAAAACGGGCTGAAAGCCCCAAAAGCACATAGCCCAAGGCAGCGCCTTGGGTGTACGGATTGAAAATGGCAAAACGCCCTGCAAGGGCAAAAGCATTGATAATTAACGCTTTTGCCCTTACAGGGCGCATTATAGTTTGCGATACTTTTACCCAGGGCGTTGCCCTGGGCTATGAGCTTCTGCCCCTTCGGGGCGTACTGCTGTGACTTTTGACACGCCCTCCTGAGCAATTAGCCGGCATTTTACAACAACAATAATAATTAACGCTGTTGACAACAATAATATGCATTGTTGCTTACTCAGGCTATGGCGAGGACGCCATAGCCTCCTATTATTATCTTCTGCTCTTGAAGAACTGCGTCATCAACTCTCTGCATTCGTCTTCGAGAATGCCCGTGGTGACAGTGCATTTAGGGTGAAACGCCTTGGGGGCGTACTGCGAATAGCCGCGCTTGTCGTCGCTTGCGCCATACACCACACGCCTTATCTGCGACCACCCTATCGCTCCGGCACACATGATGCAGGGTTCGAGAGTGACGTATAGGGTGCAGTCGGTGAGATATTTGCCGCCCAACTGATTGGCAGCCGACGTGATGGCTTGCATCTCGGCATGTGCCGTAACGTCGCCAAGGGTCTCGGTGAGGTTGTGGGCACGCGCTATGATGCGACCGCCAGCCACCACTACCGCACCAACGGGTATCTCGCCGGCGTCGCGAGCCGCCACAGCCTCGTCGAGGGCGCGGCGCATAAACTGCTCGTCGGCAGCCTGTTGCTTCTGTTTTTCGTCCATAATAGTATGTTTGGATTGATTGCAGATGCAAAATTAATTGATTTTATACGAAAACGTAAATGATGCAACATAAAATAATACATCTCGCACAGACAGCCTCAACCAACGACTATCTGCGCACGCTACAGTCGCCCCAAGACGACAGCATGACCGTAGTCTACGCCGACTGGCAGACTGCCGGACGCGGACAGGGCAACAACAAATGGGAGAGCGAGGCAGGTAAGAACCTGCTGTTCTCGATTCTGGTATGCCCGACAAGCGTCGACATCACCCGACAGTTTGTGCTGTCGATGGCTGGAGCGCTCGCCGTCAAGGCAGCACTCGACAAATACACCGACGGCATCAGTCTGAAATGGCCCAACGACATATACTGGCACGACCGCAAGATAAGCGGCACGCTCATCGAGACATCGGTGAAGGGGCGCACTCTGGCACGTTGCATATACGGCATCGGACTCAATGTCAACCAACGGGAGTTTCACAGCGATGCGCCCAATCCGGTGTCGCTATATAATATAATAGGTGTAGAGACTCCTACAGAACAGCTGCTCGACGAGATAGTGCAGCACTTCGAGCACTACTACTCGCTTGCCGTCAGCGGCTCAGCCGACTCTGTCGTCAGCCAATATCATGCTGCATTGTATCGCCGCGAGGGCACACACACCTACGAAGACACCGCAACGGGCGAACAGTTCAGCGCCCGCATCGACCACGTTTCGGCTGACGGCCGCCTGTATCTGACACTTGCCGACGGCACCAGACGCGAGTATACACTAAAAGGGGTAAGGTTTGTTTTGTAATACAAACCTTACCCCTTTCTCTGTTATATCTTCAACGAGAATACGAACTTCAATCCGCCCCCTTCGTTTGCGCTCACCCTTATTGTTCCTCCATGCAGAAGCACGGCATTCTTGACTATGGCAAGGCCCAGACCGGTGCCTCCCATTTTGCGCGAACGGCCCTTGTCCACACGATAGAAGCGCTCGAAGAGGCGCGGAAGGTGCTCGGCAGGCACGCCAACACCGTTGTCGGCAAAGGTGAATATCCACTTGGTCGAACTTTCATCGTCGCCTGATTTAGCATACTTAGCGCCGTTGTCCGAACGCTGGGCAGATAGTGTTATGGTGGTACCTTCGCCCGCATAGGCTATGGCGTTGTCGGTAAGATTGCGGAACACGCTGTAGAGCAGACTTTGATTGCCTCTGACCACGATGTTGTCGGGCAGACGGTTGTCAAATATCATGTGCTTCTGCTGCAGCTGCAGGGCTGTCTCCTTCTGGATGTTCTGCACCATCTGCGATATATTGACATTCTCGGTACTCGTCATCTCGGGCGCGTCGTCCATGCGGTTGAGCGTAGAGATGTCGTGCAGGAGCGACGTGAGGCGCTGGCTCTGGGCGTAGCAGCGGCCCAGAAACTGCTCGCGCATCTGATCGTTGATGTTAGGATTTTCGAGTATTGTCTCCAGATAGCCCTGTATGCTTGCCACGGGCGTCTTGAGTTCGTGGGCGATGTTCTGCGTCAGCTGGCGCTTGAGTATGTCCTGTTCGCGCCGTGTCGACTGCAGGCGCTTGTATATCTTGATGATGCGCTCGGCTATTTCGCCCAGCTCGTCGGCAGGAAATGCAATGAGGTCTTCCGTGTCGAGCGACTCACCGTGGTCGGCTCGCGAGGCGAAAGTGCGCAGTTTCTTCACGTTGTCGCCCAGTCGGCTGGTGAAGCGATAGAGCACTACGGTGAGCAGAAGTATCGTTATGACGGCAAACCAAATGTAGTGCTGATCGGCCTGCAACGAACGGGCGAGGTCGCTGGTATATGGCAGTGCCGAGCGTATGACGATAGAGTCGTGCGGAAAATACGTGGCAGAATAGAAATAGTCGCTGTTGAACGTCTTGCTGCTGCGCTCCACGGTAGAGCCTGAGCCGTGCTTGAGCGCCATTGCCACCTCCGGACGCGAGGCATGATTGCTTATGTGCGCGTATTGCTTCAAGCGGCTGTCGTACAGCACGCTTCCGTCGGGACGTATCAGTGTGACACGCAGGCGCGACATGTAGTGGCGGCGCACATAATTGTTGAACGCCTGTTCGGAGTGGTCGGCGTTGTTGCTGTAGAACTCTGCCATGCGCGAGTTGTAGTCTTGCAACTTCAGATTGAGCGTGTCAATCTTATACTGCTTCTCGCGTGCCTGCTGAAAGATGATGAACGACACGGCAAAGAGCAGAAACAGCGACAGTACACTGAAATAAAGTTTTGTTCCAACGGATATTCGCATAAGACATAAGGTTTTAGGCATCGAAGTAGTAGCCGAAGCCGAGGCGTGTGACGATGCACTTGGCGAAGCGTCCTATCTTCTTGCGGAGTCGAGTTATGTTGACATCGACGGTGCGGTCGAGCACCAGCACGTCCTTGGGCCATATACGCTCGATGAGCTCCTGGCGTGAGAACACACGACCACGCTCGTCGAGCAATAGGTGGAGAAGTTCGAACTCGGTCTTGGTGAACGGGATGTCCTCACCGTCGACGCTCACCGTCTTGCGGTCGAGGTTCATCACAATGCCCTGATACGACAGCGTCTTTGCCTCTTCCTCACCGTTCTCCTTGGCGGTGCGACGCAGCACGGCACGCACGCGCACCATCACCTCACGCAGCGAGAAAGGCTTGGAGATATAGTCGTCGGCACCGAGATTGAATCCCGTCACTGTGTCGTTCTCGGTGTCGCGCGCCGTAAGGAATATGATAGGCACCTGTGCAGTGGCAGGATTGTCCTTAAGCTGGCGCGCCATGGCAAATCCCGACATGCCGCCCATCATCACGTCGAGCAGCATGAGGTCGAACGAGGCTATGTCGAGCTGCAGGGCATCTTCGGCAGACGGGGCTGTCACGACCTCATAGCCTTCTGTCTCAAGATTGAACTTCAGGATTTCGAGCAGGTCCTGCTCGTCATCTACAACAAGTATGCGTGCATTCTGTTTCATTGTGCTTTATGTTATTCTCTTTTACGTTTGCAAAGATAAACATAATACTATTCACACGTATTGCGGAGGCGTTACATTTTCATTACAAATTTCCACAACACTTATAATTTAGGCCGAATACAATTATCAGCCGTTTTACGATATTTTCAGACAAAATGCAAAATCGTTGCATTTTTTCTTTTATCTCAAATATTTTTGTAATTTTGTCGTAAAATAGATTCGTCTACAAACAGGATGTAAGGAAAGACATAATAATTAAAATAAAATGACACCACATGAAACAGAAGAAATTTATTTTGCAGGAGAGTGAAATCCCAACGCAATGGTATAATATTCAGGCGGACATGCCTAATAAACCATTGCCTCCATTGAATCCTCAGACCCACAAACCTCTCAGTGCTGATGATCTTTCACATATATTCAATAAGGAATGTTCCAAGCAGGAATTAGACCAGGAGCATGCGTGGATAGATATTCCTGAAGATGTATTGGAGAAATACACTTTCTATCGTTCTACTCCACTGGTGCGTGCTTATGCTTTGGAAGAAGCTTTAGGTACTCCAGCTCATATCTATTTCAAAAATGAGAGTACTAACCCATTAGGTTCGCATAAGATCAATTCTGCTCTGCCTCAGTGTTACTATTGTAAGCAAGAGGGTGACACGAATGTCACAACAGAAACAGGTGCCGGTCAGTGGGGTGCTGCTTTGTCTTATGCAGCCAAACTCTATGGATTGGAAGCGGCTGTCTATCAGGTAAAGATAACCATGCAGCAAAAACCATATCGTTCCAGTATTATGCGTACCTTTGGCGCTACAGTAGAGGGTTCTCCTTCTATGAGTACAAGAGCTGGTAAAAACATCATTACTCGTGACCCTCATCATCCTGGTTCATTAGGAACTGCTATCAGTGAGGCTGTAGAGTTGGCTACAACAACTCCTGGTTGTAAATATACTTTGGGCTCTGTGTTAAATCATGTGGCTCTCCATCAGACAGTCATTGGCCTGGAGGCAGAAAAGCAGATGGCTATGGCAGGTGAGTATCCTGATACTGTGATAGCATGTTTTGGTGGCGGTAGTAACTTTGGTGGAATTGCCTTCCCTTTCATGCGTCATAAGATTAAGGATGGAAAGAATACTGAATTTATTGCAGCTGAACCGGAAAGTTGCCCTAAGTTGACCCGTGGTAAATTTGAATACGACTTTGGCGATGAGGCTGGTTATACACCATTACTTCCAATGTACACCTTAGGTCATGATTTCAAACCTGCGAATATCCATGCTGGTGGTTTGCGCTATCATGGTGCTGGTATGATTATTTCTCAGTTGATTAAGGACGGATATATGCATGGTGTTGATATTCCTCAGTCTGAGTCTTTCGAGGCAGGCATGCTTTTTGCACGTACAGAAGGTATTATTCCTGCGCCAGAGAGTTGTCATGCTATTGCTGCTACTATTCGCGAGGCTATGAAGGCAAAGGAAGCTGGAGAAGAAAAGGTGATTCTGTTCTGTCTGTCTGGACATGGACTTATTGATATGCCTTCCTATGAGAGTTATATCAATGGCGACTTGCATGACTATGCTGTTTCAGACGATGAAATCAAGAAATTCCTTGCAACAGTTCCAGAAGTTTAAAGAATGAATCAATTCACAGTTCGTATGAACCTTATACTTTGACTTGCATCAACAAAAATAAGCAAAAAATCAAGTTTTAGACGTATTGTTTGCGTACACAGCCGTATTTTTCTACCTTTGCAGTGCAAAAAGGATAACAGAGTAATTAAAGAAAACAGTTTAACTTAAAGGTAAAAAGATTATGGTATCTATGGTAATTTTCGGCTTTCTTGCAATTACAATTGCTCAGGCCGTGAGCGTGGCACATAAGATTGACACGCAAAAATAAAAAGAATTTGGTAAGTTGTTAAATAAAAAAAACAGCGGGTTAGCAAATGAGCTAATCCGCTGTTTTTGGTTTTTATTATTCTTGTGTTATTGTACTTCGCCTCTGAACGTAGACGCTGGCAGAGCGTCACCATTGACAAGGTTGGCACGGGTGAAGGGTTGCCATCCGTAGCGTACGTAGCGCGGATGCTTTACCTCGGGCGAGGTCAATCGAACGGTGCTTCCAGATATGACGGCTGTGGCTGGATAATACATTCCCTCCACTTCGGCTATCTCGAAGGTAGACGGCGACTTGCCGTCGGATGTGCAGAGACCGTCGGCATAGTCGAAGCTAACGACGAGTGCGTCGCCCTGGCGCACCACACATTTATATATAGGACCCGACGGGGTGATGGTCTTGCCGTAAGTCTTGCAGAGCGTCCATCGTGCCAGACGTTCGCCTACGGGCAGCTTGCGCTTGGGATGAACGTCAAGCGAGTCGCCGCAGTCGGTGCATACTGCCATGCCGGTATTGTCAATGTGCTTCATCAGCTCAAGCTGGCTGTAGCGGAACCACGGCCACGACGGACGGTTGAGACTCGACAACTGCACGAAGTAGAAGGGCATCTGGGGGTTGCTCCAATTGGAGCGCCAGCTGTCTACGAGCAGCTTGAACAGCTCAGAATGGGCGTCCATGTTGTGGGCGTTCGACTCGCCTTGATACCATACTACTCCCTTTATGGGATATTTCTGCAACGGCAGTATGCCGCTCTCGAAGAGATAGCACGGCTCGTAGGGATGGCGTCCGAGACGGGTGTTGTCATTGGTGAGGTTCTTGGCGGCACGTCCGCGCACCCATCCCTGTATGAAGTCGTTGTGAAGCCAGTTGCGCAGTATGGCAGGGAAGCGTGTCTCAAGTGTGTTGCGGTCGACCCACGACTCGGTAGGCGCTCCGCCTATAGCGTTGCAAATCAATCCTACAGGCACACGGAGCGAATCGCGCAGCATGCGTCCGTAGTAATAGTCTATAGCAGAGAACCACTTGGCATTGTCGGGCGTAGTGGGCTGCCATGTAGTGGGGCGGTAATACTGCAAGTGATTGAGCGAGTCGAGACACGATGCCGGCCACGCCACGTCGTAAGTTTCCCAACGTCCCTTCATGTCGTAGAGACGGAGCTGTGGGTCGTTGGCATTGTTGATGTCGCGCTTGTAGCTCTCGGCCTGGCACAGCATGAACGCCATGTTCGACTGACCAGAGCAAAGCCACACCTCGCCTACTGCCACATGACGATATACATTGGTCTGTCGGCCAGCCTTGACGGTGAGCGTCAGGTCGTCGGCTGCCTCCATCGGCTGGAGTACGGCACACCACTTGCCCTGGTTGTCGGCTGTGGCAGTAATGGTCTGACGGTCGATGCTTACCGTCACCTTGTCGCCGGCATTGGCTGTGCCGTGTATGTCGAGGGGCACGTTGCGCTGCAACACCATATAGTCGGTGTAGAGTTGCGACATCTGCAGGCCGCCATAGTTGCCCGTTATGCCGCTGTACACGGTCTTGGCAAGTATGCCGGCTCCCTCGGGATTGGGATGGATGGCGTCGGGAAGGAGGTTGGGATAGGGATAGAGAGGCTCGTGGAAGTCGATGAGTTCAGCTCCGCTAAGACGTGCTACAGTCTCAATGGCGGATTGAATCTCGCCGTGCCACTGCTTAGTGCCTGATATAAAGCGCGGATGACGGTCGGCTATCGGAGTCATACGAGCCAATATGAAGCGCACCTTTGGATTGGCTGCACGCAATGAGTCCATTATTGAGAGGTAGTCTTTGACAAACTCGTCGCGATAGTTGGGCCAGTTGCGTGGGTCGGTGTCGTTGATGCCAAGATGAATCACAGCAATATCGCCCTTGAAAGCAAGCGCCTCCTTAAACTCCTTCTGCACCACGTAGGGGCGATGGCCGTGATAGAGCAGCGTGGCTCCGGGCTTGCCGAAATTGCCCACCACATACTTGTCGCCCAGCATACGCTGAAGCTGCGATGGATAAGAGTCGCGGGCACGGTCCTCAATACCAGTGCCATAGGTGATACTGTTGCCTACGCAAGCCACACGTATGGGCTGCGCCTTCTGCTTCTTTTTGCTTGCAGCCGACGCAGGAGCAGCTAACAAGCCGAACACTCCAAGCATCATAGCCGGAAGCATAGCATGTAAAATTATTCGCTTTAAGTTCATAGTAACAACGTAGTTTTTAAAGTTTTTCGGTTTGTTCATTATGATTCTGCAAAGTTACATAAAAACTACTGAAAAAGATTTCTACTTCATTAAAAAATTAATAAAACCAATATATTATACAACGTGATAAGCCTATGTTATACAGTGTGATGAGCCTATGTTATACAAACTGAAAGACTATATATATAATGTATAATAACAGCCTATCGACAGCGAAAAACTTGTTATCGCACACACCAGCAACTGCTATCTAAAAGTAAATTAAATTCACCAAAAACTCAAAATTTTATTTGGTCGGTAAAAGTAAAAATGCTATATTTGCGATGTCTAAGTGACACAAAGTAAGCAACGTAATATACTACAATAAAACTATTAAACAACTTAAAACCTTATCGCTATGAATGTTGAAAAAATAATGCACGATCTCGAGGCAAAGCACCCGGGCGAAGCCGAATACTTGCAGGCAGTACGCGAAGTATTAATCTCAGTAGAGGACGTATACAATAGCCATCCTGAATTTGAGAAAGCAAAGCTCATCGAGCGACTCGTAGAGCCAGAACGCGTGATTACTTTCCGCGTGCCTTGGACTGACGACAATGGTGAGGTACACGTAAACATCGGCTACCGCGTTCAGTTCAACGGCGCCATCGGCCCGTACAAAGGCGGCTTGCGTTTCCATCCGTCAGTGAACCTCTCTATCCTGAAGTTCCTCGGATTCGAGCAGACATTCAAGAATGCGCTCACCACTCTGCCTATGGGCGGCGGCAAGGGCGGCTCAGACTTCTCTATTCGCGGACGTTCGGACGCTGAAGTTATGCGTTTCTGCCAGGCATTCATGACTGAGCTCTATCGCCACATCGGTCCTGACGAGGACGTTCCCGCAGGCGATATCGGCGTAGGCGGCAGAGAGATTGGCTATCTGTTCGGTATGTACAAGAAGCTGACACACCAGTATCAGGGCGTGCTCACAGGCAAGGGTCTTGAGTTCGGCGGTTCACGCATCCGTCCTGAGGCTACCGGTTTCGGTGCTCTCTACTTCGTTAACCAGATGATGGCTACACGCGGACTCAGCCTTAAGGGCAAGACCGTTGCTATTTCAGGTTTCGGCAACGTAGCATGGGGTGCTGCTAAGAAGGCTACTGAGCTTGGCGCTAAGGTTATCACATTGTCTGGTCCTGACGGATACATCCTTGACGAGGCAGGTATCGAGGGCGACAAGATTGACTATATGCTCGAACTGCGCTCGTCTGGCAACGACGTATGCCAGCCGTACGAGGACGAATTCCCCGGATCTAAGTTCGTAGCAGGCAAGAAGCCTTGGGAAGTTAAGGCCGACATATACTTGACATGTGCTACACAGAACGAGCTTAACGGCAATGACGCCGAGACTATCCTGGCACACAAGCCTGAGTGCGTAGCCGAGGTTTCGAACATGGGCTGTACAGCTGAAGCTGTTGAGAAGTTCGTTGCTGCAGGTCAGCTCTTCGCTCCTGGCAAGGCTGTCAACGCTGGTGGCGTAGCTACTTCTGGTCTTGAGATGACTCAGAACTCTATGCGTCTGAGCTGGAGCGAGAAGGAAGTTGACGAGAAGCTGCACTACATCATGCACTCTATCCACGAGCAGTGCGTCAAGTACGGCAAGCAGCCTAACGGCTACATCGACTATGTTAAGGGCGCTAACATCGCTGGCTTCATGAAGGTGGCAAACGCTATGATGGCTCAGGGCATAGTATAATCACTTGATGATAGGTAACTCTAAGATATTTAAAAGAACATTTCTGACACTGGCTGTGGCAATAACAGTTGCCGCAGCCAGTTCGCAAATACAGCACGGTAAGGCTTCGTTCTACTCAAAACGAGCCACCGGCTCACGTACAAGTAGCGGTGAACGACTGCATCACGACAGTCTGACATGCGCACATCGCACACACCCGTTCGGAACTTTGCTCAAGGTGACCAACGAACGTAACGGGCGTGAGGTAATTGTGCGCGTTACTGACCGCGGTCCGCACTCACGTGGACGCATCATCGACCTCTCGCACGCTGCAGCCAAAGAGTTGGGCATTATCAACCAGGGCGTAGCTGTAGTAAAGGTCGAACCCGTAAGGAATACTATCGTACCGTTCAAGCCCGAACCAGAGAGTATTCCTGAAATCGATTTTGAAATTACGGAATACACTCTGCCAGCCAGTGGCATCCTACACTTTCCTACTTATGGCAAAACAACCCATCAATTGAAGGGTGCTGACGACAAATCCAAAACAGAAAAGGAGGTTGACGGCAATAACAGCCAAAAGAAGAAGGAAGCCAACGGCAAGACTATCCAAGAAAAAAAAGATTCTGAGAAAAAGACTGTTCAGCCTAAAAAGCGAACAAACGTTCGCCATAAAAGCAAGGCGAAATGCAAAAGAAGAACAGTCAGAAGGAAATAAAAAAACACAAATCACACAAATCACACAAATAGCACGAATAAGGAAAAATAAAGATTCGTGTGATTCGTGTGATTCGTGTGATTCGTGGTGAAAATGAATTAATTAGCGCTGAGTATCAACCTTCACAACCGTGATATACGAAATCGGACGGCCGTCCTTCTGGGCTGACACCATCAGACGTATTTGTCCGTCCTTAATACGGCGGTCGGCCTTTACTGTGGCTGTATAGCGCAAGCCCTGCCCAGGCATGATATTCTCTACACGAACGCTCGGCGAGATGTATATCCGCTTGTTGGCATCGGCCTCAACCACTGTAGGCGTGAAATTGTAGATGGGCGACTGCGTGTTGTTGTAAATCTCAAACACCACACGACCAATCTCTCCACCATTCAATCGACCGTCACCAGCGGTATCAGTAAATCGCACATTCTTTATTGTCAGCTTACCGGTGGCAGGAACACCTGAAGTAATCTGCTCTACACGGCTCGATGCTATCGGAGCCTGACCCTCAGTCAGACTATTGCGTACTCCATTCTGATTGTTTTGGGGCGATATACCAAAGTCTATGCGATCGTCGCCTGAATTGGTCTTATCAACCATATCTGCCGGATTGAAGTTGTCCTGATTATTGCCGTATGTATATGTATCATCACCATACTGACGCTGTACACCCTGCGACTGCTTCTGACGCTGTATGCGCTCATTGCGACGCGATAACACCTCATACTGCTCCTGACGCTGTTGACGTTCAACAGCATCGCCCATAGCACCGCCTACGACAGCGCCGCCAGCCATACCGATGATAGTTCCGATATCGCTGCCACGCGGACCTCCAGCAATGCCGCCAATCGCTGAGCCCAATATCGAGCCAAGCGAAGCTCCGCCATAAGCACCAGCTCCTGCACCCGTAGCACAACTGCTTACGAGAAGCACCGCACTCATTGCAAATACTATAATTTTTTTCATCTTATAATCCTCCCTAATTGTTTTAATTGTCCTTTTTCCGTTTATTGCAAATTTATATATTTCTAATATAAAAGACAATATACTGACTATAAAAGAAATATAAAACAATCAGTTAATATTACAAATAGGCATTTTTATGCTACCTTTGCAACATTATAATCCATTAACTAATAATCATGGCACGTCATAACGAACTTGGCAAATGGGGCGAACAGTATGCCGCTGACTATCTTCAAGACAACGGCTACGAGATTCTCGACCGCGACTGGCGTATCGGGCATCGCGACATAGACATCATTGCCCGTACTAACGACGGCACTACTATAGTATTTGTCGAGGTGAAGACACGCACAAGCGATGTTGTAAGAAAGCCCGACGATGCTGTCGACCTGAAAAAGATACGCAACATAGGCTATGCCGCCAACAACTACGTCAAAACCAAAGGCATTGTCGACATGCTACGCTTTGACATTATCACCATCGTTGGCGACAACAACGACAACGCCCAACTGGAACATATCGTAGACGCATTTAATCCGTGTCTGGCTTTCTGACAGCAACTACACTACTATGAACAACCGACAGAATACATACGAAAATATGATGCAACGCGTGGCGTGTGGCTTTCGTAATGAGTCAGATGAAACACACCAAGACTGCTGATATCGCACAGCATCTGGGCGTATCGGAAAGGTCGGTGGAACGTTTCCGCAAAAATGCGATGGCAGTGATCGAACGCGTTCTTTTTACTTAGTCCACTTCTTGCGGAAAGCAAACTTCTTCACCTTCTTCATATCCTTGCTCATCCTATTCACCGTATGTGCATAATCGGCATTGCCCGACACATTAGCGTTCTCGTAGCGGTCAGCATTATGGTCGAAAAGCATAGTATTTCCTGACTTCTGCCACTCGGCATAGTTGAAGCGATTGTCCTGCAGATTGTCGCCTCCCTGCCACTGAACGTACACTTCACGCTTCACGCTGCGCGACGGATTGCGCAGTATCGGGGTGAGACTCTTGCCGTCGAGCTGCTGTACGGGAGCGTCAATGCCGCAAAGGTCGCATATAGTAGGATAAATATCTACCAGTTCAACCATCGACTTGCTCACGCCCTTAGCCATTCCCGGCACTCGTACCATAAGCGGAACGCGTGTAGAAGTAGTCATAAGAGTGTGCTTACCCACAAATCCGTGCTCGCCAAGGCTCCATCCGTGGTCGCCGAATACGATAACAATGGTGTTGTCCGCCATTCCCAATCGGTCGAGCTCGTCCATAAGCTGGCCGAACAAAGCATCTACATAACTTACACAGGCATAATAACCCGTCTTGACAAGATGCAAAAACTCCTGGTCGCTGGGCTTACTGACATTGGCGTAGGCATTTATCTCACCAGAATTCTGCACCTCCGGTGGCAGTCCTGCGGGGCGATACTGATTGGCTGCCATGGGCACAGCGGGATACATATCCCAATACTTCTTGGGTGCGCAGAAGGGCAAGTGAGGTTTCCAAAAACCGCAAGCCAGGAAGAAAGGCTTACCCATATCACGCAGACGGCGCAAGTCTACCAGTGTCTTTGCAAGCACATGGCCGTCGTCGTAAGCACTGTCTGGCACGTCAGCCGACTCGCAGAAGGGTCCGCGCATTGTACGCGGATTGATGTGTTTGCCCGATTCGCTATTCAGCCACAGCTCCCAACGGTTGTATTCAGCCCAATATACATCATAACCATCGGGATGCCATCGCCAGGGAGCCTCGCTCCACGAGTCGGCATGGTCTTCGATGTGATGCATTATCTTGCCATTCGACACGGTGTGGTAGCCATGCGAGGTGAGCCACCCCGAAATAGGTATGGCGTTAGGGGCATCAACGCTCGCCTTGCATGTATAATCGATGAAGCGTGTAGGATAATTAGGATACATACCAGTAAGCACACTTGCACGCGAAGCGCCGCTGACCGGCGCATTGCAGAAAGCGTTGTCGAAGAGTACAGCACCTTTGGCGAAGCGGTCGAAGTTAGGAGTATGAATATCCTTAACGCCATAACATCCCATTTCGGGACGCAAGTCGTCGGCCATAATAAAAAGCACGTTCATGTGCTTCTTATTTGCAGCTTTGGCATGTGCCGCAGCAGCTTGCATTGAAGCTGCCGTGACACATGCCATATAGAATAATGTCTTGCTGTTCATCATTATTTATTTGATTTGTTCCATTTGGGATTTTGCTCAAGTACTTTTCAGTTCAACGCAGTATAAGTCTTTACAACCTGTCGACGCATGCTAAGGCGCACACTCTTGTACGCAGTTACAGTATCTATGCTGCGCATATCAGATAATTTGTTTGCTATGTCAGAGGCTTCTGTCCAAAGCCTTTGCATGTCTTTGTCTGTCATTTCTATTTAGGTCTTTATAATACTAAAAAGACAACAACGCAGCCAAAAAGCGACAGAAAAAAGATGTTTTTATAAAAAATTACGCTAAAATCTGCCGAATAGCTTAGAATGAGCGATTTATGAGTTTTTC
>ERZ859937.189-NODE-189-length-30594-cov-6.858771_pt1 | contig 30594 bp, 20 predicted proteins | sample MGYA00509985_ERZ859937 | MGnify/ENA primary metagenome ERZ859937 (study PRJEB30046, sample SAMN00715169) | human gut metagenome | study: EMG produced TPA metagenomics assembly of the A metagenome-wide association study of gut microbiota in type 2... | reverse complement strand
GCAGCACGCAGGAGAGAAATAAAGGGGGTGCAGTTGTCTCAACTGCACCAACGTATCTGTATTTAAGTAATCTGGTGCAGTTGGGACAACTGCACCCCCTGAGAGGAAATCTGGTGCAGTTGAGACAACTGCACCCCCTGAAGCAGCACCCCCTGAGGTACACCATAGCATGGCGAGCAATAGACTACAGATCCTCATGCTCGGTGAAAATATTAAGTTGTCCGGTCATTTCGTCAATCACCTGCTGCTGACTCTTGCCAGCATCAGGGTCGAGGTTTACCTCTTCGGTTTCCTCCTCGTCCTCCTCCGCTTCGGGTTCGGGGAAGCGTGTTGGTTCCAGTTCCTTCACCCCCAGCACGTCGAACGTGGTGACACGTTTGCCTTTCGCCTTGAAGCCCTTCACGGCGATGAACTCCTCCGCGTCTATCTCCAACGGCGGGCGTTGCGTCTCAGAGCCGTCAGGCGCAGTGGTCGGTGCGAAGTCGACCTCTATGCGTGGGAACGGCGTATCGGTGAGCAGCAGTAGCTCGCTCTTCGAGTTCTCGCCGATGTAGTTCTGCCAGCGTTTCGTCGCCTCCATGCGGAAGCGTTTGAGGTAGAGGTTGTTGGCGTTGTCGGCATCGAACAGTGCTGCTGTCCACACCTTGTCAGGATCCCACTTCTCGATAAGTTTTATGTTGTCCTCATAGTGGTTGTTGGCATCGAATGTAGAGATGTAGAAGTTGCCGTCGTCGAGCACCACGAGTATCGAGTCGTCGTCGAAGAACTCGCCCAAGAGTCGTCCGTGCTCGTCGTAGTTGAGTCGGTTCACGTCCGGGTCGTACCACACCTTTCTGCCACCAAGCGTAGAGTGGCCGTGACTCTTCAGTCCGATGCGGTGGATAGGGTTGCGTGTGAGCAGGTTGCCCTTCGAGGCGCGTCCCTTGATGGCGATTTCGGAGAAGTCCTTCTCGATGAAGATGCGCTTCAGGCGTGGGTTCGCCTCCAATGTCACCTTTATCACCTCCGCCTCGCCGTTCGGGTTGGCGGTGAAGTAGAGTATGCGTGAGCCGGCAGTGCCCTGCGTGCAGTCGTACTCGCGGCCGGCAGTCATCGTCGGCACGAAGAAACGCTTGATGTATGCCGCGCCAGCCTTGCCGTCGCGGTACACCACATTATATATAGTGCGCTTGTCGTTCTTCTTGAACACCTGCACGTGCAGGATGTTCTTGCCCACGAATATCTTGTCGGCAGCATGCACCATCTTGTACTTACCATCCTTGAAGAACACGATGATGTCGTCGATGTCCGAGCAGTTGCACACGAACTCGTCCTTCTTCAGACCCGTGCCGATGAATCCCTCGGCGCGGTTGATGTATAGCTTCTGGTTCGCCTCCACCACCTTCGAAGCCTCGATGGTGTCGAAGTTGCGTATCTCGGTGCGGCGCGGATGGTCCTTGCCGTACTTCTCGCGCAGAAACTCGAACCAGTGTATCGTCACGTCGGTCATGTGCGCAAGGTCGTACTCTATCTCAGTCAGCTCCGCCTTGATGCGCACAATCAGCTCGTCTGCCTTATCCTTATTATATTTAAGTATGCGCTGCATCTTTATCTCGAGCAGGCGCAGGATGTCGTCGCGTGTTATCTCGCGGTGGAACGAGTACTCGAAGTCCTGCACGCGGAACACCTGGTTCTTGAACGGCTCCAGCTTCGAGTCGATGAAGCTGACCACCTCGTCCTGCGACTTCGCCTGCTCGAACTTCTTCTCCTTGTAGATGCGCTCCTCGATGAAGATGCGCTCGAGCGACGAGAAGAACAACTGCTCCTCCAGCTCCGACTGGCGTATCTGCAACTCGCGGCGCAGCAGTCCCATGGTGGAGTCGGTAGAGTGGCGCAGCACGTCGCTCACGGTGAGGAAGCACGGCTTGTTGTCCTCTATCACGCAGCAGTTGGGCGATATGTTTATCTCGCAGTCGGAGAAGGCGTAGAGCGCGTCGATCGTCTTGTCGGACGATACGCCCGGCGCCAGGTGCACCTGTATCTCCACCTCGGCAGCCGTGTTGTCGTCCACCTTCTTCGCCTTTATCTTGCCCTTCTCTACAGCCTTCAGGATGGAGTCGATGAGCGTAGATGTGGTTTTCGAGAACGGTATCTCGCGGATGACGATAGTCTTCTGGTCGAGCTTCTCTATCTTCGCACGCACCTTTACGGTGCCACCACGCTGTCCGTCGTTGTACTTCGCCACGTCGATAGAACCGCCCGTGGGGAAGTCGGGGTAGAGGTGGAACTCCTCGCCACGCAGGTAGGCGATGGCAGCATCGCATATCTCCACGAGGTTATGCGGCAGGATTTTAGAACTCAGACCCACGGCAATGCCCTCCGCGCCCTGCGCTAACAGGAGCGGAAACTTCGCCGGCAGCGTAATCGGTTCCTTGTTGCGTCCGTCGTAGGAGAGCTGCCAATCGGTGGTCTTAGGGTTGAACACCACGTCGAGCGCGAACTTCGAGAGTCGTGCCTCGATGTATCGCGGTGCAGCCGCACGGTCGCCCGTGAGGATGTTGCCCCAGTTGCCCTGGCAGTCGACGAGCAAGTCCTTCTGTCCCATCTGCACAAGAGCGTCGCCGATGGAAGCGTCGCCGTGAGGGTGAAACTGCATGGTATGTCCCACGATGTTAGCCACCTTGTTGAAACGGCCGTCGTCCATGCGCTTCATCGAGTGGAGTATGCGTCGTTGCACAGGCTTCAAACCGTCCTCGATATGAGGCACGGCACGCTCTAAGATTACGTATGAGGCGTAATCCAGAAACCAGTTTTGGTACATACCACTGAGGTGATGCACTGCTGAAGCGTCGAAACGGTTGACAGGTTTGTAGTCGGAGTGATCGCTTGGCATGATGTCTTTTTTCTCGTCGTCCATGTTTTTTTATTTTTTTTAGTTGACAAGTGTACAAGGCGTCTATTTTTGTTCAAAAATCTTGTCAACAGGCAAAAGTACAAAAAAAAAAACAATTATTGAGTTATGCTCCCGTCTTTTTGTCAAAAATGCCGTATTTACGAGGGTTTTTGCGTCCTATGACACAACGAAATGGGGGGGGGTAAATGCGCTTCTGCAATAAAACATTAATAGGGGTAAGGTGAAAAATTAAGTCTAAAAATTAGGTTTAATTGAAAAAATAGCTTAACTTTGCAGCCGTGACATAACTATTTTTTAGTTATAATTGATGAAATAGAGTTGTTATAATGAAAATCAATGCGGTTTTCGACGTGCTAAAAACTTGTCGAGACGGCAATTTTTAAAACCATCAATAAAAACAACGTGACTAAGACAACAAAAAACTGGCTTTACGCTATATTTTTGCTAATTGCGGTGCTTTTCCCGCAAATCAGCAGGGCTCAGATATTCGAGAGCAAGACTGGTGTGGACACGCTTACATTTGCTGAGCGTATCTCACTGCGCACCAATGCTGTCGATTGGACTTTGCTGACTCCTAATCTGGGTGTAGAATTCGATGTGAAATCGACCAACTGGAACCGCTGGGCTGTTGGACTTACGTTAAAGACAAAGTGGAATACACCAGCAACATTCAAAAACCGAGTTTTCTATAACATTACGGAGGTGCGTGCCGACTTCCGCAACTATTGGCGTACCCGTCAGATAAATAATAAGGTACCCGCGCATACCGGCTTCATCGACCGTCTCTTCTCATGCCGTCGCCGTGTGGTGAAGCATCCGAAGACTACATATTATAGAGGTGCGTACATGTCGTTCAGCGATTTCTCGATAAAGTTTGGCAGAGAAGGACATCAAGGCAAAGCATTGTCGGCTGGTATTACATACGGTATAATAAAGCCTCTCTACGCTTTCCGCACAGGTAATACTCTCGACCTCGACCTCGGCTTCGATGCAGGCTTCGTAGCGGTCAACTCGGAGAAGTTCACATACAATCGTGCCGACAACTGCTACACACGCACCAAGCAAGGTTCGTGGAAGGTTGTTCCGTTCCCGATGCCCACTGCTGCACGTGTAGGATTCGTATATCGATTTGGCAGCTATCCAATCACGAAGAAATATCGTTGGCGTTACGATGCCGATGCACAATATCAGTACAGAATTGACAGTATCGCTAACCAGCGCGTTGTCGATGCTATCAATCAGCATAACAGAGACTCTGTTGAGTCTGTCATCTATAAGGAGTTCTGGCAGGTTTACGACTCTGCGGCTGTTGTCAACAGTGCTAAGGCTGACTCGATGCGCATAGTGAACGCTAAGCTAAAGGCAGAGGCTGACCGCAAGCAGGCAGAGATTGATCGCCAAAAGGCTATCGATGAGAAAAAGGAGAAGGAACGCCTGAAAGCCGAAAAGAAAAATAAAGGCAAAAAGGCGGAAGAGAAACCAGAGCCAACCGATGGTGCCGAGGCTACCGAGCCGAATGCAACCACAGAGCCTACTGGGGAACAGACCCCAGTAGAGGGCGAGGCTCCGGCAGAGGGAGGAACTCCTACGGAGGAGCAACAGACTCCTGCAGAAAGTGAAAATACTGCAGAAGAAAACTCAACATCTCAACAGGCAACATCTCAACAGAAAACGAATCAGCCTTCTGCTGAACCAGGAAAGGAGGCAAGCGATGAATAGTAAGAAGTTATTATACACACTCCTTCTTGGAGCAACACTCACCTCATGTGCTGAGGTAGAGATTTGTGAAAGAGATCACCCACATACGGGCGATGTCAACTTCACATATACATGGAATAAGCCAGAGGACAAGCCGAAGTTCATGGGTGTGCTCTGCTATCGTGTCGTGGGACAGTGGAAGAAAGTGGCGAAGGTGAATACTGAAGACCTTACACTGACTATTAAGGAATTTCCACCAACAGCGTTTAAGTCGACAATAGAGATTCCGCGCGGCTATTATAAGTTTGCGACATTCCCGCTCGACAACCCATCCATCGACTACTCGGAGCTTGAGCAGTTCATGAAAAATGATGCTAAAGACTACCCGTTGCAGAACGTAGGCTTGAGCTATAAGGTGTACGACATAAAAGACCCAAAGCTCAACAAGCCATTAGCTTGGCAAGACTTCAACCCGTACGCGAAGTACATACAGCCCGATGTGGAGCCACTCTATTACGACTCAACAACAGTGCAACAAGTACGCGCCGACCGTCAGACAACCTTCGAGTTCAAACCGAAGATACTCTCGCAGAATATAGACATCAACTTCAACATCGTAAAGAATACGGATGAGGTGGAGTTTAAGGTGACGGAGGTATGGGCAGAGATAAGCGGCGTGCCTACTTATATAAAGATGAACACAGGCTATCTTGACATAACCAAAACAAGCAAGATGTTGTTCAAGACCGACATCAAGCCGAACAACCCGGACGACAACGGCAACGACACCAACGAGAACAAGCGCATAGCTTGCCACGGCAATATCAATGTGACGGGCGTGGTGAATGTGCAGCGCGCTTACGGAGAGACTTTAGAGGATGTGCGCAAGAAGATATACGGTCCTGGTATAATGCAGGTGGTTATATACACAGAAGTGTACAACCCGAAAACAGGACAGACCTTCCCTCAGAAGTGGCAAGGCATCATAAACCTCTACAACACTCTGAACAAGGCAAAACTGATGACTACGACATCTGATAACAAGTACGTGTACCGCAATGGCGAACACGGAACAATAAACATCAGTGCCGAAATACTTCTTGATGGAAAAACGGTCGGTAACATAGACAAGGGCGGCGACGCTCTCGATCGTTGGATACAAACGGATTCCGATATAAATATCGACATTTAAAAAATAACCTATAAGATGAAACGAACGAAACATATTGTTAACATCTTGACAGCTGCAGTAACACTGCTGCTCACGGCGTCGTGCAATGTCTCTTATCCAGACTTGGACCTACCGCAGGGAGAACCGCCAACAAACGATGAGGATGTCAACATCGACAAGACATCGATTTTGCTGTATACCAGTAATCCGGCATACTTCTCGGTAGTGTCCGACACACGTGGCTCTGTGGGCACACGTGGTACGGGTGCGTTCGAGCCAATGGAGACCGTGGCATACAACCGCGACAAGTACTTGAATGCTAAATTCCACATCTTCGCATTCCGTGCTTACAACGATGCCGATCCAAACGGCGGACAGGGAGTGCTTACGGAGGAACCCTCTATGTCGAGATACCGCTATGCTCAAGATGCGAGCGAGGGCAACATGGACGAGTACAACACATCGTGTCTGCTCGACGGACCAGAGTACAAATTGGGTATGCCGTTCAAGTTCGAGCCCGACCAGTTTATCGGCACAATGAATGTGCTCACCAAAGACTATCCTGAAGACATCTATTACAGCTCTCGTTATCAGGATGTGGGCTACAACTTCTTCGGTTATTTCGTAGACGATCTTGATTTGAGTAACTATACGCGCGAAAAGGATAAGATAACTTACGACATAGAAATCGACGGCTATCAGGATGTACTCGTGGGCGCAGCCAAGACTCCGCTTACGGAAGCCGACTTCGCCGAAGGTGGTATCTACGAAAAGGCAGCCAGACTGACCGAAGAGGAGAAGCAAAAGATACTAAACACACCTGGTAACTATAGTACGTTTGCGGCACACCGAAACGTGCACCCAGTCGTAAACATGAAGCATCAGCTCACGATGCTGAAGTTCTTTGCTTACCCAGGCGCTTCGTCGGCTAAGGACGTAGTGATAAAGGATATTTCGGTGATGACGCTGACAAAGGGCACACTCACCGTAGCAAGCCGTAACATTGACGACTGTAAGCTCGTGTTCAAGCCCGAGAATGAGGTTGATGTGCTGCAAAAGGCGGTGAAACTTGGCGAGTACCAAAAGGAAACCGATGAGAATGGAGAGACGCACAATGTCTATGGAAAGATTATACCTAAGCTGAGAGATGAAGGCTATCAGGTAAAATGGAAGGACGAGTGGGCGGACAACGAGGGCCAGGTAGTGCCAGGCGTCACACACGTGCCTACTACAAAGGAGAAGATGGACGAGGCATCCGTTGAGCTCGGTGCTGGCTTGCTCGTAGCTCCGCAGGAGTCGTACGTAGTGACGCTCACATACGAATTCCCCGACGGACCTAACGGTCAGATGAAGGAACACAAGACCGTATACAGAATCACGCCAGCCAAGAAAGAGGGCGAGCAGGCAAGCTTCGAGAAAGGTCTATTATATAATGTGAAGATTGGTGTCTACGGCTTGGAGAAGATCCAGATCAGCGGAAGCGTTGACGGATGGGGCAAGGGTGAAGATATTGATATCGACCAGGACAAAGATCCTAACGACCCTAACATCAATGGATATTAAAATAGGAATAATACAATCTTTTATAAATAACTTTTTTATTAATTTAAATTTTTCACGACTATGAAGAAAATGTTTTTCTTTGCATTGGCTGCAGCTGGTATGCTGACAGCATGTTCAAATGATGACACTCTCGGTGGAAATGGCGAGCAGAACGTATCTGAACAGCAGATCCGTCTCGGCGTTGCTTCGTCTAAGGTTCAGACCCGTGGTACTGGTACCGTAGGTGGTATGACTGACGCTGAGAACGTATGGGCAGGCCAGACTCTCTGGGTGTACATGCTCCAGAAGGGTAGCATGGATCTTGCTGTCTACAAGTCTCCGGCTGTTGGTAGTACAGCAGCTGCTGAATCAAAGGTGTTCGACAACAAGGAGTTCAAGGCTCCTAATACAGCTGACAATACAAAATCTGGTTTGGCTACTACAGCTGATGGCACTATCGCTTACTACCCAGTTAGCGGCAGATACGACTTCTGGGGTTATCGCGTTGACGATGCTGCAGTAGGAGGTAAACCTACTGTAAAGATTGTAAACGACAATGGTGATGAGGTTGCTGCAGACCAGGCTACAAAGCGTGTTGTTGATATTGAGATCGATGGTTCACAGGACATCATGGCAGGCAAGGCAGTTCCTTCTACTGATGAGGTTACTGCTCTTGGTGGCTATGCTGACAACTTCTACTCTGCTTATGCTGCACGTAAGGGCGTTCAGCCGAACATCACATTCAACCACCTCCTCACACGTTTCACATTCGAGGTACGTGCAGGATCTAAGGCAACAGCGGGTCTCCCAGCAGGTGGCAATACAGACGCTGTTAAGGTAACAGGTGTTTCTGTAAACTCAAAGACAACTGGTACTCTTACAGTGGCTTACACAGGCGAAACTAAGGCAGCTGCAGACCTCCTTACTTTCACAGGCGATGCTTCTCCTCTCACTTTGAAGCAACGTTCTACTACAGCAGCAGACAACAACGAAGCACTCGTTGCTCTTGAGCCTGTTACTTTGACATGGACAGATGATGCTGCAACAATAGGTGATGTTCTTAAGGTAGGCGAGGCCCTCCTCGTTGCTCCTGGTGAGACAGAGTATCCTCTTACAATCGCTCTCTCTCAGGATGTTCTTCAGAAGGTTGGTGATCCTAAGGTTACTATGCCTCTCGAGCAGAAGGCTACTATCAAGATGGACGGTACAAAGAAATTTGAGCCGGGTAAGTCTTACAAGGTTACTATCACTGTTTACGGTCTTGAGGACATCAGAGTTACAGCTACTCTCGTACCTTGGGCTGATGGTGGTTCAATCGATATCGATGACGACCGCGATCCGAACAACGGCAAGTACACTGAGCCTACTGTAACTCCTGCTCCTTAATACAGAGCATCTGATAAGAATCTCTATTTGAGTATGCAACCGCGTAAGGATGCATATATAAAGCGTAGGGGCTTGCCCCTGCAGAAAGGGATTGAAGATATATAGACTCTCTTCCTCGCTGCAAAAGGCGAGGAAGAGACGAGTGTTTCAACTGTCCCAATGAATAAACGTTTTTTTAGAAAAACAATAAATTCAACAAACAAATGAATAAGCATATATTCTTAATGGGAATGGCTGCTGCCATGTTTATGACCAGCTGCACAAACGAGGACGACCTCGCTGGCGGTAGCAACAATCAGCGACTGAACTCTGATGTGCCTATCGTGCTTTCTGCTGGTCAGCAGGCAAACAAGACCCGTGCATCGCTCGGCAATGTTAACGATAAAGGCGAATATGACGGCACATTCGATACACCTGCCGACAAGAACCTCGGCTTCTTCTGTCTTGCTACTGGCAAGATAGCAGCTAAGCAGGAAATTACTTGGCAGGAAGGCAACGACAACCCTAACTTCCTTTGGTTGAAGAATATTCAGGCAAAGGCTGTGACTACTGACGATGTCCACTTAGGTAGGCGTGTTACAAACCTTCAGCTCTTCGACGAGAATGGTGGCACAACACCAGCTAATCACTATTACCCGATGGGTAGCCAGTATAGCTATACATTCTATGGCTATTATCCTTACTCAGCGAATGTGGAGCACAACGGCAATAAGTACAGCGTGAAGATAACAGATCTGGACGGCACAACCGATCTTATCTGGGGTAAGTCGTTCGTAAAACCAGATGATCCTGACAAGGCGGACGCTTACAGCGCAAAGTATCTGCGTGATAAGAAGAAGCGCGTAGTGGAAGGCGGTGGAACATGGGATGATAAGGCACACAAGGAGAACCGTCCGCAGCTCACCTTCGTGCACAAGCTCATGAAGTTCAACATCATCCTCCAAAAGGGTAGCGGCGAAAATACTCGTATTGCAAAGTTGGGTATAAAGTCGGCTAAGCTCCTCAATGTGGCTGACGCAGGTACACTTACTATTGCTGACCTCGACAATCGTCTCGATGCTTTGACTGACGATGTTAAGGGTAAGGAAGGCGAGTTTGTTGTCGATTGGACTACTGCTAATAACCATAAGACTGAGGCTACTGCCTTCAAGTTGAAGGACAAGGAAGGCAATGTTATCGGCGACCCAGCTAACGGTCCGTACCTCGGCGATAACACAAAGGTTACTGTTGGTGACGGCTTCCTCCTCCCTGTACCGACAAAGATTGGTACTAACGATGACGGCTCTTACAAGTATGAAGACAATGGCTACCTTGGTACAGACGCTGCAGAATTAGCTAACAAGGGTATCTTCCGCTTGCGTGTAGAGTACTACCTCTCCGACGCACCCGACAAGGTGTATAAGGCAGCACAGTACGAGATTAAGCCAGTATTCAAGACTACTGCTGGTACTGCGGTCGATGGTGAGCCTTGGCAAGCTGGTTACGAGTATGACATCGTAATCTCAGTTTCTGACCCAGAGCAGATTCAGACACATGGCTATCTCACTCCGTGGGAGAAGCGCGTAATCGAACTCGAATAAGCATTATAATTATAGAGCGGGTGTGGCGTTAAGCCATACCCACTCTTAATGATTTCTCAGACAAAAACACTCCAACACCCAACAAACACCCTAAAACATACAACCGGTGTAGCCCACGGCAGGGCAGCACCCACTAAAGTAGAAATTTCAAAGCCCCACAATATATAAAGCAACACGCTGGTGCAGCGCGATGCCGCACCTTTAAACATAACATAGTAAAAATGAAGAAATTACTCTTGACATTCTTGATGCTCTCGGCAGTATTCTCCGCTCGGGCGCAGAAGCTCGCCGTCAACACCGATGTGCTTATGGATGCGTGCATGGTACCAAGCGTCGGTTTGGAGATGACGGTCGGCAACTGGTCGACCCTCGGACTTAATGTGCTCGGATGTAATAAGCCGTATGGCAAGAACATAAAGTTGTTGGCAGCACAGCCCGAATACAGATACTACTTCTCTGGACGTCCGATGCACAGCTTATTCGTTGGCGTTGGAGGCGTTGGCGCAATTTACGATGCTTCTATAAAAGGAAAAGTTTATAAAGGAATAGCTTACGGTGGTGGCATCACCTTTGGTTACGTAATGAATGTCACGAAGCGACTCTTTATCGACTTCCACGCTGGAGTGGCTGCTGTGGGCTACAATCGTAAGGAATACTTCGCAGGAGATAACTACGGCGACTATGTGGTAGGCGGACTCAACAAACCGAACGCATCAGGATATTACCTCATGCCACAACGCATAGGCATCTCAGTGGCTTACATCCTCAAATAATATAATAACACACAATAACAATGAAACGAAACTTTTTACGACATATATGCTTCGCGCTGATAGCTATACTGCTTGTCACCTTCACCGCTACGGCTGCCGTTCTGCAGCCGGAGGACGAAGGTGCGCATAGGGTGAAGGTAAAGGTGTACTTTAAGCAAGGTAATAAACAAAAGGCGGCAAAGACTGTGCTCTATTGCGTTTGCTCTTCGTATAAGAGGGCTGAATATCTGAAGAAAAGGCTCGATGCTGCACAAACGCTGTACTTTAGCCGTGACGACCGTGCCATAGAGAAGGTTCTGAAAGAAGAGGAAATAGTCTTGAAGAAGTCACGAGGAAATGGCGAGTTTGAGGAGGCGCTTATGGCAGGTCGTGGAGTAGTGGTTTTTCATCAGGATTATGGTGCGGTTGCCGTTGAGGTAAAGGAGGGACAGACCCTTATACCAGCGGTGCTTGTGAGCAAGGACCAGATTCTTGACGATACATTCGTTTTTGGTTCTTATGTTTATAACGGACCGAGCGTGGGCACCGATTCTCCTATAGATTTGGGTGATACGGTTAACTTTCCTGTAAAATTTGAAATTCCAGCAGGACTTGTTACGGACAAGTCGCGTATTATCTGTCAGCCGATGGCTGTAGATTGTCAGACGGAAGACACTTTGGCTTATTTGAAGCCTATCATTTTGGAATCTGTCGACTATCATAAGAAGCAGGACAAACGCATGGGATTCGATTATATGCAGAACGATTCCGTAGCGTGTGGCTATGACTCGTCGTATGTGCTCAAGAGTAACAAGAAGGTGAAATATAAAAAACTGGTGCCATACAAAAAGCCTAATAAGGACAAGAATTACAGAGGTTGCTTCCGTGTTGTGCTTGAAGATTATCATCATGTTATATGGGATAGTGGTGACCTGCCTACGGGTTCGTGCCTTGCGTTCAAGCCTTTGAAGTTCCTTGATTTGTCTGTCGCTGCTGCAGATATGGAGCTGACCGATGACTTCATGGAGCCTGCAGAGGAAAATACGGTGCCGATGAGTCGCGACCTGCCGTTGCGGTTTGAACAGGGAAAAGACATTCTGACAAACGACTCGCTGAACACAGTCATCCAGAACAACATCGTTGCCGAACTGAAGTCATACGGCGACCAACTTTGGAGTGTTTCGGTGCAGGGTAGTTCTTCGCCGGAAGGTTCTGTAGAGCGCAATACGTTGCTTGCCAACAAGCGTGCGGACTATGCGCGTAGATTTCTCAACAGCAAAATAAAAAACGGTGTGCCTATTGCAACGCTTGAACCACGACTTTATACCTGGGAGGATTTTCTTGTTGAGGTGCAGAAGTTGGCAAATCAAGAGATGTATGACCAAGTAAAGGCGATTGTGGACGCAAATCCGAACAATGCAGGCTATAAGATGTTGAAGGACTTGCCTTATTGGTCTACTCATCTGGAGCCGATATTTGAAAGAGAGCGTGTCATGGTTTGTAAGTACAAATACTTGAGGAAGCACATTATGACTGCCGATGAGGTTGTAGAGACATATTTTGCAGAAAAGCCAGATTATGTTTCAGGTAAGAAGACCCTCTCAAATGGTGACTATTTCAACCTCTTCGCTAACGTTACAGATCCTTTGGAGCTTGACACCATCACGATGCTTGCCTATAAGCACATCACATCGCAGTCGGATTACACCTCGTTCAGACTCGCTCCGTATGTGGCAAACCGCATGGCACTTATTGCAAGTCGCAATGGTATGCCGGATGTGAATATTCTGAAGCCGTTCATCGACATGCGCAAGCCTGTGAATACATTGGACGCGAGTGATGACATGAACAAGATAATGCTTAATCGCGAGCAGATTATACTCAACCAGGCTGTGATGTATTTACAGGAGGAAAAGCTCGACTCGGCCTTGCTCTTCGTCGGGATGCTGGAGGAAAAGAAAGTACAGGAAGAGGCAACAAAACGTATGCGCAAACTTGTCGTTTTTCAGAAGGGCTATAGCGCATATCTGGAAGGACAGATAAAAAATCAGAAACAGATAGACGATATAAAGGAGGCTGAGCGCTATATCCTCAATTCGGGCGACTTCAACCGTGCAATTATTTGGACAGAACTACATGCGCAGCTCGGCAAGTCGCGTGAGGAATGTGAGCGCCTTATCGACCGTATGCCCGACGACAACCCGAAGAAGTGGTATCTGAAGGGTATAATCTGGGCAGGCGAAGTAGGCAAAGAGCCGGACGTTGAAGGCTATGCTGCAATAAGTTCAGACGGTTTCCGCAAACTCTCCGATGAGGAAGAGTTCGAGCTTATGCGTACCGACCCCGTTAAATTCGAGGAGTACAACAAGAAACTGGATGAGTACAATGCCAAACTGGAGAATGATGCAGATCTGATAGACACGAGCAAGGTGCCTTTCTTTCTTGCCTATTTCCAGCATAGCTTCGATATGGAGAAGAAGTTTATACGCTATTACCGTAACGAAGCAAATGTCAACGAAAAAATCCGTAAAGAGTATAAGTACTCGCGAAAGGATATTCCTGCTTACCGACAGAAGTTTGAGATGATAAAAGCTTACCACGACCAGCAGATAGCTGAAGAAACGGGTACGGGCTTAAATGAAGAAAACACACAGGAGCAAAACTCGTCGGACAATCCGGAGACAGACGCTCCTTCAGAAGATAACAAATAAGACCAAGAACAATGAGCATTAACATCATACGCCTTTACGCAACAGCGATTTGTCTGATAGGTGGCTTGAGCTGTAGTGCTGCAAGTGCTACAACGTTCAATGTCGCACCACGTGCCATTACGGAGGTGCCCGACTCATTGTGGGATGAAACGCTGGGCGAAGACACCATTGGCAAAACTCGCCACAACTACGCTACGGAGTTCAATGCCCTCAAGTACGTGCTTGAGGACCGCTATCGTGGCTATGACGACACCTTCAGAAAGAAGTGGTACGACCACCTCTTCTTAGGCTTCGGCGGAGGATTGCATAAAGACTTGGAATATGCAGGATATAACCTCTCGCCAATCACGATGGCGCACGTGAGTGTGGGTAAGCAGTTCAACCCTTACCATACTGTGCGCCTCACAGCCGGATTGGGATTTGGCTACTATGAGGGTAACAAGAAGAACTATAAACAGTGGCAAGGTTCTGTCGACTGGATATATAGTCTGTCGACGTTGATGGACGGCTATCGTCCGTCTCGACTGCTCGATGTGTCAACAGTGTTTGGCTTTGGCGTGCGTCACAACACAACAAACATAGTTGACAACCATCGCACACGATACGAAATACGTGGAGGTGTGCAGGGAAAAATATTCACCGGTCCGCAAGGATACCTCACAATAGAGCCGTATGTAGGTATCAAGTCAAGACACCTGTATAATAAGTTCGGAGGCTTCTATGGTGTAAACATCGGTATGGTGTACTATCTGCACAACAACCTCTCTATAGAGGATCGTATGCGCTACATGAAGAACCGCCCTGAATATGTGGACAGCACAATGCAGTGGCATCCGCAGAAATGGCGTACACCATGGTTTGCTGAGCTCTCAGGAGGCATGGCTTGGTGCGTGGGAGGTAAAGGTGTGAGCCCAAAGATGGGACACTCTACGAAGATGTCTGTAGGTAGATGGTTCTCGCCGTCGGTAGGTGTGCGCCTTAGCTTAGGACTCACCTCCGCCACATGGGACAAAACCCATGAGGCAATGGGCGAACAGGACGAGGATAGACGCGCTATGCTAAGCATACCAGTGCAAGACGATGCTGTTGTCGACCTGCATGATATGACCGCCGATGCAACGGCAGAGGCTCTCATCAATCCGTTAGGATTTATGAAGAACTACTCTTTCGACCAACCATTCAACGTGGCTTTGGCATTCGGTGGCGGTCTTAGTTGGATTATGCGAGAGCAGAAGACTCATCTGCGCACCATCAGTACGTTCTACACGGCAGGTTTACATCTCTCGTATAACCTCAGCAACGACTTGCAGGTGTTCCTCGAACCGAGCTTCACCAACTATAACTACCGAATACCGTATCGCAACATAGACGCAGTGAAGCGTTTCAACGCCCAGAGAGTAGTGGTTCGTCTTGGTTTCACAGCCTATACGCGTGCTACAAACTATCGTATGAGGAAGCAAGATGACTATGAGGCACCACGCATTCCGCTTAGCTTCGGTTTGGGCGCAGGTACGATGCTGTTCAACACCAAGAAGACATACGAGGGCGCAGCGTTCAACTATAATGCACAGGCCTTTGTTGAAGGACATTTCGGTAAGGTGCATGGCGTACGTGCTTCGTTCGAGTACTTGTCTATCAATAGCGTTGCGCCGGACAGCTATACTGGCACAACCGAGTATGGCACAGAATACACCACTACCGGACTCTTCAAGAACAACTACAAGCGAGGTTTCGTGGCACTCAACTATTTGCTGAATGTCACCAACCTCTGTTCAGGCTATCAGAGCAATCGTATGTTTGAGGCGGAGTTGTTCGCTGGTCCTGCGTTGCTGCTGTCGTTAGGCAATAGCACAGAACCCGATGGTTCGATAAAGGTGAATAGTTCGCACACCATGTCGTACCCACAAAGAAAGTACAACACCCGCCCGCTTATGGGTGCCAATGGAGGTATCAAGATAAAGATGAACGTGGCTAAGCACATCGCTGTGACGCTCACACCGCAGCTCTACGTAGTGCGTTATGACCCGAATCTGCTTGGCGTTAATATGATGAAGCTGCGCACGTTCCAGACGCTCAACCTCGGTGTGCAGTACACACTATAATCGGTGTGCAGTACGTATTATAAGTAAATAATAGGGCGGAGGAACAAACACCTCTGCCACTCTTAAAGCTATACAAGATATGAACATGAGAAAAATCGCTATAGGCTTGCTCGCTTTCGCACTTGTTGCGCCTTCGATTGCTTCTGTCTCGCTGAAAGACAAGAAGGAGAAGAAACCGAAGACCGAAAAGAAAGCAAAGGTTGACAATAAGACAAAGGCTAACAAAGCGTCAAGTTCTAATTCGCCACGCAAGGTGCAGACCATCAATGATGTAGAAGCCGCAATTTTGGGTATAGAGAAGATTGTGTCGCACACACTCGTTGAGGTGGAACCTATTGTGCAGCAGATTTGCGAGTCGCAACAGACCAAGAAGAGCGTGTGCCCACGTATCTACGTAGGCGCAGCCAATGCCTTCTGGCTCAAATCGGGTGTCAGCGATACCACATACGCTTTGAAATACATCGACAGAGCAATAGAACTCGACCCCCATTATAGTCCTGCTTATATGCTCAAAGGCGACATCTACAAGTGGGCTGACGACACTACTTTAGCTGTAAACTACTATAAGAAGGCGATAGAGATGGCTCCCAACGACTTCAGAACGTATCATAAGTACATTATGTTTATAGGCTCTGGATTGGACAAGGTGACAGCGCGAGCTATTGCGAATGACGGTGCGGACAAAGAAGCGGTAGAAGAAGTACGTAGACGCCGAGCAGAGATGGAAGCTGTGTATAAAGCTGCAAAGGATGCTAATCCGACGTACCCATATAATCGTGATTGTGCACGTTTGTATGATAAATATGGTCTTTCTTCGAATGATTGTATAAAGGGCGTTCAGTTGTATGATGAAGCTCAAGAGGACTCATTAGAGGCTGGCGATTATTCATCTAAAATACGAATGTTATATGCCTTGTTGGGAACAGTCAATGGTAATAAAAAGTTGGAGATCTATACACGCATGAGGAATACTTGCGACAGTGGTTTGGTAAGATTTCCTTCCGATTACTATATATTGGCAAGCGGACTTAACAACATGACTGCTGCTTACGATTTGGTAAAGCGACAGAAGGGTGAAGGGTTTGTAGAGTATAAGAACAAGTTCTCTACCAAGGCACTCGAATACGGTGAGCGTTTGATGGCAACCAAGGATACAATGATAAATAATAAGGATATTTATCTCTATGGTATAGCCCTTATGAACCGCTATAAGCAGCAACAGGGTATTGATGTCTTGCAAGAACTCATGGCACGTCCTAATATCGACGACAATACTGTCTCTAAAGCGATGAACGCTATCTGTGAGGCATATAGAGATTTGGGCGAATACGAGAAGGCTGAGAACGCATACGAGGAGTTGATAAAAACGCTTGATGCTAAGGGTTCTTTGCAGGTAGCTCATTACACTGACTACGCATCGATGTTGAAATCGCAGGCTGAAGAAAGCTTCGGTCAGCAGATGATTGATACTTATCTTAAGGCTGCTAAGGTGTATGAGCGTGGTGCTGAAAGATTCCCTGAATATGCTCCATATTTATACTATTACGCAATGCAGGTTTGCAAGAATGATGCATTGGATCCAGACAAGACTCTTGAGCTTGCTATCAAACCTGCAAAGAAGGCATACGACCTCTTGAAGAACAGAGATACTTATGAGGGCGACGAAGATCAAATTATGAACTCTGTATGCTTCTGCCTGGTGGATTATTACTATAATAAGAAGAAAGACTATCCGGCAGCCAAGCAGTATGTATTGAAGTACTACCAGTTGGTTAAGGGTACAGAGAGCGAGGAGTCGTTTGCAGGTATCCTGCGTAGACGTTACAAGATGAAGATATAACTTCACATCAGATACAAGGCTATGGCAGCAATGTCATAGCCTTTTTTGTTCATTCGGGAAACCCTTTTTTATATAGAAGCAATATATCATAGTAAAGTATCAGTACGCGAAAAAATCTACCATATCTCCCAGTATTGCCGTAACTTACACATTACGAGCATGTTAAAGACTGGCAGATGTACTTCTGAGAGCTATATCTGCCAGCCTATCTACCAGACATCTACCATTCATCTATCATTCTATCCGTTGCCTAATCTGCTACGTCGTTCTCATTAGTCTTCTGCGGCAACATTGTTGTTCTGCTGCGGCAACATTGTTGTTCTGCTGCGGCAACATTGTTGTTCTGCTGCGGCAATATGAGAAAGGCATGAAGCAATATAAGGGAGATGTATTATTTACAGGACAACAATAAAAATTAATTGCTTCATGCCGTGTTTTCAGAATAATAATTGTAACTTTGTAAAGTAGCATTAAACCTATTGTATTATGGGAGGACTGAAAGATAGATACATACGTTTTGACTGGGCTATCAAGCGCTTGCTCCGTCAGAAAGCCAACTTCGATGTGTTGGAAGGTTTCCTTACCGTGTTTATCGGTGAGGAGGTGAAGATTGTGGAGATACTCGAGAGTGAGGGCAATCAGCAGACACCAGACGATAAGTTCAACCGTGTGGACATCAAAGCACGAAACTCTAAGGGTGAGATAATACTTGTAGAAGTGCAGAACACAAGCGAACTTTACTATCTGGAGCGCATCCTGTATGGCGTGGCGAAAGCCATCACTGAGCATATTCATCTCGGTGATACATACAAGGAGGTGAAGAAGGTGTATTCTATAAGCATCCTCTATTTCGATATAGGTAAGGGTGCCGACTACCTGTATGTAGGACAGAACAAGTTCATCGGTGTGCATACAAACGATCAGCTCGTCATAACGGCTAAGGAGAAAGGCGCTTTAGTGCAGAAGAGTCCGGCAGAGATATTCCCCGAGTACATTCTTGTGCGTGTCAACGAGTTCGACAAGGTAGCAGTTACTCCGTTGGAGGAGTGGGTCGCTTACTTGAAGAGTGGAGTTATAAAGGAGAACACCACTGCTCCAGGATTGCAGGAGGCACGCAAAAAACTTCAGTATTATTCGATGACCGATGCCGAGCGCTATGCTTATGATGAGCACATCAACGCTGTGATGATACAGAATGATGTGCTTGGCAATGCACGCGAAGAAGGACTTGCTGAGGGTCGTGCTGAGGGTCGTGCAGAAGCAAAGAAGGATATTGTTAAATCTATGTTGAGCAATGGTCTGTCGGTAGAGCAGGCTGCAAAATATAGTGGTCTGACTGTAGAAGAAGTAGAAAGTATAAAGTAAAATCACGATATGGGAGAATATATAGTATCGGCGCGTAAGTACCGCCCGATGACATTCGACTCGGTGGTGGGGCAGGCTGCTCTCACCGCTACGTTGAAGAATGCCGTGAAGAGTGGCAAATTGGCGCACGCCTACCTGTTCTGCGGACCGCGCGGAGTGGGCAAGACGACGTGTGCGCGCATCTTCGCGAAAGCAATCAACTGCATGAATCCTACTACGGAGGGTGAGGCATGTGGCGAGTGCGAAAGCTGCAAAGCGTTTGCTGAAGGACGCTCGTACAATATCTTCGAGCTTGATGCTGCCAGCAACAACTCCGTGGAGCACATCAAGTCGCTCATGGAGCAGACACGCATACCACCGCAAGTGGGCAAGTACAAGGTGTTCATCATCGACGAGGTGCACATGCTCTCGCAGGCAGCGTTCAACGCTTTCCTGAAAACACTGGAGGAACCGCCTGCACACGTGGTGTTCATTCTTGCCACAACCGAGAAGCATAAGATTTTGCCAACCATCCTCTCGCGTTGTCAGATTTACGACTTCGAGCGCATGAGCGTGGAGAACACCATCAACCACCTGAAGTATGTGGCAGAGAAGGAAGGCATCACCTACGAGGAAGAGGCATTGGCACTCATCGCCGAGAAAGCTGACGGCGGTATGCGCGATGCCCTTTCTATCTTCGACCAGACGGCAAGCTTCTGTCAGGGCAACATCACATACGCAAAGGTGATTGAGGACCTAAACGAGCTCGACACCGACAACTACTTCAAGTTCGTCGACTATGCGTTGGCGAACAAGGTGAGCGAGTGCATGGTGCTCCTCAACTCGATAATAGAGAAAGGCTTCGACGGTGGTAATCTTATCAACGGACTCGCTTCGCACGTGCGCAACGTGCTCATGGCTAAGAATGCGCAGACGCTGAAGCTCCTTGAGGTGAGCGAGAAACAGCGTGAGAAGTACAGCGCACAGGCAAAGGCGTGTCCCACGCAGTTCCTCTACAAGGCGCTGAAGCTGATGAACCAGTGCGACCTAAGCTATCGTCAAAGCAGCAACAAACGTCTGCTCGTAGAGCTGACACTCATCCAGGTGGCACAGATCACGCAGCCGGAGGATGCCGACAGTGCGGGGCGTAGCCCCAAGCAGCTGAAAACCCTGTTCAAACTTCTTGATTTCACCCGGACAAAAGTGGCTCAGCAGGTGGCTGCTCCGGTAAGCCATGCCTCGGTGAGCCATGTTTCAGCGGAGGCTTCTCCTTCGCAGACCGCCGCATCGGGTTCGGCAGCCGTCTCCGACAAGTTGTCTGCCGGCGTACCACGCTTGAAGCTCTCGTCGCTCGGCATGACCTTCCAAAGCTTGCAGCGCAAGGATGCGGTGGCGGCAAAGAAAGAGGCGGAAGAGACAAACAAGGATGAGAACGAGCAGTTCACGCAGGAATTCCTCGAGCTGCAATGGCTCTCGATGTGCAACCGTATGCCGCAGAAGATGGTGGGGCTTGCTTCCCGAATGAAGAACATGCAACCGCGTATCACCACCTTCCCCGATATCGAGGTGCTGGTAGACAACCAGATATTGCTCGACCAGGTGAACGAGATAAAGGGTCGCATACGCGTCACGCTCGCCAAGGCACTGCACAACGGAAATGTGTCAATATCGCTCCGCCTCGCCGAGGCAGAAGAGATAAGCCGCCGAAAGACAAAGAAAGAGGTGTACGACGAACTGATGCAGCAAAAGGAAGTGCGAGCGTTCGTCGAATCGTTAGGGCTCGAACTTGTTTAAAAGTAAAAAAGTAAAAAGATAGGAGGTATGGGCATCTTGCCCATACCACGCTGCCCACAAAAGTGTTTAAAAGGTAAAATATTTAAAAGCGTTACTATTCAAATCGCATACTAAGTGTGTTAGCTCTCAAGCAATGCATATTGATAATCCGCACCGACCGACGCGGACTATTTCTCAACGATGCTTTCGATGTACTTGCACACCATGTTGATGCCCTTCAGGTTGTCTCCACCCTCTGGTATGATGACGTGCGCGAAGCGCTTTGTCGGCTCAATGAACTGCTCGTGCATAGGTTTGAGCACCTTTAGGTAGCGGTCGACAACCATAGACACGGTGCGTCCGCGGTCGATAGTGTCGCGTTGTATGTTGCGTATGAGTCGCTCGTCGGGATCGCAGTCGACGAAGATGCGCAGATCCATCATGTCGCGCAGACGCTTGTTGAGCAGTGTCATAATGCCCTCCACGATAATCACCGGCTTCGGCTCCACGTGTATCGTCTCCTTCTCGCGGTTGCACTTCAGGTACGAGTACGTAGGCTGTTCGATAGCTTTGCCCTCGCGCAGCTCGTTAATCTGCTTTATCAGTAGCTTCCAGTCGAACGCATCGGGATGGTCGAAGTTGATAGCCCGGCGCTCCTCTTCGGTCATGTGCGACGTATCGTTATAGTACGAGTCGAGTGGTACGACAGCCACGTGGTGCGGCGGCAGTGCCTCAACAATCTTCTTCACTACAGTGGTCTTGCCAGAGCCTGTGCCGCCGGCAATACCAATTATTGTTATCTTGTTGTTTGTCATATTCTTAAGCTTGGTCGTATAATGTGCTGAACATGCGGCTGTAGAACTCTGCCTTGCGTTCGGGCTTCATGGGGTAGGCGCGCGAGCTGCTCGGCATACGCCATAGACGCAGTGTTCTGTCGTCGAAGCCGAACTGCACGTTCTCGCCAACCTTCGGCTGCACCTTTATGTCGAAGCATGCGCAGAGCACGTCGGTGGCTTTCTGCCCGGTGGTCACGATGTCGGTGAGCGAGGGTAGGGAGCGCACCATTGCCTTCAGGTCTGTTGCTTCTACCACTTCTAAGTCCTTGTCCGATGCCGTGTTCTTCAGTCGGCGCACCACCGTCGCCGTGTCGTACATGCCGATGCGACGCTCGTTGAGGAACGGGATAATGCGGTCGAGTCGGAACGTCTTTGCTTCGGTGTCGACGAAGTGCAGCTTGTCGTTGAAGAAGCATAGTCCGAAGATGCGCCACATGTCGTTGGTGAAGTTGGGGTAGTAGAACCGCATCGACCAGCGTTGTTCGCCCGGTGGAAAACTGCCGAGCATGAGCAGTCGGCAGCCGTCGGGGAGAAACGGGGTGAAGGGATGGCGTTCGGTATTCATTACTTCTGCTCCTTCACCAGATACACCACTACCGGCAAGTGGTCGGAATAGCCGTCGAGCCATACACCGCCTGCGGTGGTACGCTTCGGCGAACCCTTATACTTGCCCTCGCTCTGTATGAGGTACGGGCGGATGTGGATCTGATGCTGGAAGTACTTCAGAGTAGAGTAGTCTTTCGAGCCCTTCGGGTTGAGCAGGTTCGGAGTCATCACGATCTGGTCGAAGAGGTTCCACGAGCCGTTGTAGAACAGTGTGCCCTTGCCCTGCTTTGTGAGAATGTTATACCACGGGTTATACATGTCGTCCTTGCCCGTCTTCTCGATTGACGGCTTGCAAGAGAGTCCTTCGGTCATCGACTTGTTTGTAGGGTCGTCGTTCATATCGCCCATCACGAACACCTTGCAGTTGGGGTCGGCGTTCAGCAGTGAGTCCTTCACCACGCGCACCTGTCTGCCAGCCACCTCGCGGTAGTAGGATGTGGCGAAACGGCTCGGCCAGTGGCACACGATTACAGCCACGTGTTCGCCGGCGAGCGTGCCGCTAACGGTGAGGTAGCCACGTGTCACATAGTTAGAGTCCTTCTTCTCCTCGGGAACGTATGGCACGAGGCGCACATCCTTCACGGTGAAGAAGCGAGGGTTGTAGAGCAGCGCGCAGTCGATGCCGCGGCGGTCTGGACCCTCTACATGTACATATTTATATCCGCGCTGCTTCAGAGCAGGCTGTGCTGTGAGGTCATCGAGTGCCTTCGAGTTCTCCACCTCCGAGAGTCCGATGAGGGCGCATCCGATGCCCGGCAGCTTGTCCGTGCCAAGGTCGGCTAATGCCTGCGACATATTGCGTAGTTTGTGGCTATATTTCAGTCCGTTCCATTTGTATTCGCCGTTAGGCAGGAAGGCGTAGTCGTTCTTGCCATCATCGTGGCAAGTGTCGAAGAGGTTTTCCTGGTTGTAGAAACCTACGGCATAGAGATTGAATTTCTTCTGAGCCGATGCTCCCAATGTCATGCATAGGAGTAAGGCGAGGATAAAGAGATTTTTTTTCATTTGAGTTATTTGTTTTTTGTTTTTATTCGTTACACACTGCGTATACGTGATACACGCCTACAAAGTTACAGTAATTTGTTATCATTGTGCCCTATTTCGTGCTTTTTTTGCATGAAATTGCGATTGTTTTCCAATCCGTTGGCATGTTCTGCATTGAAACATATACTTAATAAAAATTAAATATGGAAATGTTTCATTAATTGAATAAAAATGTGTTACTTTGCAATCTATTTCTTAAACTACCCTAATCGAATGAAATAAAAAACGTAGTAGTTGATTTAGAAACGAAAATTTAAAACTTAATTATAACATTACATGCAAAAGAAGCTTAAATTAGCAGTGTTGGCAATGTGCTGCGCTCCGTCTGCTTTCGCTCAGACACAGACCGACTCGATCGGTTATCATAGCGAAGCCGCAAGCGAGGCTGCCTTCACTTTCACTGAGGCACAGCTCGGTGAGGACGATGACATGACACAGAACGTGACAATCGTCAACTCCAACACCGACATCTATGCCAGCCAGGTGGGCTATCTGTTCTCACCGGCACGTTTCCGCTATCGTGCTTTCGACCAGAAGTACAACGAGGTTTATCTCAATGGCTTGCAGCTGAACGACATGGAGAGCGGACAGTTCCGTTACTCTCAGATCGGCGGTCTGAACAACATGACCCGCAACCAGGAGTTCGCCCTTCCGTTTGAAGGCAACAACTTCACCATGTCTGGCATGGGTGGCTCCAACAACTACAACTTCCGTCCGTCGGCAATGCCTGTAGGTCATCGTATGACCCTCAGTGGCGCTAACCGCAACTACACTCTGCGTGGCATGTACACCTATAGCACTGGTCTCTCAGAGAAAGGCTGGGCGTTCACTGGTGGCGTGAGCTATCGTTGGGCACGCAACGGCTACGTAGAGGGCACATTCTACAACTCGCTCTCTTACTTCCTCGCCGTGCAGAAGGTGATGGGTAAGCATAGCCTCTCGCTCTCTACATGGGGCAACCCGACCGAGCGTTCTACACAGGGCGCAGGTACAGACGAGATGTATTGGCTCGCCAACAACCGCTACTACAACCCTTATTGGGGCTATCAGAACGGTAAGAAGCGCAACTCGCGCGTGGTGAACGACTACGCTCCAAGTGCAATCCTCACATGGGACTGGAACTTCAACGAGAACTCGAAGCTCACTACATCGTTCTTCGGCAAGTACTCTATGTACAAGAGCACAAAGCTCAACTACAACAACTCAGACAACCCACATCCTAACTACTGGAAGAATATGCCGTCAAGCTACTACGACGTGTGGAATAGCGAAAACTCTGCATATCGCACAGAGCAGGCTTACGAGGATTGGTTGACATCATACAACTATTGGCGTGCATCAAAGGCTAATCGTCAGATTAACTGGGATCGCCTCTACTACTCAAACAAGAACGCAGCAGCACAGGGCGGCGACGCTATGTACTACATCCAGGCTAAGCACAACGACAACCTGATGCTCTCGTTTGCCTCTACATTCAATCACCAGATTGACAAGGACAAGAAGGTAAACGTAGGCGTACTTGCAGCTACCAATAAGGCAATGCACTACCAGACAATGGAGGACTTGCTCGGTGCTACCCAGTTCCATAACATCAATACATATCTTATATCAGATAAGTACACAGCTACTTCGCCCGAAGCACAGTACGACCTCAACCATCCTAACGCAGTCGTTAAGGAAGGCGACCGCTTCTGCTACGACTACAACCTGCTCATCAACAAGGGCAAGGTATGGAGCTCGTACACCGAGAACTTTGGTTGGGCTAACTATACTATAGCTGCTAAGCTCGGCTATACCTCTTTCCAGCGCGACGGCAAGATGCGTAACGGTTTAGCTGCCGACAACTCGTTCGGCAAGAGCAAGCGAGCAGAATTCGTTGATGGTGGCTTCAAGTTCGGTTCTAACCTCACACTCGGTCGTGGCAACGTACTCTCGCTCGGCGTAGGCTATGAGCACCGCGCACCAGAAGCACGTGCAGCGTTCATGTCGCCAGAGATTAACAACGACTTCGTTCAGGGACTCAAGAACGAGCGCATCTTCAGCACAGAGCTCGGCTATATGTACGAGAACTCATGGCTGCACCTCAATGTGAAGGGCTACTACAGCCGCATGACTAACGTATCCGACTGGCAGAACTTCTATAACGACGATAGCAACTCGTTCATCTATGTGTCTATGACCGATATGAACAAGTCGTACTACGGTGCAGAGCTCGGCGCTAAATTCAAGCTCGCAAGCTTCCTCGACATTAAGCTCATCGGTACAATCAGCGAGGCTAAGATTACAAACAACTCTAAGCTCTGCTACATGAAGTCTACAGATGCTACACTGTACGGCACCGCCCAGACAGGTAACAACTACGACTATATCCACAACAAGGGTATGCGCGACAGCGGCACACCGCTCACCGCTCTCAGCCTCGGCGTAAGCTATCATCAGAAAGGTTGGTTCATCGACCTCAACTGCAACTACTACGACCGCATCTACCTGTCGTATTCGCCTAACTACCGTTTCCACAAGAACGTGGTGAACCGTAACGATGTGATGAAGGCATTCGGTCAGCCGATTATCAACGACGTGACCGGCGAAATCGTTTCCGGAGCACTCGATCAGGCAAAGGGTCACGGTGGCTTCATGCTCGACGGCTCAATCGGTCGCAGTATATACCTCAAGCACGGATCGCTCTCAATCAACCTCATGGTTCAGAACATCCTCAACAACCGCGACATCGTTACAGGTGGTTACGAGCAGAGCCGAAGCGGCTACACACAGAGCCTGAACGTACGTGGCTACTCGTTCGAGAAGAATCCGTTCAAGTTCTACGCCTTAGGTACAAACGGTATGCTGAACATTACTTATAAATTCTAAATCACAGAAAGAAGATGAAAAGTATAAAATATCTGAAACTCGCGCTCTTCGCGCTTGTTATAGGTCTTTCTGCTACATCATGTATGGATGAGGACTGGACCGACCCTACTGGCGAGGTGGCACCGTTCGGCAACAACCAGCTTCAGGAGACCAATGTCGTTTCTATTGCTGACCTTAAGGCAAAGTACGGTGCACAACTGAAGGATGTAGTGAACGACACAGTGCGCATCGCCGACGGTGTGCAGATCAAGGGTCGCGTCACAGGCAACGACATCTCTGGCAATATCTATAGCCAGGTTATGCTTGAGGATGCTACCGGTGGTATCATCATCAGCGTTGCTCAGGGCGGTATCAACGGCCAGCTGCAGATTGGTCAGGAGATTCTCGTTGACCTCGGCGGACTCTACTATGGCGTATATCGCACACAGCCACAGCTGGGCATCCCGTACACCGACTTCAAGAAGAACCAGACTTACCCGAGCCGCATCAGCCGTGCAGAATGGCAGACACGCTTCAAGATTCTCGGCAAGCCCGACGCTTCGCTTGTGGTACCTCACGTGTTCGAGACTTCTGAAATCAGCACACTCAACGACGAGACCGTTGCACAGAAGTACTCTGGACAGATTGTGACACTGAAGGGTGTGGAGTTCGACACAGCCGACGGCACCGTCACATTCGCTCCTGAGGCAGAAGGTGCCACTACAGGCTACGGCGTGACACGCTACTTCAAGGGTTACACTGGTCAGAAGAAGCAGATCGGCATCCGTACAAGCTGCTACGCTAAGTTCGCTGCCGAGAAGCTGCCGAAGGGCAAGCTCAACGTAACCGGTATCCTCACCGTTTACAAGACCAGCGCAACATCGTCTTACGGCACAACAGTGCAGCTCGTGCTGCGCACACTCTCCGACATCGAAGTGCTCGAGCCAGAGAAGAATCAGCCGGCAGAAGAGAAGTAAGGCTATCTTACATTATTATATATTATATAACAAGCAAACAAACAAAAGAATATGAAAAAGATATTTTTCTCAATGCTCGTCGCAACAATGACAGCATTCTCATTCACAAGCTGCGAGGACGTTCCCGCTGCTTATGAAATCCCAGGCGGTGGCAACGGTGGTTCAACAACTGAAGTTCCGACATTGTATTCAGAGGCATTTGATGACAATACAACCGCATTTGAATTTAAAGATGTAAACCTCACAGGCGGTTTGACAAGAGTTTGGAAGGTGGCTTCTTACAATAATAATGGCTATCTCAATGCTTCTGCATTCTTAAACAATGCAAGCCATGCATCAGAGTCTTGGGCTGTTTCTCCAGCTATTAACCTCTCTGATAGCAAGAAAGCTGTTCTTGCGTTCTCACATGCTATCAACAAGCTTAGCGATGTTAGCACAATGAAGGACATGATGACAGTTTGGGCTTCTACCGACTACACAGGCGATGTTAGCGCAGCTACTTGGAAACAACTCGTTGTTCCAAATTATCCGGCAGGTACAAGCTGGACGTTTGTAGAGTCTGGTGATATCGACCTTACAGAATATTGTGGCAATAAGGTTTACATTGGTTTCAAGTATACAAGTACAGATGACAACTCTGGTGGTTGGGAGGTTGACAACTTCACAATTAAGGGTGACGGCACACCAATGGTTAATCCAGGCAAGCCTGACACTCCCGATACTCCTGACACACCTACTGGATCAAATCTCGTTTCAAATGGTGATTTCGAGGCATGGACAAATAGCCTTCCTAACAATTGGAAGTCGGCTTCTTCTGCAAGCAATGCCAAACTTTCACAGAGCACAGATGCTCATAGCGGCCAGTATTCTGTATGTGTTGCAGGTGGTACAAAGAACCAGCGTCTTGCATACAAGGAACTCACTTTGAAGCCTGGTACATACAAGATGTCGTTCTATACAAAGGCTGCTACTGCTGATGGTGCGGTTGTAGACTATGGCTATGTTAAGGTTGTTGATGGTAAGATTAGCGGAGGCAACGATTATATCTATGCTAAGAAGAATGACAAGTTGACAAATACAGAGTGGACTGCAATCAGCCATGAGTTCACACTCGCAGAAAAGACAACAGTAGCTCTTGTTATTGCTGTTATAAAGAATCCTGGCAAGGACCTCCTTGTTGACGATTTCTCTCTCACTACTGCTGATGGTGGAGTTGTTGACGGTGGTTCTACAGAGCCTGATCAACCAGAAACATCAACCACTTCTACCTATACGCTTGTTAATCAAATTACTGATGGTACATACGTATTGGTTGCAAAGACAGATGCAGGTTACCTCGCTGCCTCTCCGTTGGCTGCTACATACAATTACGGTTACCTCAAGAACCCTGTAAGCGTAACAGAGAGCAACGGAACTGTAAAGGTTTCTGACGCTAATGCCTTTACTATCAAGAAAGTTGATGGTGGATACACTATTCAGGATGCTACTGGTTACTACTTTATGAACGGAGCGTATAATAGCTTTAGCCGTTCTGCAGAACTTCCTGCAAGTGGTCATATTTGGACTATTACTGTCAACAGCGATAAGACTGTTAGTATCAAGAACAAAGAAATGGGTAAGACCATACAGTACGATACAGAGTTTACAAGCTTTGGCGCATACGAAGAGATTAAGGCTATATTGCCTTTCCTTTATAAGAAGTAAATATCATTAGCTGATACATTCCTATTCCAAGCCATTTCAAACGATGAGGTGGCTTGGAATTTTTGTTTTCAAAAATTTGTCGGTCTCGTAAAAAAGTCGTAACTTTGCATCCGCTAAGCATTTGAAAGCGAAATATTTATTTAACACTATAACAATTTTAAACAAAATGAAGAAGGGAATTCATCCAGAAAACTATCGCCCCGTCGTATTCAAGGATATGTCCAACGGCGATATGTTCCTTACAAAGTCTACATGCAAGACTACAGAGACAGTAGAATTTGAAGGCGAAACTTACCCGGTGGTAAAAGTCGAAATCTCAAGCACATCTCACCCGTTCTATACTGGTAAGAGCAAGCTTGTCGATACTGCAGGTCGCGTAGATAAGTTCATGAACCGCTACGCAAAGGTTCGCAAGTAAGGAAAAGAACGAGATATATACTTCAAATAGACACGCTCTATTTTTGAAATAGAATATTGAGAGTGTGTTCCATCCGTAGTTGCATATACGTATGGAACATACTCTCTTTTTTATTTAAGAGTAAAAGAGTAAAAAAAGTAAAAGAGTAAAAAGTAGGAGGTATGGGCATCTTGCCCATACCACGCAGCCCAAAGATAAGAGTAAAAAGGCTTTTTAAAAGATACATTCAAATGAAGCAATATCATAAATACGCATTGCGCTACGCAGCGATGGCAGCTTTGCTGCTCTCTGCGCTCACCTTTACCGCTTGTGGAGGCGACGACGATGAGGGCGATGGCAATCAGAGCGGTCAGGTAGACAAGAAGAACAAGAACGCCAACATACTGTCGGCTGCCAACGGCTACAACAAAGCTATTCGACGCACGGAGTTCCCGGCTCTGAAGAAGACGGGCAAGCAGAAGGTTATTGTCTATCGTATGACATCTACATCTTACGATAAAGACGGTGTTAACTTCTCGGTGGAGTGGGACTGCGACAAGCGTTCGCAGCGCTGGACGTGCTATCAGATGCACAAAGGCTACTCGGGCAAGTATTCGCGTGAGTCGAACTTCTTCTTCGACCAAACCAACCTCAATAGCAACGAGTATTGGGGCGAGTACACTTACTTCCCTGGCTACGACCGTGGCCACATCTGTCCGAGCGGCGACCGCACCGCTTCAAAGGAGATGAACTCTCAGACGTTCGTAATGACGAACATGCAACCGCAGTATCATAAGTTTAATGGTTTCGACGACAGTGGTAACAATGGCTTGTGGGTGCGTATGGAGAACCAGTTGCGCAAGTGGGCTGACAAGCTCTCTGCAACGGATACTATCTTCGTGTGCAAGGGTGGCACAATCGACAGCGAGGCTAACATCATAACTCGCATCGGGGGCAAGCTCATCGTGCCGAAGTACTTCTACATGGCTATCCTGCGCAAGAGCTCGTTCGGATATGCAGGCATGGCGTTCTGGAGCGAACAGACAAACGCGTGGCGCACGAACGAGACGCTACGCTCACACGCTATCTCTATCGCAGAGCTTGAGGCGCGCACCGGCATCGACTTTTTCTGCAACCTCCCTGATGATGTGGAGGCGCAGGTCGAGAAAACGTTCAACCCGAGTGTCTGGTCAGGCTTATAATCTTTCTCTTCCCACAGATGTATTGTAGGAGGGTATGGCATCCTTGCCATACCCACGCACCCACAGAGCTTTCTGTTGATATATCCTCCCACGGAATACACTTTCTTGCTGTGAAATCTCCCACAGATTTCACAGATTTACACAGATTCTTAGGGTGCTTTCAGGGGGTGCACTTGTCTCAAGTGCATC
>ERZ859937.186-NODE-186-length-31075-cov-1.527369_pt1 | contig 31075 bp, 26 predicted proteins | sample MGYA00509985_ERZ859937 | MGnify/ENA primary metagenome ERZ859937 (study PRJEB30046, sample SAMN00715169) | human gut metagenome | study: EMG produced TPA metagenomics assembly of the A metagenome-wide association study of gut microbiota in type 2... | reverse complement strand
CTAATATAATCAGAAAGGCACTGACTTTGGGAGGTGGTAGCTGGAGTGTATATGGTTTGCAGGATCAGGGCTTCAGTAACGATGTGCGTGAGAGTGCGGGAAGTTTCCGTGTGAAACTGTATGATATAATTATGACGAACTTTCTTATTGGACAGAACAGCTGAAAGAGAAGTTGTTATTACACCGTCGTATTAAAGAGGTTACGGTAAATTCGGAGTTCTCTTGGTGGAAAGATGATTATAGTGAGTTTTATCTGGATTTGGACAGGCTGAGGATGGCGAAAGAGAATGTTACAGCCACGCAGCTGTTTACCGCTTTGCGCCCTGTATTCGGACGGGATATTTATTGTGGTAACGTGTTGTTTGATAATCAGACGGAACAACTGAAGCTTTCATCGCTCCAAGGGCAGCAATATGATGTATGGGGCTTGGTTAATATACCGTTTTTCATCAATGGCCGTTCTTATAAACTGGCCGATTTCGCTACTGTTCAGAAAGGACAGTCACCCCAGAAAGTTGCAAAAGAAAACCAACAATATCGTCTTTGCCTGCAATATGAATATATCGGTTCTTCCGAACAAGGAAAAAAACTGTTGAAGAAGGACTTGGAGGAATTTAATAAGGTATTACCTATGGGATATACAGCCGAAAATGATCAGGATTATTGGTCATGGAATAAAAAAGATAACAAGCAATATGCATTGTTGTTGATTGTAATCGCCATTATTTTCTTTACGACGGCTATTTTGTTTAATTCTTTGAAACAGCCTTTGGCTATCATTTTTGTTATTCCGATATCCTATATCGGCGTATTCCTTACGTTTTATCTTTTCGGACTGAATTTTGATCAGGGTGGATTTGCTTCTTTTGTATTACTTTGCGGTATTACAGTGAATGCCAGTATTTATATTCTAAATGAATATAATGCGATAAGAAAAAGATATCCTCTGTTATTACCGGCACGTGCTTTTACCAAAGCATGGAATTCGAAGATTCTGCCTATTTTTCTGACGGTTATTTCTACTATTCTGGGGTTTATTCCTTTTATGGTGGGGGATGGAAAAGAGGCTTTCTGGTTTCCTTTGGCGGCAGGTACTATAGGCGGGTTAGTTATGTCTATACTTGGAATATTTTTGTTTCTGCCTATATTCTCATTGAAGAAACAAAAAAGATAATGAAGAATTTACTTTTCTTTCTCGATAGAAGTGTTTACTTTTGTTGTTACAAAAAGCATTAAATAAATATTATCTAATACTCGCTAATCATGTTAACTCAAATTATTAACGGCAAGATTTTTACTCCGCAAGGTTGGTTGGACGAAGGCTCTGTACTGATACGGGATAATAAAATATGGAAGTGACTAACTGTGACCTGGCACTGATCGGTGCGAAACTGATTGATGCTAAAGGGATGTATATTGTACCCGGATATGTGTGTATGCATGCTCATGGCGGTGGTGGTCACGATTTTAATGAATGTACGGAAGAGGCGTTCCGTGCAGCGATAAGAGCTCATCAGAAGCATGGAGCGACCAGTATTTTCCCAACTTTGTCTTCTTCTCCTTTTTCAGAAATCCGTAAGGCGGTAACTGTGTGCGAAACCTTGATGAACGAGAAGGACAGTCCTGTGTTGGGGTTGCATGTAGAAGGCCCTTATCTGAATCCGAAAAGAGCAGGTGAGCAGTTTGCCGGGAAATTGAAGAATCCTGATAAAGAGGAATATACTTCTTTATTGGAAAGTACTGACTGCATCAAGCGTTGGGATGCTTCACCTGAACTTCCGGGCGCGTTGGAATTTGCCCGCTATTTGAAATCAAAAGGTATATTAGTGGCTGTGTCACATACAGAATCAGAATACGAGGGGATAAAAGCTGCGTTTGAAGCCGGGTTTACTCATACTGCCCATTTCTATAACGGCATGCCGGGATTCCATAAATGTCGTGAATATAAATACGAAGGGACAGTGGAAAGTGTTTATCTGACAGACGGAATGACTATCGAATTGATTGCTGACGGTATCCATTTACCTGCTACTATTCTTCGGTTGGCTTATAAATTGAAGAGAGTGGAAAAAACTTGTTTGGTTACGGATGCTTTGGCATATGCCGCTGCTGATGGAATGGAAATAACAGATCCTAATGTAATTATTGAGGATGGTGTGTGCAAAATGGCTGATCATTCTTCATTGGCAGGTAGTATAGCAACCATGGATGTATTAGTACGAACAATGGTAAAAGCTGGTATTCCGCTGGCTGACGCCGTACGGATGGCTTCTGAAACTCCGGCACGAATTATGGGAGTGGATGACCGGAAGGGGGCATTGCAGAAAGATATGGATGCCGATGTGTTGATTTTGGATAGAGAACTGAATATCCGGGCGGCTTGGGCTATGGGCAGGTTGGTGGAGGATACGAATACGTTGTTTTAATTTCTTATATTGATTGGCAAGATGCCTTGATTGTTATAGAAAACGGTCAAGGCATCTTTTTTATTAGCTCTTTTTATACGATATCATAAGAAAAAGCATAAATTTGCTACACTTTAATCTTAGATTATTTACAATGATGAACATACGAGTAAAATTATTGGTCGCTATTATATTATATCAGTTTTTTTTGTTTGTGCACGCACAAGGATTAATTGATGTACGGCATTATTCTATAGAAGATGGTCTGTCACAAAATATAGTACAAGATATGCTTCAAGATGATGATGGATATATCTGGTTGGCCACTTGGAATGGGTTGGAAAAATATGATGGATATACTTTCAAAAATTATAAGTCATATCCTACAGATGCAATAAAATTGAAATATAATAGAATGGTGCAGGTGATTAAAGGTAGTGATCATACATTATGGTGCCATACATATGACGATAAGGTCTACCTGTTTGATACTCAACGGGAAAGATTTGAAGATGTCTTTGTTTATCATCCCCAAATAGAGGAATGTGATTTGGTGGAAAAACTAATTCCATTAAATAATGGAATTGTTTGGGTTGTTGCCTCTGATGGAAATCTGTGGCGTATTGATGAGGCTGATTATCAGAAAGATAATGGGGTTATATTTCTGTCGTCGGGTTCTGTTCCACAACATGGAAATCATGTCTATTCAGTTGTATTGGATGCATATAATAATGAGTGGATATTGACAGATAAGGGATGTTTTGTTTATGGGAAACGTGAACTATCGGACAAAAGGGATTTTAAGTATGCAGTATCTTTGAATCATCAGTTTTATATGGCAACTTCATCTGGAGAAATTGTGTTATATACTTCGAAAGGTGGAATAAAAGAAGTGAATTTTGAAAGGATAGATTGGGATATTATGGGACTATTGGCATTGAAAGATGGAAAAATGGGAGTTATAACTAAAAGAGGAGTCATTGTGGTTGATACTTATAATAACCATGCAGAGAATATTTTGATAGATAAGAGTAGTTCCGATATATCACCATCCGGATTCTTTCAGTCGACAGATAATAAATTATGGATGTTTAATGGAAAGTCCAATGTCGTTTGTTGTGACTTGAAGCATAATAAAATAGAATTTGTGAGCTATCCGTTTAGTCAGCGCGAGAAAATGTATAACTTTATTCATGAGGATAGTTATGGACGTATCTGGATTTTAGCTTCAAATGGTGAATTTTCATTTTATAATCCAACAAAAAATCTTTTTGAACAAGGTTATACTTATATAAATGGTGAAAAAGTGTCTTATAAGGCTACAGGTAGAAAATTTTTAGTTGATAATCAGAAGAACATATGGCTGAGTTGTGATTCTGGGGTTGATATGATTACGTTCTTGAATGAAAATTACAGTTATTTCTCAATGAATCATCATGATAAAATACGTGGGTTGTTTGTTGATTCCAGACAAAGAGTGTGGATTGCCGATAAAAGTAAACGGATAGAAGTCTATGATAGAGAGCATCGTTATATAGGTAACTTGAATGAGGCAGGAGATTTGGTGCAAGACAGACAAGTTATTTTTGGTGCTGATATTTATTGCTTTTTCGAAGATGAAGCTCATCGTTTATGGATGGGGAGTAGAGAGAACGGGATTTATGTGGCTGTTCCCGAAGCTGAAAAATTCCGTATTTTTCATTTCAAACATGATAAGAAAGATAAGAGAAGTCTCAGTTCGGATGCTATTTATGCTTTTGGCAAAGATATGAATGGACATATTTGGATTGGTACTTATGGTGGAGGATTAAACGTTGTTGACGGGATTTTTCCTGATTTGCATTTTATTCATTCTGATAATGGATTAGATCTTTATCCTAAAGATGAATGTAGAAAAGTGAGGAGCATATACTGTACTTCAACAGGAATTATGTTGGTGGGGACAACTGATGGACTGTTATCTTTTTCAGCTAAAACTGATGAATATAGGAAAATACAATTTAATTTGAATCACTGTGAAACTAAGCGTGCCAATAGTCTTAGTAATAATGACGTAATTTATACTTTTGAAAGTAAGAAAGGAGAAATCTATATTATAACCCATAGCAGTGGATTGAATCTGGTAACGTCTAAAAATTTGTTGTGCGACAATATAGAGTTTGTGCATTTGAATAAACAGAATGGTTTGCCTTCGGATATGGCCTATACAATGATAGAAGGAAACAGAAATGAGCTATGGATTAGTTTTGAAGATCAGATTTGTAGGTATAATCCTGATAGAGGTAGTATAGAGTCTTATAATCGTTTTTATTTTCATTCTCATTTATTAGTTTCTGAAATACCGTTGGTCAGGGATGACAAAAATGGCATGTATGTGGCTTTAAACAGAGATGTTTTATACTTGCATTTAGATAAGTTGAATAAAAGTAGTTTTATACCACATATTGTCTTTACAAATGCCAGTACTGGTAAAAATAACAAAATGGGAGATTCTTCTCCTATTGTAGATCAGACTTTGACTTTAGAAAAAAATGAGAGGAATGTTTCGATTACTTTTGCAGCATTGGATTTTGCCGCTTCGGGTAATTTACAATATGCATATCGTCTGAAAAATATAGATAAGGAATGGAATTGTATAGGTTATGGTCATTCTGCCAGTTTGGTTAATCTTCCGGCAGGGGATTTTGTGTTGGAAGTAAAATCTACTAATGGAGATGGATTATGGGTTGATAATATGGCCCGGTTATTTATTCATGTAAAACCGACTTTTTGGGAAACTGGGTGGGCATGGTTATTATATGTCATATTAATTCTATTGATAATTGTCGCTGTTTCTGTAACTTTAGCTTATATTTTTAATTTAAGACGAAAAGTGGACTTTGAGCAACAGATAACAAACTTGAAACTTCGTTTTTTTACAGATATATCTCATGAATACGTACTCCGTTAACTTTAATTGCCAGTCCCATTGAAGAGGTGATCGATCATGAGAAGTTAAGTGAGGAAGGTCGGGAGAATATGTTGATAGCAAAAAAGAATACAGACCGTATGTTACGCCTTATCAACCAATTACTTGATTTTAGGAAAATACAGAATAACAAAATGAAATTGTATATTGAAGAAACAGATATAGTATCCTTGTCTAAAAAAATCTTTGAAACTTTTACCGCTTTGGCACATCAGCGGAATATTAATTTTCAGTTTATTTGTTCCTGTGATAGTTATGTGCTTTATACTGATATTGATAAATTTGAAAAAATAGTGTTTAATCTATTGTCAAATGCATTTAAGTATACTCCCGACGGCAAGAATATCGATTTTATTCTTGAACCTCAAAATGATGTTTTCTTTTTCAAAGTCAGAGATGAAGGTAATGGTATTGAACTGCAAAAAATAGATATGTTATTTAAACGTTTTGAAACTTTGGGATATACAGACCCTAATTTTTCAAGCGGGATTGGCCTTTCCTTGTAAAAGAATTGGTTGATATGCTACATGGTTCTATCATGGTGGATAGTAAATTAGGACAGGGGAGTGTGTTCTCTGTTTCTTTGTCAAGAAGCTATGAAGTTTTCCAATCAGACAAGAATGTGGAATTCATTTTGAATGACAGCAAAACAATGCCTTCAATTGAGACACAAGTAGAACAAAAAGAAGAATTTATAAAAGATATAACAGTCTTGGTAGTGGATGATAATGAAGAACTAAGATATTTTATTGTAAGTATTCTTCGTAAGGAGTATCATATAATAGAAGCGGAGAATGGAAAAAAGGGACTTGAAATAATAAGGTTAGAATTACCGGACTTGGTACTTAGTGACGTGATGATGCCTTGTATGGATGGTATTGAATTATTGGAAGAAGTGAAAAAGAATCATGATACCAGTCATATACCTTTTGTTTTGTTATCGGCAAAATCTGCGTTGGATGATCGTATCAGAGGATTGGAATATGGTGCGGATGATTATATAACTAAACCATTTAGTTCCGGATATTTACGTGCCCGTATTTCTTCTTTGTTGAAGCAACGCGAAATGTTACATGATTATTTTATGAAACAAGCATTCAGGTCTTTTGAACAGGAGAATTTGGTAGCTTCGAGTGTTTCTTTGGATAGTTTCTCTCCTTCAATACCTCAAATAACTTCTTTTGATGAGGTATTTGTTCAGAGAGTGATTCAGGTTGTGGAATCCAAACTCCAGGAACAGGACTTTAAAATTGAGGATCTGGCTGATACGATGAAAATGGGACGTACTGTTTTTTATCGGAAGGTAAAGTCTATATTGGGAGTGACCCCTATTGATTTAGTAAAGGATATGCGGGTGAAGCGGGCCATACAATTATTGGATTCGGGGAATTATAATATATCTCAAGTAGCCTATATGAGTGGTTTTTCTTCTCCCCAATATTTTAGTAGGGTATTTAAGGAGTTGAAAAATTGTACTCCGAGTGAGTATAAAACAAAAGCCTTTGATTGATAAATCAAAGGCTTTTTTATGGTTTGGCATAAAAAGTACACAGAATAGCATAAATAATATACTTTTCTATCAAGTAGTTTAAAAAATACACGGAACGGCATAAATAATGCACGTTCCCTTTTTACCTCTTTGCTATGTTTGCAATGAAATAATTTTAGGTTGCCAAATGGAATCTTATATAATAGACTATTTAATATAAAGTACTATGAAGAAAATTTTAACTATTGTGTGATTGCCTTTTCTTTTTGGAGCTGTAAATCAGAAATACATACTGGTGCAACACCGAAAAGGGGATTTTATAGTGACAGACCGGCTAAAATTTGGGAGGAGTCACTAGTTAGTGGAAATGGTATAATGGGGGCTATGGTGATAGGAGATCCATATCAGGAATCCATTGTTTTAAATCATGCTTTGCTTTATTTGCCTATTCATTCTGCAAGGAAACCGGTAGGTCAGGGAAAATATTTAGGTAAAATTCAGCAAATGTTGTTGGAGGACAAATATATGGAGGCTTCTCAGTTTGTTGTGGATTTGGCAAACTCAGAAGGGTACAAAGGGAAACATGCAACAGATCTTTTTATTCCCGCTTTTCAATTCAATCTTTTAGGAGATACTTCTACTGTAAAACAATATGAGAGATCAGTAGATTTTACTTCGGGTGAGGTAATAGTAAATTGGGAAGATAATAATGGTGTTTTCACCCGTAAATTATTTGTTTCAAGACCTGATAATCTTTTGTTTTGAAATTTTCATCAGACGAAGGAGCGTCTATTAATACAACATTGAGCCTTTCGAAGATAATAAGGCATGATGTGGGCCGTATCAAGAAGTTTAATCTGGATGATAACTTTTGTATAAAGAAGGTCGAATCCGGAACAATGGATAATGGGCTTTATTTTAAAGCATGGTATGAAAGACCTTGGGAGTTTGAATCTAGAAAAAGTTTTAAAGGTTACAAGGAGTGGTACAGGTTCTACGTTCGGATGGAAAGATAGAAATGGATTCCGACCGATTGATCCTCAGGGATGCCACTGATGTGTTAATTGTTGCTCGGATTGAGCCTTCTGATAATATGGAGGAGTCTCGGGTTCTTGAAATGAGTAATGCATTAAAATCATATGATGGAACTTATGATGAATTGCTGGCGGTACATAAGAAAATTCATAAAGAATTGTTTGAACGTGTTTCTATTGATTTGGATGCATCAGAAGAGGACCGGATGAAATCTTCTGAAGAATTGTTGAAGTTAGGAGGCTCTAATCCGGCTCTTGTAGAAAAACTTTTTGATGCGGCACGTTATAATGTAATTAGTGCGACGGGTATTAATCCTCCTAATCTTCAAGGTATTTGGGGGGCTACTATGACTCCTCCGTGGTCTGGTGATTATACGACCAATGGTAATCTTCCGGTTGTCGTTTCCCATTATCTTCAGGCTAATACCCCGGAGTTGATGTTGCCTTTGTTCGACAGGCTGGAAGCATATATGGAGGATTTTAAAGTGAATGCGCGTGAACTTTTTAATTGTCAGGGTATTCATGTCCCTTCACGTTTTAGTTCCCATGGTCTGAATAATCATTTTGATGCTACATGGCCGATGACGTTTTGGTTAGCAGGAGCCGCATGGTATTCATTGTTCTATTATGATTATTATATGTACACCTTGGATAAAGATTTTCTAAGAGAGCGTGCGCTTCCGTTTATGGAGCAGGCTGCTTTGTTCTATGAGGATTTCTTAAAAGAAGGTAATGATGGAAAGTATATTTTTAACCCTTCATATTCTCTAGAGAATAATCCGGCTAATAGTTCAAGTCAGGCATGTGTCAATGCTACTATGGATGTAATGGCTGCTAATGGGTTATTGCGTTCTGTTATAGAAGCCAGCCAGATTTTAGGGGTAAATCAAGATAAGATTCCAGTATGGAAAGCGATGCAGGAAAAAATGCCTTCTTATATGTTGAATGAAAATGGGGAAATCAGAGAGTGGATGTGGAAAGATTTGCAGGATAATCATAAACACCGTCATGCTTCTCATTTATTCGGATTGTATGATTTTCATGATCCGTTGATTATGGGCAATCAAGATTTGATAGAGGGGTGTAAACGCGCTATCAATCGCAGAATGGAAATACGGCGACAGGATAACGGAGGTATCATGGCGTTTGGGATGGTTCAGTTGGCATTTGCGGCATGTGCTTTAGGAGAGACAGAAATGGCTTATGATATGTTGGTCTGGCTTGGAAATAGTTATTGGAACAACAATTTAGTTTCAACTCATGACCCTAAGAAAACATTCAATTTGGACATTTGTGGGGGATATCCGTCATTAGTGATGAAGATGATGGTTTATTCTGAACCTGGTGTAATCTCTCTTTTACCTTGTAAGCCTGTTCAATGGAAGAATGGTACTATAAAAGGGATAGCTTTAAGAGGAGGAATCCTGTTACAAGAATTAGTATGGCACGAAAAAGAAGTAAAAGCAACTTTGTTGTCCAAAATAAATCAGACTGTGAAAATCCAGTTACAAGGTATAGATAAACAGGAAATAGCGTTGAAAGTAGGTGAACCTGTTACCGTGGTTTTTTAAATTAAAAGAATGTTGAAAAATTACCTTATTTACTAATTATAAAAACACTAGTTTATGAATCAAAAAGTTTGTATTCAAAGAATGTTTATGTCTTTGATATTCAGTGTTATGTATCTGTTATCTTTTGCACAGACCCGTCAGATTTCCGGTATGGTAAAAGATATGTCAGGAGAACCGGTTATTGGTGTTAATGTTTCTGTGAAAGGAACAGGAAATGGTTCTATAACGGATTTGGATGGTAAATTTGCCATACCAAATGTGAAGGAAAAAGATGTTTTGGTTGTTTCTTACATTGGGTATCTCACTCAGTCTGTCTCTGTGGGAAAACAAACATCTTTCATAATTACATTGAAAGAGGACACTCAAGCTTTGGATGAGGTCGTTGTTGTTGGTTATGGTGTACAAAAGAAAAGAGATCTTTCAGGTGCAGTATCTTCTGTAAAGTCTCGGGATATTACTGCTATTCCTACTACAAATGCTTTAGAGGCTTTGCAAGGAAAAGTAGCAGGATTGGATTTAACAGCTTCTTCTGGTAAAGCTGGAGCAGATTTGAGTTTTACTATTCGTGGTGAAAGATCTTTGAAGGCTAGTAATGCACCTCTGATTTTAGTTGATGGTATAGATTATGGTACAACTTTGGATATTAATCCTTCTGATATAGAATCTATTGAGGTATTGAAAGATGCTTCTTCGACTGCTATTTATGGAACACGTGGTGCTAATGGTATTATTATCGTTACAACTAAAAAAGGTAAAGCTGGAAAATCAAAGGTTTCTTTGAACGCTTTTGCTTCCATTAATATGATTTCGTCTTATCCCTCTATTATGAACGGAGCTGAATATGCTCAGTTAAAGCGTGAAGCATATCGTGACCAGACAACTAATGAATATTTACCAGATGAGCAAGTCTTTACGGTAGCACAGGAATTAGAGTATGTACGAGAAGGAGTTTCTACAGATTATAGAGATTTAATGATGAGTAATGGATTTAATCAGAATTATGAATTGTCTATAACAGGAGGTACAGAGAAAACACAACATTCTATTTCTTTAGGATACAGAGGCGAAAATGGACTTTTTAAAAATGATAATTATAAACGCTTGAATGCTAGAGTGGCATTAGATCATAAACTATTAGAAAACTTGAAGATTGGTACTAATATTACTTATACATACAAAGATCAAAACACGCGTCGTGATCCTTTGAATATGTGTAATAAGATTGTGCCTTTGTCAAAACCTTATGATGAAAATGGAGAAGTAGTAAGATTTCCTGCTCCGGGATATAATTCTCAAACTAATCCGTTAGTGGATGATGTAGATGGAGCTGTAAAAGATAATACAAAAGCAACCCGTTTTTTCGGTAGTCTATATGCGAATTGGAATATCACAAAAGATTTGCTTTTTAGAACAACTTTAGGTGTGGATGTAAGAAATAAGAGAAGGGGATATTATTGTTCTGCAAATTCTTTGGATGGAGAAGGTAAGGATAGTAAATCATTAAAAGAGCATACTATAGAATCGGGTATAACTTGGGAAAATGTTCTGACTTATTCTAAAATTTTAGGTGAACATGATTTTCAGATAATGGGTGGTACAAGTACTATTTATAAAAGTAAGGAGTACACTTTGGCTTCAGGTAAAGGACAGACATATGGAGGAAATATCTATCATAATTTGGCATCGAATACCAAGGAAGTCATGATTGACAGCTATTTAAATGAGGAAAAATTAGCTTCTTTTTTCGGGCGCGTAAACTATAAGTTTATGGATCGTTATATTCTTACAGCGTCATTACGTGCGGACGGTTCTTCATTATTAGCCGATGGACATAAATGGGGGTATTTCCCATCTGTAGCGGTGGCATGGAGAATGAATGAAGAAAGTTTTTTGAAAGGTTTTGATGAACTGTCAAATTTAAAACTTCGTTTGAGCTGGGGAGAGTCAGGGCAATCGGCTATTGATCCTTATCAGACTGTCGGGCTTTTAGGTTCGTCCACTTATTCATTTAACAATGATTTGGCTAGTGGGCTGTATCCTAAAACGATGTCGAATAAAAATCTGACTTGGGAAACAACTTCTGTATTTGATCTAGGTGTGGATTTCGGTTTCTTTAATAACCGTCTTTCAGGTTCTATAGATGTATATAAATCATATACTAGAAATGTTTTGATGAATCGTAAGATTCCATCAACTAATGGTTATGTCGAGGTGATGGAGAATATTGGTAAAACAGAAAATTTTGGTATTGATGTGGCGTTGAATTCTGTAAACATTCAAAAGAAGAATTTTACTTGGACTACAGATTTTACTCTTTCTCACAACAAAGAGAAGATTAAGGAATTGGCTTCAGGAGCACTGAGAGATGAGGCAAACTCATGGTTTGTAGGTGAAGCGTTTCAAGTCTTTTATGATTATAAAAAGATAGGAATCTGGCAACTGGATGAAGCGGATGAGGCTGCTAAAAATGGACAGAAACCTGGAGATATTAAGATTCAGGATACGGATGGTAATGGTGAAATAACTCCCGAAGACCGTGTGATTTATAGTAAACGTCCTAAAGTTACTTTTGGTATAAATAACTCATTTACCATTCATGACTTTGAATTTTCGTTCTTTATTTATAGTCGTTTAGGTCAGTGGATTGATTACGAGTTTAATAGAGGATATAAACCGGATGGATTGGAAAATAGTTCTAATGTGGATTATTGGACTCCGGAAAATCCAACTAATAATTTCCCACGTCCCAATCGGTTTTATGGGTTTGGAAAAACCAGATATTCCTCAACTTTGAAATATGAAAAAGGGTCGTTTGTTAAGGTGAGGGATATAACTCTGGCCTATAATATCCCTTCAAAAGTACTGGCCGGTCTAGGTTTGGGACGTGCACGTATCTATGCAACTGCAAAAAATTTCTTTACCTTCAGCAGCATTGATAATTACGATCCAGAACGAGGGGGAGGAATTTCATTTCCGATGACCAAACAGCTTGTTTTTGGTGTGAACTTGGATTTTTGATAGAGTGTATAATATTAAAAGAAAGTAATTATGAAGAAAAATATATTTATATTGGCATCTTTGATGCTAACTCTAGGATGTGGTTGTGATAGTTTCTTGGATGAAACGAATTATAGTGATGTTACTTCAGAAGGAGGTTATTATGATACGGAAGCAGGATTGAATGCTGTAGTTAATGCTTGTTATACTCCTTTACGCTTTTGGGCGGGAAAAGAGGATGCGATTGGGCTACGAGAGACTGGAACTGATATTATTGCGGCTGGTTCGGGATGTGTGGATAATAATATGGCGGCATATACTCAGTCTTTGGATGGAACAAATTCTGCCTGTACTTTTTATTTTGACCGTTTTTATGCAGCGATAAATTGGTGTAATACAGCAATATCTCATGCACAAACAGTGCCGAATCCATCCAATGATGAGGTATTGGCAACAACTTTGAATAAGCGTGAAGCAGAAGCAAGAGTTTTACGTACATTCTATTATTGGATATTGACTGAAACATTTGGAGATACCTATTATACGGACCAGCCTTCTACTAGTATAGTAATGAATCCGGTAAAAACTTCTACAGATAATATCTACCAATGTATGTTTGATGATTTGGATTGGGCTATCAAAAGTAAGTTATCAACTTTGCAAAATGATGGTGGACGGGTTACCATCTGGACTGCGAAAGCTTTAAAAGCCAGACTTTTATTAACTAGAGCAAGTGAAAAGAATGATGTGGACATGTATGGACAGGCATATGACTTGGCTAAAGATGTGATAGAAAATGGTCCGTTTGAATTAGCTGAAGATTTTGCTTCAATATGGGACATGAAGAATAGTGATGGAAACTCTAATAAAGAAGTGATATGGTATGTAGATTATTCGACAAATCAGTTGTATAATTCTGAATTGGATGATAAACCTGTTATTAGAAACGGAGGGAATAATGCACATTTGCTTTTTTGTATGAAGTATGATGATCAACCGGGTATGACACGTACAGCAGAATATGGTCGTCCGTTTAACCGATATATGCCGACTCGTTATTTGGTGGATTTGTTTGATGAGGAGAAAGACCAGCGTTATGCTGGTAGTTTTCGTAATTTATGGATTATGAATAATGAAAAGGGAAAAGGTAAATATACTGCAATGACTGATACTGCTATTTATATAATTAAAGGAGAGGCAACTAAAGCTCAACGGGCATGGGCAGAAAATCGTTATCAGCTTTTTGATAGAAATGATGTGTATAATGCAGATGGTTCGACAAAGAATATGAAGCAATATTTGGAGTTGAGCAAATTTGCGGATCCTACTCGTGCGTCAAAAGATGAAGATAGAAGTACTCGTGACGGCTTCATGATCCGTATTGCTGAAATGTATCTTATTGCAGCAGAGGCGGGAGCTAAAGCAAATAGAGCGGATGCTTTGGATTATATGAATAAATTGCGTATGGCTCGTGCCATATCCGGATATGAAGATGCGATGCGTGTTGAATTGTCACAAATACAAGATATTGATTTTATACTGGATGAACGTGCACGGGAGTTGGCTGGAGAGCAGTTGCGTTGGTTTGATTTGAAACGATTTGGTAAAGAACAGTTTGTAAAAAGAATAAAAAAGTGTAATCCTGATGCTGCAAATGTGGATGAACATCATTGGGTACGTCCATTCCCTCAGACATTCTTGGACGCTATTGAAAATAAAACGGAATTTACTCAAAATACAGGTTATAAATAATGAAGAAATATATTATAGCTTTTTACTTGGTGGGAATGAGCGGAGGATTAGTTTCTGCTCAAGACTATGTTTCAAAAGTATGGGTGTCAGACCAAGGTGATGGAACTTATAAAAATCCAGTACTTTATGCGGATTATTCTGATCCTGACGCCTGTAGGGTTGGAGATGATTATTATTTGACTTCATCGAGTTTCGGTTGTTTACCCGGTTTGCAAATATTACATTCCAAGGATTTGGTGAATTGGAGTATCATTGGTGCGGCATTACCTTATGCCGTACCTCCCATAAACGATAATTCTCCCCAGCATGGAAATCGTGTATGGGCTCCTAGCATCCGCTATCATAACGGGGAATTTTATATTTTTTGGGGAGATCCTGATCAAGGAGTTTATATGGTGAAATCCTCAAAAGTGGAAGGTCCTTGGAGTGAGCCGGTTTTAGTAAAATCAGGTAAAGGAATCATTGACACAACGCCTCTTTGGGATGATGATGGACGAGTGTATATGGTACATGCTTATGCAGGTAGTCGTGCCGGTTTAAAAAGTGTCATAGCCATTTGTGAATTAAATGCTGAGGCAACTCAAGCTATTACCCAGTCTCGTATCATTTTTGACGGACATGAAGCTCATGAAACTTGTGAAGGACCCAAATTTTATAAACGTAATGGATATTATTATATTTTCCATCCGGCTGGTGGTGTGGCTACTGGGTGGCAGGTAGTGTTACGTTCGAAAAATATCTATGGACCTTATGAGTGGAAGACTGTATTGGCTCAAGGAGAAACAAAGATAAACGGACCTCATCAAGGCGCGTGGGTGGACACTACTACAGGAGAAGACTGGTTTTTACATTTTCAAGATGTAGGTGCACATGGTCGTTTGCTTCATCTTCAGCCTATGAAATGGGTGGATGACTGGCCTGTCATAGGAATAGATAAAGATGAAGATGGTTGCGGAGAACCGGTATTATTCTATAAGAAACCAGATGTTGGTAAAAAGTACTCTGTTTGTACTCCTCAGGAAAGTGATGAGTTTGATAGTCAGAATTTGTCTCCACAATGGCAGTGGAATGCTAATATCAACGAAAAATGGATGTTTTGTAATGGACAAAATGGATATATACGTCTTTATTCTTATCCTGTTACAGATAGTTATAGGAATTTATGGGATGTTCCAAATTTGTTGTTACAAAAGATCTCTGCTCCTAATTTTACTGCAACAACTAAATTAACTTTCAAACCCACTAAGAAATATACAGGTGAGCGTACAGGATTAGCTGTAATGGGATTGGATTATGCAGGGTTGTTCGTGGAGAATACTAAAGATGGGCTGGTACTGTCTCAGTCTGTGTGTGATGAGGCTGACCGGGGTAGTCTGGAAAAAACCAATGCATCCGTTTCTTTGGAAGGGAATACGGTTTATCTGAAATCAACATTCTCCACAATGGACAGAAAAAATGCTGGTAATGAAGGAGGATATGATTTGGTGGTGATGTGTAAATTTAGTTATAGTATGGATGGAATGACTTATAGATCGTTAGGTATTCCGTTCCGAGTGAAAGAAGGTAGATGGATTGGTGCTAAAACAGGTTTATTTTGTACTCGTCCGTCTATTCAAACGAATGATGGCGGTTGGACTGATGTGGATTGGTTTAGGATAGGCAAATAAGATAGGCAAGGGGAAAAGTTACAGTGATAATTAGATTATTATGGGGACTTAAATGAAGCCTGCTAGGCTAAAATAGAAAAGTACTGTTTCTGTTTTGGGAATAGTACTTTTTTATATTGGCTATAGCAGAGAATATTGGAGAGTTTTCTTTTTTTCAAGTTTAACTCGTCATTATCAAGAGGATTTGCTACATTTGCAACTTGTTAAAATGAGAACCAAATAATAAAAAACGATATGAACGAAGATTTTAGAGAGGATTTGAAGAAAGCCTGTGAAGTGATGCAGAAGGGAGGAGTGATTCTTTATCCTACTGATACTATTTGGGGAATAGGTTGTGATGCAACTAATCCGAAGGCGGTAAAACGAGTTTATGATATAAAGAAGCGTGCTGATAGTAAAGCGATGCTTGTATTGGTGGACAGTACGGTAAAAGTAAATTTTTATGTTAGTGATGTACCTGCGGTAGCTTGGGATTTGATTGAGTTTGCCACAAAACCATTGACTATTATTTATGATGGGGCACGTAATCTGGCAGAGAATTTGCTGGCTGAGGATGGCAGTGTTGGTATTCGTGTTACGGCTGAGGAATTCTCCAAACAACTTTGTTTCCGATTTCGTAAAGCTATTGTGTCGACTTCTGCCAATATCAGCGGTCAGCCTTCACCTGCCAACTTCAGTGAAATCAGTGAAGAAGTAAAACAAGCTGTAGACTATATTGTGGAGTATAGACAAGATGAAGTGGGGCATCCCAAACCATCCAGCATTATCAAACTGGGTAAAGGGGGAGAAGTGAAGATTATTAGAGAGTAAAAAAAGGAATGGACGCAATTATAGATGAAAATAAGAAAAGTTGGTTACAGCGCTTTATCTTATGGCGCGAAAAGAAGATAAGAGAGAAACACTTTATTCTTATATTAAGTTTTCTTGCTGGTATTTTTACGGCATTGGCCGCGTGGTTTTTGAAGTTTCTAGTAGAATGGATCAAGGAATTTCTGACTGAAAATTTTGATTCTACAGGAGTCAACTGGTTGTATTTGGTGTATCCGGTTTTTGGAATCTTTCTTACCGGATTGTTCATTCGTTACATTGTGAAAGATGACATCAGTCATGGGGTGACGAAAATATTATATGCCATATCCCGTCGTCAAAGCCGCATCAAGCGGCATAATACATGGTCGTCTGTGATAGCCAGTGCCATTACTATCGGTTTTGGTGGTTCCGTAGGTGCAGAGGCTCCGATTGTGTTGACCGGATCGGCTATCGGTTCTAATTTGGGAAGTGTATTCAAAATGGAGCATAAAACTCTGATGCTGTTGGTGGGGTGTGGTGCGGCAGGTGCTGTGGCCGGTATTTTTAAGGCTCCTATTGCAGGCTTGGTTTTTACTTTGGAAGTCTTGATGATTGATTTGACGATGGCATCATTGTTGCCTCTTCTTGTTTCCTGTGTCACGGCAGCTACTGTTTTTTATATTCTTACCGGTCCCGATGCCATGTTCAAGTTCCATATGGATGAACCGTTTTTGATGGAGCGCATTCCTTCGGCAATTCTGTTAGGCATTGCGTGCGGATTGGTTTCTTTGTATTTTACGCGGGCTATGAATTCTGTGGAGAATATATTTCGTCGATATAATAATCCGTATATCAAGCTGGCTATAGGCGGTGCAATGCTGAGCATATTGATTTTCTTATTTCCTCCATTATATGGTGAAGGGTATGATACTATTAATTTATTGCTGAATGGCGTAACCAATCATGACTGGAATACAGTAATGAATAACTCTATCTTTTATGGGTTCGATAATTTGTTACTAGTCTATTTGGCCATGATTGTACTTTTCAAAGTCTTTGCTTCCAGTGCAACGAATGGCGGTGGTGGTTGTGGGGGTATTTTTGCTCCCAGTTTGTTCTTGGGGTGTATCACCGGGTTCATCTTCGCTCATTTTTGTAATGAACTGCATATAGGTCCTTATATTCCGGAGAAAAATTTTGCTTTGTTGGGAATGGCGGGATTGATGTCGGGAGTAATGCATGCTCCGCTGACAGGTATTTTTCTGATTGCAGAATTGACTGGTGGGTATGATTTGTTCCTTCCGCTGATGATGGTATCTGTCAGTTCTTATCTTACCATTATGATATTCGAGCCACATAGTATTTATTCTATGCGTTTGGCTAAGAAAGGTGAATTGATAACACATCATAAAGACAAGGCCGTATTGACTTTGATGAATATTGACAGTGTGGTTGAAACTGATTTTGAGAAAGTGCGTCCTGATATGGATTTAGGTGAAATGGTTAAAGTCATTTCGCAGGCTAAACGCAATTTGTTTCCGGTAGTGGATGTCAATGGAGAACTTTTGGGCATTGTGGTATTGGATGATATCCGTAATATTATGTTCCGTCAGGAATTATACCATCGTTTCAAGGTAGAAAAATTTATGATTTCTCCTTCGGCACGGATCAATGTTACTGATTCAATGGAAGAAGTGATGAAGAAGTTTGATGATACAAAGGCCTGGAACCTGCCTGTGATTGATGAAGAGGGAAAATACAAAGGGTTTGTTTCCAAGTCGAAAATATTTAATTCGTACCGGCAGGTATTGGTTGATTTCTCTGAAGATTAAATAATGTAAGTATATGGAAAAGAAAGATTTGCGGATCGTATATATGGGTACTCCCGATTTTGCGGTGGAGAGCCTGAAAAGATTGGTTGAAGGAGGCTACAATGTAGTAGGTGTGATAACTATGCCCGACAAACCGATGGGACGACATGGCAGTGTGCTACAACCTAGTCCGGTGAAAGAATATGCTGTTTCTCAAGGTCTGAGGGTACTTCAGCCGGAGAAATTGAAAGATGAGGCTTTTGTAGAGGAACTCCGGTCTTTACAAGCCGATTTACAAATTGTAGTTGCTTTCCGTATGCTTCCCGAAATAGTATGGAATATGCCGCGTTTGGGCACATTTAACTTGCATGCATCTTTATTACCTCAATATAGAGGAGCTGCTCCTATTAATTGGGCGGTGATAAACGGAGATACGGAAACTGGTATTACGACTTTCTTCTTGAAACATGAGATAGATACCGGTGAGATTATCCAGCAGGTGCGTGTTCCTATTGCTGATACGGATAATGTGGAAATAGTACATGATAAGCTGATGTATTTGGGGGGAGATTTGGTTTTGGAAACCGTGGATGCTATTTTGGATGGAAGTGTGAAACCTGTTCCTCAGGAAAATTTGATCCGGCAGGAAACGGAATTGCGCCCGGCGCCGAAAATATTTAAAGAGACCTGCCGTATAGACTGGAATAAAGGTGTGAAGCAGATTTATGACTTTATTCGTGGGCTATCTCCTTATCCGGCTGCATGGACCGAGCTTTGTGTGGCTGATGGAACACGTCAGGTTTTGAAAATATATGAAACGGAGAAAGTTTTTGTTTCCCATGAGATGAATATAGGCGATATCCGTACGGATATGAAGACCTATTTTCAGGTGGCTGTAAAAGATGGTTTTATTAATGTGCTTACTTTGCAGCTGGCAGGAAAGAAACGTATGAATGTGGCTGATTTTTTGAGAGGCTACAGAACTTCGGATAATAATAAGGTGGAATAAATAATACGTTAGTATGTGTGTTGCTGATGTATTAACGGTATAATCTTAGTACACTATAAGTCGGTATAAATGATAAAGGCTGTATCGAAAGATTTTCGGATACAGCCTTTTCGTGTTACAATAAGACAGACAAGGAGTTGTTAAGAATCATTTAATTTTTGTGTTGGATATATCTTTCTGTATGAACGGAAAGTTTGTAGATTTACTTTTATTATAACTTACTGTAACGGTTTCTTCGCCATTGTTAATGGTATTCATTTTTATTTTAAATCCTTGTAGCTTACCCTCTTTATATCCGGGAACATCCAATAAAGGGAAGGATACATAACCGGGACTCGGATATTCCTGTCTGTCACCTTCGGCATGTGGCGTAATTCTACGGCCATATATCCGTTTGCGTCAGGAACGGTTCCTTCTGTGGCTACAAGGCTGATCCGATGTTTGATATTAGAGTTGAAACCTAATATTTGGAACATAAGGGTCAGGTGTGTCTTACCCATAATGGGAGTGATGAGGTTGATTCCATCATGTCCGTAAATATCTTCATCGTTTTCTTTTAGTGTATCCATTGGTTTGGTTAAGATCTTCTGCAAGTAATCTATAGAAATAAAAGGTCCTTTCTTACTTGCATCTCCGGTCGGATTGGCTGCATTTATATAGGTATAAAAAATACGTTGTCCCGGATTATTTGTTTCAAAACGTGTTAATTTATCGGGATTCACTACGTATGCGATTCCATCATTATCGCTTTCTATCACTGCTTCACCGGGTACTTCACTGGGAGTTACTACGGTTGCTAAAGCGGCGTTAAAAGGCATTTCTGCTTGTATGTCGTAGATGTCATCATCATAGTCATTCAGGCAAGACTGAGTAAATGGAATCAGCATTACCATAATTATTACAAGAACTGTCGCTTTATATTTTCTCATATTTTCTGTTTCTAGAATTGTTTCTATCGCTTAAATGCGAAGATAGTAAGTTTACTGCTTGTAAAAATGTTAAATCTGCTTAAGCAAAAATTTTATTCTTCCGGATGCAGTATTTTTGCAGTCTTATCATTTATTCAATAAAGAAGTGTCACAAACAATGAATGAAACAGAATTGGTGGAACGTTGCGGCAAGGGCGATAACCTTGCACGCAAGCAATTGTATGAGCGTTATGCCGGGCAATTGATGGCCATTTGTGTTCGTTATACAGGTGATAGGGAAGTGGCACAGGATGTCTTACATGATGGATTTTTGAATATATTTCGTTCATTCAGTCAATTTACTTATAAAGGAGAGGGGTCATTGAAAGCATGGCTGGCACGTATTATGGTAAATGAAGCATTGGGCTATCTTCGCAAGAAAGCTTCTACCAATCAGGAAGTGATAGTCGAAGAGTTACCCGATGTGATAGATGGAGATGAGGATGATTTTGAGCAAATACCCCAATCTGTTTTAATGCAATTCATTAAAGAACTTCCGGATGGATATAGAACGGTCTTTAATTTATATGTATTAGAAGAAAAGGGACATAAGGAGATTGCTGAAATGCTAGGAATTACAGAACATACTTCATCGTCTCAATTATATAGAGCCAAAACCTTATTAATGAAAAAAATAAATGATTATAGAAAGAGGATATAGGAATGAAAGAAAAAGATAAATGGATAAAAAATTTCCGCACTCGGATGGAAGGCTATTCGGAACCGGCTCCTGCTGATCTTTGGGAACAGTTGGAAAAGGAGCTGGATACGGTTCCGAAAGTAATTCCGATGTGGCGCCGCTGGCAGGCTGCAGCAGCTGTTGCTTTGTTAGTGGTTGTGTCTTCATTGACTGTATGGTTTTGGCAGTCACCTTCAGCAAACTATTTGGAGCAACAATCGGCAGAGTTGAATGTAATGCACGAACCCGATGAGTTGGTGCCGGGATCAATCACTCCTGAGCAACCTATGGCCTTGGTAGTTCCTGCTGCCCGTTCTGAGGAAAAGAAGCATGTAAAAGTTGTTCGGTCTGTTACGGCAAAGGCGTTAGCCGCCGAACAGGAGGTTTTGCTAAATAAAGAGGTAGAAGAGATACAGATAGAGGAAAATTATATTGAAGAGCAAAAAGAGGAATCTGTTATAGTGGAACAAAAACAACAGAAACAGGCCGGCAGATCTTCCTATTCGGCTGCCAAAACGAATTACGCTTATGTGGCTCCTCATAGAAAGAAGGACAGAAACTGGTCGATAGGACTTTCTACCAGTAATGGAACCTTTTCATCCTCGACTAGTATGGATGGATATTTGCCTTTGCCTAATGGTGCAAGGAACGCAACAATGAATAGTGCTTATGGAGTGGAAACAAGGGCTGAAATTGATAAGCTGGTTCAGTTCAATAACTTGTCGGAAGGAAAGGATGGCAGTCTGATATAAAATATCGTATGCCTGTTACTTTTGGAGCTTCCCTTCGTTTTGATTTAAGTGATGATTGGGCTGTAGAAACTGGGGTGACTTATACCCAGCTTTCATCCGAAACACGTTCGGGAACTCAAAAAAACAATTATGGCTGGGGAGAGAAACTGCATTATGTGGGTATTCCTTTGAAAGTGAACCGGAATATATGGAGTAACAAGCGGTTTGAAGTGTATGCTTCGGCAGGTGGAGCGGTAGAAAAATGTGTATCTGGAAAGCGAAGCATTATCGGCAGTGTTTCTACATCAAATGCAGGAAAAGATGAACAATTTTCGGGAGGGGAAGAAGAGTCAAAGTGAAACCTTTGCAATGGTCTTTGTCCGCAGCGGCAGGTGCGCAGTTTAAGATTACAGAGAAATTGGGTATTTATGCGGAGCCGGGAGTTGTTTATTACTTTGATGACGGCAGTAATGTAAATACGATTCGCAAAGAACATCCTTTTAATTTTAATATACAGTTGGGTGTGCGGTTTACTTTGCCGAAATAAAATGAATTTTTTCACTGTTCTTATATAAAATATGGTTATCTTTGTTCTGTATAAAAAGAATAAGAACAGTGAACCATGAATAGACCTCTGATATCCCCTTCTTTATTGTCTGCCAATTTTGCTAATCTACAGGCAGACATAGAACAAATAAATCGTAGTGATGCCGACTGGTTGCATATTGATATAATGGATGGTGTGTTTGTACCGAATATTTCTTTTGGTTTTCCTGTATTGAAATATGTAGCCGAGTTGTGTGAAAAACCTTTGGATGTACATTTGATGATTGTTAATCCCGAGAAATTCATTAAAGAAGTGAAAGATTTGGGAACAATGATGATGAATGTGCATTATGAAGCTTGTGTACATTTGCATAGAGTGGTGCAACAAATAAAGGATGCCGGAATGAAAGCGGCTGTCACATTGAATCCGTCTACTCCTGTGGCTATGTTGGTCGATATTATCCGTGACGTGGATATGGTATTGCTGATGAGTGTGAATCCCGGTTTTGGTGGTCAGAAATTTATTGTACATACCCTGGATAAGGTGAGGGAATACGTGAGTTGATAACGAATACAGGTTCGCAGGCATTGATAGAGGTTGACGGGGGAGTGAACCTGGAAACCGGCAGACAGCTTGTAGAGGTTGGAGCGGACGTGCTGGTGGCAGGAAATGCTGTGTTCAAAGCTCCTGATATGTCAGACATGATACATCGGCTGAAATCTCTTTGAGCTTAAAATCAAAGTGCGAAATATAGCGGCTGTAAAGCCTTGTTCCATGTTCCGGTTGACTATACCTCTAGTCGCCGGAATTTTTGTATCCGATCATTTTTTTCAAGTGCCTTGCCTGTGCTTGTTTTTGGCATGGGAATATTGGGGTGCTTGATTGGTTTGATTGTATTGGTGAAATGGCAAGGCTACCTTTCCCGATGGTTATTTGGAGGCATGTTTTTTATGTTTCTATTTTGCATAGGGGCATTGTTGGTACAGCAAAAATGGCAACAGGTGGACTATGAATGGTCATCAGGGAAGAATATGTATCAAGGGGTGATAGTAGATGTTCCGCAAGAAAAGGCAAAAACATATCTCTGTAAATTGCGGATAGGTAAAGAAGTGTCTGAAAGGGGGATGGTTCCTGTTAATCGCATGATACTAGTCTATATTATGAAAGATAGTCTTTCTGTAAATTTACGATGTGGAGACCATTTGAACTTTTATACACGTATCTCGACTTCTGAAAGAGAGGTGATTCCGGGAGAATTTGATTATGCAGCTTATCTTTTCAGGCAGCAAATTAGCGGAACAGCCGTAATCTTTCCAGGGTATTGGCAATGGACAGGCAAGAAATCGGCATTGACATGGAAACAGCGGGCAGGTGTATGGAGGGAGAAAATATTGGATAATTATCGGAAATGGGGGTTCTCGGGAGATGAATTTGCCGTATTGTCCGCTTTGACTGTTGGCTATAAGGAGGAACTGAGTGAGGATTTACGTGAAACTTATCAAGTGGCGGGAGTGAGCCATATCTTGGCTTTGTCAGGAATGCATATAGCTGTTTTGTGGGGATTATTGTGTTGGATATTGCGTCCGCTGGATAGAAGTTGTTTGCTGCGATGGGTAAAGTGTGGCATTATTGTGTTGTTGTTATGGACATTTGCTTTTTTAGTGGGGTTGCCCCCCTCGGTTATACGGGCGGTGGTAATGTGTATGTTAATGACAGTGGCACGTGCGGCAGGAGAACGGACTTTGTCATTGAATACTTTGGCTATAGCGGCATTCTTTATGCTGCTTTATAATCCTTTTTATCTTTTTGATACCGGGTTCCAGCTATCATTTCTGGCTGTATTTTCAATTTTGTTTATTTATCCTGTCATTTTTCGGTGCTGGCGGGTGCATCACCCTGTACCTCGTTATATTTGGGGGATAGTGGCGGTTTCGCTGGCGGCACAGTTAGGGACAGCTCCTGTGGTTATTTATAAATTCGCTTATTTTCCTGTTTATTTTTTACCGGCCAATCTGGTAGTGGCACCTTTAGTGCTTGTTATAATTTATGGATCGGTAGCAAGTTTTGTCTTGCTCCTTTTACGGTATTGCATATATGGGTGGTAAAAGGATTGAACGGGGTGTTGTGGTTGCTGAATAACAGTATGCAATGGGTGGGGGATTTGCCTATATCACATTCCGGCGATATACATTTGTCTTTGTTTCAGGTTGGTATTCTTTATGTATTATTATTTGTGTTATTATCTTATCTGTTATCTCCTTCACGGAAATTGTTGATTACTGTTTTGTGTGGAATCAATTTTTTTATAGGATTTTCAGGTTGTCTATATTATATGAAAGAGGAGTCTTTTCAGTTAATCCTGGCTCATTCGCAAGTAAAAGTTTGTCCTCAAAAAGATGTTTGGCAACAGGATAGCATTTATCATTATAAAGGTCTGAATATATGTGTTTTGGTTGATAACCGCTGGCGGAGCAGATCGGTTGATTGTTTGTTGGATATTGATTATATGTACTTGTGTAAAGGTTTTAAAGGAAAAATTGCCCCATTACAAAAAATATTTAAAATTAGGAAGGTCATACTGGATGCTTCGCTCGGTGGGTATAGATTGAATTTGTTAAAGGACGAGTGTAGAGGTTTGGGATTGGATTATATTGATATGTCTCCGAAAGGTTCTTACCGTATTCTTCTGTGAATAAAGAATTAATTTGTAAATTTGCCATTTCAAAAGAAAAAGATTGAATATGTTATCAAAAGTAATTGCACAGGCTAATATAGACCATGCCAAAAAATGGTTTGAAAGAGCTGATAAAATAGTTATTGTTACCCATGTGTCACCGGATGGTGATGCCATTGGCTCCTCGTTAGGATTATGGCATTTCTTGGAATCACAGGAAAAGACGGTGAATGTCATTGTTCCCAATGCTTTTCCGGATTTTTTGAGATGGATGCCGGGAGCCAAGGATATAATCCGGTACGATAAATATACTGAATTTGCCAATAAGCTGCTGAATGAGGCAGATGTGATCTGTTGTCTGGATTTCAATGCTTTGTCTCGTATTGATGCGATGGCGGATGCTGTGGCTCAGTCGCCGGCACGTAAAATGATGATTGACCATCATCTTAATCCGGAAGCCTTTTGTAAAATCATTATTTCTCATCCTGAAATATCTTCTACATCGGAATTGGTTTTCCGGTTGATATGCCGTCTGGGGTATTTTGAGGATATCACCAAGGAAGGTGCTGAATGTATTTATACGGGGATGATGACCGATACAGGTGGCTTTACTTATAATTCTAATGACCGTGAAATTTATTTCATTATTAGTGAACTGCTTTCAAAAGGCATTGATAAGGATGAGATTTATCGTAAAGTTTATAATACATATTCTGAGGGACGTTTAGCCTGATGGGATATGTGCTGTACGACAAGATGCAAGTATTCCCTCAGTTCAATTCGGCATTGATTTGGCTGACAAAAGAGGAACAAAGTAAATTCCAGTATGTAAAAGGAGATACGGAAGGGTTTGTGAATATTCCGCTTTCCATAAAGAATATTATTTTCTCCGTATTCTTGCGTGAGGATACGGAAAAGAATATGATAAAGGTATCTCTGCGTTCTGTAGGTACTTTCCCTTGTAATAAAGTGGCTGCCGAATTTTTTAATGGAGGTGGTCATTTGAATGCATCCGGTGGTGAGTTTTATGGTACAATGGATGAAGCTATCGATCTGTTTAAACAGGCTTTGGTGAAATACGAGGAACTGCTTCTGGCAAAAAAATAGTTATTTTAGTATAATTGCATACAAACAATATAAAAGTTAGGGGCTTATTTATTAATTTTGCCCGAAAATAACAGAACTTAGAATGAAGAAATTAGGTATATTGTTCGCATCTGTGTTTCTTTTAGGGCTGGTCTTCCAGTCTTGCAATAATGGAAAGACCTATGCTGAAATGAAAGAAGAAGAGAGAGAAGCTATCAAACGATTTATTGAACGGGAAGATATCAATGTGATCAGCTTTGAACAGTTTCAGGAACAGGATTCTACAACCAATGTGGATGAAAACCAGTTTGTCCTTTTCTCGGAAACAGGTGTTTATATGCAGGTTGTGGCAGAAGGAAATGGTGAGCGTTTGAAAGACGGTCGTTATGAGATTCTGGTCCGGTATGTGGAGGAACAGATTACTTCGGATGGAATAGATTCTTTGTCTTGGAATACAGACTATGGGAATTCTCAAATGGTTTATCCGGATGCTATGATGCTGACAAAAAGTGGAAAATCTTTTTCAGCTACATTCACCTCCGGTATAATGTATACAGTTTGGGGGACACCTTATGTACCTTCAGGATGGTTGATTCCATTCAATTACATAAAGGTCGGCAGGGAGATTTCCGGTCGTTCTAAGGTCAGACTGATTGTACCTCACAGTGAAGGACAATCTGACGCTTCTGCTTCTGTCTATCCTTGTTACTATGAAATAACTTATCAATTAGCACGATGACATTAATTAAATCAATATCCGGAATTCGTGGACCATTGGAGGACACGTGGGGGAAGGTTTGAACCCGCTGGATATAGTGAAATTTACATCAGCTTATGCAACGCTGATACGTAAAACAACTACAGTAAAGAGCAATAAAATTGTAGTAGGACGTGACGCACGTATCTCCGGCGAAATGGTGAAGAACGTGGTATGCGGTACTTTAATGGGAATGGGGTTTGATGTGGTGAATATCGGACTGGCATCTACACCGACTACAGAATTGGCTGTAACCATGGAAGGAGCGTGCGGTGGTATTATTTTGACTGCCAGCACAATCCCAGACAATGGAACGCTTTAAAGTTGCTGAATGAGCATGGAGAATTTCTGAATAAGAAGAAGGAAATGAAGTGCTGCGTATAGCAGAAGCGGAAGCGTTTGAATTTGCCGATATCGACCACATCGGAAGTTATCGCGAAGACAATACTTACAATCAGAAACATATAGATAGTGTTTTGGCTTTGAAATTGGTAGACGTGGATGCTATCCGTAAGGCCAATTTCCGTGTAGCTATAGATTGCGTTAATTCAGTTGGCGGTATTATTCTTCCTGAATTGTTGGAACGGTTGGGAGTGAAGCATGTAGAAAAGCTCTATTGTGAAGCGACCGGTGATTTTCAGCATAATCCGGAACCCTTGGAAAAGAACCTAGGGGATATTATGGGGTTGATGGCCAAAGGCGGTTGTGACGTGGCTTTTGTTGTAGACCCGGATGTTGACCGTCTGGCTATGATCTGTGAGGATGGAAAAATGTATGGCGAAGAATATACATTGGTGACCGTGGCAGACTATGTATTGAAACATACTCCCGGAAATACCGTTTCTAACTTGAGTTCTACCCGTGCTTTGCGCGATGTAACCCGTAAATATGGTTGCGAATACAATGCTTCGGCTGTAGGGGAAGTGAATGTGGTTACCAAGATGAAAGCGACTCATGCAGTGATTGGAGGTGAAGGAAATGGTGGAGTAATCTATCCTGAAAGCCATTACGGACGTGATGCATTGGTGGGAATTGCTTTATTCCTGAGCCATTTGGCACACGAAGGGAAGAAAGTCAGTGAACTGCGTGCTACTTATCCTCCTTATTTCATTGCCAAGAATCGCATTGATCTGACTCCGGAAACGGATGTGGACGCTATTTTGGCCAAAATAAAGGAACTGTATAAGGATGAAGAGATAAACGACATAGACGGTGTGAAAATCGATTTCCCAGACAAGTGGGTACATTTGCGTAAGAGTAATACTGAACCTATTATCCGTGTTTATTCTGAGGCTGCAACCATGGAAGCGGCAGATGAAATAGGCCAGAAGATAATGGATGTGGTTTATAGCTTGGCGAAATAAATACATTATTAATAGATAAATTAGCCGTATTGAATGAGATTATATTTCGTTTGATACGGCATTGTTTTTTTATCAGATAGAAATAAATACTATGAGAAAAAGCCTTTTATTTGTTTGGGCCTGTATGGGGCTGGTTTGTTTGGTGAGTGCTTGTAAGACATCGGTTAAAAGTAAAGAATGGAAGCTGGTATGGGTGGAGAATTTTGATCAAAAAAACAGTTTTGACGAATCGGTATGGACTAAGATACCTCGCGGAACATCCGATTGGAACAACTATATGTCTTATTATGATTCATGTTATGCTATGCAGGATGGGAATCTGATACTTCGTGGAATAGCCAATCATACTCAAAAAAATGATACGGCTCCTTATCTGACGGGAGGTGTCTATACCAAAGGAAAGAAATTGTTTACAGGGGGAAGAGTGGAGATACGTGCTAAATTGCAAGCCGCTAAGGGGGCATGGCCGGCTATATGGATGCTTCCCGAAAAAGCGGAGTGGCCCAAAGGAGGTGAGATTGATATTATGGAACGGTTGAATCATGATCGTATTGCTTATCAGACTACCCATTCTTACTATACACATGTCTTAGGTATAAAGGATAATCCGCCTCACGGAGGTATTAATAAGATAAATCCTGAGGAATACAATATCTATTCGGTAGATATTTATCCGGATAGCCTGGTGTTTGCTGTCAATCATCGTCATACCTATACTTATCCGCGCATTGATACGGACAAGGAAGGGCAGTTCCCTTTCTATCAACCTTACTATTTATTGATAGATATGCAGTTGGGCGGTTCATGGGTTGGCGCTGTGGACCCGAAAGAATTACCTGTGGAAATGTGGGTGGACTGGGTGAAGTATTACGAGAAACGCTAAATGCTGTTTGTCGGGAAACGGGGGGCTGTTCAATGTTGAACAGCCCCCCGTTCTGTTTAATTATAAGGTAAATAGGCCTGGATGTAACATCATCAAAGAAAATGTTACAGGCGGAGCACGTCTGTTCTGCCTGTAAAGATGCGTGTATCATTGTGATTACAGGAATCATAAAGCTTTGTGTACTTTTGTTTCGTCTGGAATAAGATTCTAAAGATTGGAGCAGGGACAACATTTTGTTTACTCATTTTTGTTTTCAATAGGCATAAAGTAATTCCAGCCAATGGATGGAATTACTTTTTATGGAAGATATTTTAATGTAATAACCATGAATACACAAAGTCAAAAAGTTTCGATGGCCGAGAAAATCGGTTACAGCCTGGGGGATTGCTCGGCTAATCTGGTCTTCCAGATGATGATGATTTATCAGACAAAGTTTTATACGGACATATTCGGTCTGGAAGGTGCCATTGCCGGTACGGTGATGTTGGTGGCGCGTATCACGGATGCCTTTGTCGATCCTACAGTGGGGTTATTGAGTGACCGCACCAAGACACGTTTCGGGAAATATCGTCCGTGGGTGCTTTGGACTGCGTTGCCTTTCATGGTTTTCTATGTGTTGGCTTTCTATAATCCGGGCATTGAAGATAAAGGGCTGGTAGCATTGTATGCTACGCTGTCTTATACCTTGCTGATGAGCCTTTATTCTTTTAACAATACGCCGTATGCTTCTTTGGGCGGAGTGATGTCCGGTGATATAAAGGAACGTACCAGTATCACTTCCATTCGTTTTGTGGCGGCTACCATTGCCCAGTTTGTGGTGCAGGGACTTACGCTCCCTTTGGTAAGCAAGTTTTCGGATGGTGGAGACAAAGCGCATGGCTGGTTATGTACCATCTCTTTGTTCGCTTGTATCGGGTTCGTTTTTCTGGTCATTACTTTCTTTTCAACTCGTGAGCGCATAGAGCCGCCTGCCAGTCAAAAGACAGATACGCGTCAGGATATAAAGGATGTGTTTGGAAGCGTTCCTTGGCGGGCTATGTTCATACTTACGCTTTTCATTTTTATTACGCTTGCCATGTGGGGTAGTGCCATGAACTATTATTTTGAGAATTATGTGGATGCCGGAGCATTGTATGCCTTTCTTGACCGTCTGGGACTGGTGGCAATGGAAACGGATGGCAGCGCGGGGTATGCTGTGTTGAATGCTTTCGGGCTGGTAGTCAATTCTTCCGATAAGGCATACGAGGTAGGATTTGGAGTGTTTAATATGTTGGGAGCACTTGTCCAGTTCTTTGGGGTGATTCTCTTGTCCGGCTTTTTGGCAAATCGTTATGGTAAGAAACGCGTTTTTATCGTTTGCCTCTCACTTACGGCCATTTTTACAGCTTTGTTCTATTTCCCGGGAAAAGCGGATGTGGAAACGATGTTTGTACTGAATTTCCTGAAGAGTTTGGCATACGCGCCGACTGTACCTTTGTTGTGGGCGATGATTGCGGATGTAGCCGACTATTCAGAATATAAAAATTACCGTCGCGCCACAGGCTTTGTGTTTGCTGGTGTAGTTTTTGCCTTGAAGGCCGGGCTGGGTATCGGTGGGGCCATCCTGGGGTTTCTGCTTTCAGGATTTGGGTATGTGTCCGGTATCGGGGCAGAGCAAAGCGGTACGGCTATAAGGGGGATTGTACTTTCCTCCAGTCTGATTCCGGCTATGATATTTGGAATGGGAGTAGCTGCCTTATGCTTCTATCCTATTACAAAAAAATACAACGAACAGATGCAGGCGGAACTTGCTGACCGTCGCAGTAAGGCCGGTTATTAATGAAAAAGAACAAGTTATTTACCTTAAAAACTTTGTAATATGAAAATAAGATATGTAACATTATTGGCTGCCATT
>ERZ859937.185-NODE-185-length-31077-cov-21.567468_pt1 | contig 31077 bp, 26 predicted proteins | sample MGYA00509985_ERZ859937 | MGnify/ENA primary metagenome ERZ859937 (study PRJEB30046, sample SAMN00715169) | human gut metagenome | study: EMG produced TPA metagenomics assembly of the A metagenome-wide association study of gut microbiota in type 2... | reverse complement strand
AACTTGAGCGATATTTTTTTGACGTGTATATACTAGCATCGCGGATACGCTTACTCATAATCTGGATGTCCCTGGTTTCTTCCCTACGGTCAGAGGGTCTCCCTTCGGTCAACAAGTCTCAAGCCCAGGCGTGGTCCACGCTTCTATTACAGCGACTTACGCTTCGGCGTAGGCCGCTGTTTTTCTTTTACGGGAAAACAATGGGAAAAGCGACACTGAACTCAGACAGCTCACTTCAAAGGATATAAAGTCGGTGGAAGTTATCACGGCTCCCGGCACACGCTATAGCACAGGAGTAGGCTCAGTTATCAACATCACCACCATCAAGCGCCTTGAAGACTTTATGAGTTCTTCGTACCTGTTCACGGCAGCTACTTCAAGGAGTTTGCCGAAGCGGGATACGTGTCAGCCACTTATCGTAAGAAAGGCTTCGAGTTGAACCTTTATCCTTATTTCAACAACGATGTCACCTTTCGTCCGTGCCGCTTGTTATATAAATGAACTGGTTCAGTAAGAAGCAACATACGCACCGCTTCTGCAAACAGTGATAGAACAAATAACAAGTATAACCATAAAACGATAGAAAAATATGTTAGTAGAACTTTTAATTCCGTTAGGAGTAGCAGTAGTGCTCCCCGTTGCAATCGTGTCAATCGTTTTCAGAAGCGCCATGGAGTCGGAGCGCAACCGCAAGGAGATAGTGCTCGCCGTATTGGAGAAGAACCCCAACCTCGATGTCGAAGACCTCGTGAAGCAGATGAAGAAGTCGGAGAAGCTCATCAAGGAGAAGCTGCTCGCCAGACTCGAGCACGGCTGCCTCTGCTGTCTTATGGGCGTAGCCTTCGTGCTGCTCTATTTCTTCCTCAGCGTGCAGAAAGAAATTCTCCTCATTGCTGGCACAGCACTGATAGCCATCGGCATCGCCTTCCTCGTGAGCTACTTCGTAGGCCACCGTATGCTCGAGAAGGAGATGGAGGCAGAGGAGCAGAACATGAAGCAAGAGTAACAACTTATGACGAGAGAACAACTCATAGCACTGGAGAAGAGCGAGCAGGAAGCGTTGCGAGGCTTTCTGCTCGCCCTCTGCTGCGGTAAGCGCGACGATGCCGACGACATAGCGCAGGAGACGCTGGTGAAGGCTTACCTCTCGTCGGCTGGTTATCGGGACGAGGGCAAGTCCCGCGCGTGGCTGTTCAAGATAGCGCGCAACACCTTCCTCAACCACAAGGCGAGTACGCGCACGCTCGACGACATCAGTGCAGCGCACAGCGTGGCGGCTGACGCCACAGCCGACTCAGCCTTCCGCCATCAGGAGCTGTACATGGCGCTCGCCACACTCTCGGCGAAGGAGCGTTCCGCAGTAGTGATGTTCTACATGAGCGGCTACTCGGTGAAGGAGATAGCCGACATCACCGACTGCACCGTAGACGCCGTGAAGAAACAGCTCTCGCGCGGCAGAGACAACCTTAAAACAATATTGAAAGTATGAAGAAAGATAAAGCACTTGAGGAACTTTTCCTCGCAGCCCGACCCACCTTCGACGACGGTGACGCCTTCATCGCCAGACTCGAGAAGCGCCTCGACGCCGTAGAGTATCTGAAGCAGCACGAAGAAGCCTGCATCAGACGCTACCGCTACGCCATGCTCGGCGCCTTTGTGCTCGGAGTCGTTCTGGGCGGCGCGGTGATAGCCGCCATGCTCGCCATACCAGCCGAACAGCCGCTCTTCACGTTCGGTGCAGAGAACGGACTGCTGTTCGCGCTCAGTCAGTATTCGCGCTTCGCAGCCATCATCGTCTTCTCGGGTGTGGCATGCTTCGCGATAGTAAATATTGTCAGCATTGTAGTGGATATTATGAGCATGCGCGACCAAACTAAAGGTAACTACTCAGTACCCCCACAGCATAAGATAGTCAACGGCACTCGTTAATTATTCATAAACTTGATTTTGTCCCAAAACCAAATCATTGTTAAAGCGGTTTGTATGTATATTCTTATGTATCCTTAAATTAGCAGACAAGGTCTTTTCGTATATTCTTTAGATTTTTATCGTGCGCATACGCATATCTGCACGATAAAAATCCAAAGACGTTCAAATTAGGACACAACGCCCCTTTCCCCATTGGGGATTGAAATTCAAAAGCCTCGAAAAAATGGATCTATCCAAAAGAAAGTTTGTCATACGGCATGCCGGTATACAAATTCATGCAGAAGGCTGTCAGTATCATGTACACGGTGTTCTCGTTCAAGAAGGAGCATGGCAGATGCTTCCTTCCGAAGTCATTGTTGAGACGGTCGAAGTCGCGCTCTTTCGCCCCATTGGTAGCCGTTGTAGGTGGAGCTGCGAACACCAAGAGTACCGTTGATGACTTTGTCAAGTGAAAGTGCATAAAAAGTCTTGCTTGCGTAATAAATGCCTCCGAAAGGAGTGATTTTCTCAGATTTTATCTTTGCCATATGTCAGATAGTCTTTATTTGAGTTTTAAGCAGCACTAAGGTAAGTGAATATTCTGACATATCAAAAAGAACAGGTCGTATTGTCTGGTGGTAAAGTTTTGCAACCTTCATGGCATCCGTATAAGAATGGTATTTTAAAGTCAGTACTCTCTAAAGACATTCAGCCGTTGGATATGTTGTTAAGCAACGGAAAAATTCGTCATATGGCTCGTTATCCAAATTTTGATTCCACGGCAGTACGTTTTAATGGAACTTCTGCGGATGCCACATCTTTACAGCGGGTAAAAGGTTGGAAGAATCCTGAGGGAGGATATTTGCATGCCATACATATTAGTGACTGGGGCAATTTTCATTATCTTATTACGGGAAAAGATAAAACTGGTCAGTTGGAGTTAAAAGGTGGATGGCAGAATAACCGCCAGAGGGTGTGCATTCTATGTTTCTACGCAAGAAAAACTTCAAGTTTTTCTTGCGTAGAAACATAGAATGCACACCCTCAACCGAATGGTAGAAAATATTTTTGAGGAACTGGATGCGCCGGGAGAATGGTTTTGAAAAGGTGATTATAGGATTGACAATCACTCTGATGCGGTTTTCCGTTGTGGCTTTCGTAATTTTGATATGGATAAATTTGGTGTTGTTTCTCCAAGGTTAAAGGTTTTGGCCCGAACTCCGCAATATCCAAATCCAATATTGTCAGAAGAAGGAAAGGTCTTTAAAACAATTCAATGGAAAGGCTTGCAGATAAAAGATTTGAACACGTTGGGTGAACGTTCTGCTACTGGCATTGATTCTGAATATGGTGTTTATGTAATTTCTGTTGATGCTTTGAGTGGTGTGTTGCGTGACTATATTCGTTCTAATGATGTTATTTTAGAATTAGGTGGCAAACCTATAAATAATTTAGCGAACTTACATGAAGTGATAGGCGGAATGGATTCCTAAAAACAACAGAGTGTAGTTGTTTTTAGGAATCAGAGGAAAATTAAAATTGTTTTACCTGCTAATATATTAAAGTGATATAATCATTGTAACTTGAACACCATAGCTTTCAGCCAGCTGTTTATTGGTGACATAAGTTATGATATTTAGTCATCCCTTAAAAAGCCCATTTTTGCGAGATATTGTTCAAGTACAGTATCTCGCAAATTTTTTGAAGCATGTACCAAAGTAAACTTGAAAACGAGTCGTACATTATCTAATACAAGGGAAAAGTGGCAATATTGCTTTTGCCCTTACAAGGCGTTTGCTTTGATTCATTTGCATTATTCCAATATCGCTGACCCGGCACCATTTTGCTGTGAAGCCTCATTGTTTTGTTTTACGTGTTTGCCGAAGCCGAACACATAAGAAGCGCTCATTTTTACATAGCAATGACTATCCACTCCATAACCAGACTGCTTGCGGTCGAAATACCTGCTGTTCATCTCATTGCTTGAATTCTTCCAGCTCCATGTGAATGGATTTGCAATCTGGGCCAATACATTCCATGATGAGTTTCCCCATCCTATACTCAAGGAGTAGGTCTCTTTATGTTTAGTCCATAATCCATTTATTTCACTTCCCGGTGCACTCTTATCCGAAAAATATTGAGCACCTATATTCCATCCACCGAAATACCAATAAGCTTGTAGTGAGTAGTTCACATCTACATGATCCGAGTTGAAAGGTTCGCCGTTATGGCAGAAAGGCATTGCTATTTGTCCTGCAATCTGCAATCTGTTTTGTAGCAGCCTCACTCGTCCGTAGGCTCCCGTTGTCAATGATGTGAAACCGCCCATAGGCTGTTCTATTGTTCGTAATATTCCGGTTGAGGATGGAGTGTATACAAAGGCGTATCGGTCGCGTACCGACCATGCAGTGGCATAGACTGAAAAGCTGATACTGTTGTTCGGTATGCAGGTGTAAGTTATGCCATAGTCGAAACTCTTGTATGGCTTAAGAGCAGGGTTGCCAGTATAGCTCATCAACGGGTTTGACTGTACGACAGCCTCGCTACGGTAAGACGAGAGTGGCACGGAGGTCATGTAATGAAATACGGCTGAGATATAATTCTTATTGTTGAACGAGTACTGAACCGATGCGTCCGCCCAAGGTTGGGTGGAATGTTCGATGGTTTGTTCATACTTCGAGTGGTCGTAATTGTATCCCACACCTAAATATATATAGTATTTGTTCTTTGAAAATGAATAACCCAATCCCGGACCTATACGGTATGTAGTGAGTCGGTCGTACATGTCTGTAGTTCCTGAATATCTTGTCGAAGCTCTGTAAAACAGACCCTGACAGAAAAACTTCAGATTTCCATAGTTGCCGAACGAGTGGTTGAACTGCAGTCTGGCGCGGACAGAATGAGAATCGTCCTCGGCATAATTTGGAAATTCAGCAGTTCCCTCCCTATAAAGGCTTGATTGCCGAGAATGGGTATATGAGTAGACTGGGTAGAAGTTGATTGTATTTCTCTTTCCCAGGATGAAATTCCAGTTGCCCGAATATGACAGAGAGTTCTGACGCATGGCTTCGTTCTTGTCGAAACTTATCAAGTCTATATTGTCGGGATTAATGCCGACAATTCCCGTAGTGTTATTGATAGGCGTATGGTCGAAAGCAGCTCCGACAATGTTGCTGATGGTGATTTTATCGGTATTGTAGACAACTTTCAGGGTAGGCCACAATAATCTGTTGTGTCTGTCGGCAGCTATGACCGATTCTGTCCGTCTGAATGTCTTTACCGAGCCGTCATTCTGAGGAAGTCGGTAGGTCTCAAGGCTTTCTGCGAAATCATGTGTCGATTTACTATACGAAGCCCCCAATCCCAAATCAAAGGTGAATCTCTTTGACTGGAATTTACCAAAAAGGTTAATCTGACCGTCATTGGCAATAAAGCGTTCCGAGCCTAAAGCCTTTAAATATCCTCCATATTCATACCGTTTCATGACAAAGTTCACGACATGTGCATTACCAAGAAATCTTGGGTCGGATGGATAGTCGTAATATTCAACCTTTTTGACATCAGTAGTCCTCATATTCTTCAAATCGTCTGTAGAAGCAGGAAGCCAGTCGATGAACACTCCCACAGACTTGTTGCTTACGGTGTTTATTTTTGTACCTGCTCCAAGTGCCAACTGAGGAATAGCCATGCGGTTAAGCAAATCTATTCCGCTTTGTGAGGCATTTTTCTGTTTTAAAGTAGGAAAATATGTTGAGACAGAGGCTGATATGTTTTGTTGGTCAGCCTCAACCACTACCTCCTTTAATTGTATTGATAAAGAGTCTTTTGTTTTTACTTGTGCATCAAGAGGCAAGCATACAGATAGTGGTGCTATGCAAACGAATAGCAAGAGTGCAATTTGGGTTAAGAGATATTTCATAAGCATTCTAAATTTTGTTTCAACCTAATATCTTCCTTTGGGGAGTTATTAGACTAACGTATAAGGTATAGAATTATGAATGGTTATTAACTGTTCTTAACCATAATATATCTCCGTTTTGGGGTGTTATTGCCACTTCGTCTCTATTGATACTCGCTCTCGTATCAATTGGTGGGAGCACTCGTTTCTTTTGGTAGGCACTCTCGTTTCTTTTGTTGTGAGCATCTTTTTGCTCAATATGAATGAGTGAAGTCCGTCTTCCTCCTACAGCGTGAACTTATATCCCGCTGTAATATACACAGCATGGTTGCGCGCTGAAGGTGAGTCGACTGTGGTGGCCCAAGAGTCGTTTGACTTCAGGTTTATAGCTTTTCTGAATTCGAAGCAATATGAGGCGTCAAGTGTGATGTGCCGCCATTCATAGCTTAGGCCAAAGGGAATGCCAGCCACGATGTTGCGGAAGATGCTTTTCACACTCTCCGACTTCTTCTCCTTGTACGTCTCCCATAGATACATTGATGATGTGCCGTCGCCGAGATTCATGGTGCGAATGCTTTGTATGGTTATCTTGTCCTTTGCCGAGACGAGCAAGCCAGCCTGCACACCGATATGGGCAGCCAGTCCCTTCACGCCCGGGAAGTAAGCTTTTACTTGCAGTGGCACGGATACGTAAGTCACGTCAAGCTTTTCATTTGCAGATGCGTATTTCTCTTTCTTCTCCTTGAATCCGGTGCCTATAAGACTGAAGTCGGCTCCCGTCGTAAGCGAGTAATACTGCGACAGTGGTATCTCCACGCTTGCTCCAAACGTGTATCCTGCTTTCCATTCCTTTGATGCCGTAAGTGCAGAGCCGTCCATTTTGGATATGGTTACGCCTGCATGTGGAATGATTGACACGCGGCGACCTTCGTTCTGAGCCGATGCCCACATAGGCAGCAGCGACATGACAACGGCTGATATGATATTTTTCATAGTGTTCATTTTCTTTTGTAAGTATATATTTCAGTGGTATTACCCTGCTTGCGGGTGAGCTTCATGCTGTCTTCTGCCTTGTCGCTGATGGTCCAGGTTTCTGTATAACCGTATCCAGGTATAATGAGTGCATTGAAGTCTCCGGTTTTAGTTATGTTTTCACCGTCCATTGTGAACCATTGGTCAAAAACAAGAGTTCCAAATCTGTCCCATTCGTACGTTTTGTGGCTTTCCATGAAAGCAAGGGTGTGGTAGAACTGCGAGTTCCAGCTGTCGTCATTCTGGATGTCAATATCCGTGATGCTGTTGCCATCCACAATGTAAGTATAGTGTGTGGTTACCCACTTGCCCAAGATGTATTCGGCCACAGGCGTCTTCATTATCTCGTCAGCTCGCTGCATCTCTTCGGGCACGTCTTTCTTCACAAAGTGTTCCACACTATTATTGTTGTCGCCATTGGCAAAGACAAGCAACGAATTGTTGTTCACGGCATACACATTCCATTTGATTCCTGATGAGAGAATTGTGCAGTTGTTGTCGTCCAACTCCACCTCAGCCGAATGATACTGCACGTAATGATGTTCTGCATCGGTCCATATCTGTGATATGTCGGAGATGTTGCCTTCCTCATCAACGTAGAATCCGCAGCCAGTTTCGTTGTCCTGTTCCCAATAGCCCGTGAAGTCGGCAATGTTGAATCCCGACATCTTCATTCCTTCAAGTTCGCTTATCATCTTATCGCCATCGCCAGGCAGCGACGTGAGTCTGTAGAAAGGCACCACAGATGTCTTGCCGTTATAGGCAAGATACATCTTTTGGTCATCGTTTCCTGCCACGGTCACGTTGTAGTATTTGCCGTAGTCTTTTAGTAGTTGCATCTCATAGTGGTTGCCGTTCACACTCCACTTGCCCGTCTTGTATCCCAATTTATAAGGATTGTCAGTGACGTTGGTATACATCCATTCTGTCACAGTATTGTCGTTGTGCACTACAATGCCTTGAATGGCACCGTCGCCATTGATGTCCTCACCGGCTATCTGCCAATAGCCAGTGATTGGCACATTGATGTCGGGTGATACTTTGGGGACTGTAAATGCTTGGTCGTCGCTGCATGATGTCAGCATAATGATGGCAAACAAGCATAATGAAAGGGTTGTGAAACAAACGTGTTTCATGATTTTGTGTATTTAGTTGTTAATATATTGCAAAACGCTACAAAAGTATAAATTTTATTTCTAATTCGTCAAGCTATCTTAATTTAGTTTCCAGTACCACACAAGTGTTACCTTTTAATGTTCCTTATCCAACTGTTTCAACAAAAACTCCTCCAGCGTCTTTTTGTCGGGTAATTGAAGCATATATGTAGAAACGAAGAGTTGGTTGTCCATACCGGCAAGGGCATACTCCACCATTTTCTTTCCCTTGCGTGTGCAAAGGAGGATACCGATAGGAGGGTTGTCGCCGGGTTGCATCTTGTTCTCGCGGTAATGTGATACGTATGCGTTTAGCTGTCCGAAGTTCTCATAAGAGAATTCCTCGTTCTTTAATTCGATGATTACTCCGCAATGCAGAATGCGGTTGTAGAACACAAGGTCGGGATAATAATACTCGTCGTCAATGATAATACGTTTTTGTCGAGACTCAAAGCAGAAACCCTTGCCAAGCTCAAGAATGAACTCTTGCAAATGACTGATGAGAGCTTCCTCCAAGTCATGCTCGTCAACTATATCCTGTGCCTTAAGTCCAAGAAATTCGAATGTGAAAGGCTGACGTATCTGCAACTCTGCGGAATCATGGCCTTGCACGGAAGGCAGCGACAACAGTTTGTCGGGATTGGCGCTTATACCAGCCCTAACGTATAGGTTTGTGCTTATCTGACGACGAAGCTCACGAACAGACCAGGTACACTTGATGCACTCTTGCTCGTAGAAGTAGCGGGCGAGAGGGTCGTCAACTTGCATAATCTCTCTAATGTGCGAAAAAGAGAGCTTAGAAATGAGGGTAGTACCTGGCGTTACAAAAAGGTTCGACACTGTCGAACTTTTTCCAAGTGATTCATTTTCTGTCTGTTGTAAAAGGTTCGACACTGTCGGACCTTTTTGAATATCAATGGTATTTTCAATGTATAACGAAAAATTTTCAGCCATCTGAGGATACCAAAGATAAAACTTTCTTGCCGTTTTTAATAAAGTTATATTTACTCCCTTCCTATTCACTCTCTCCTCCAACTTCTTCAGCAGCTTCGCCCCATACTCAGCCCTATCCTTACCGTGCTGTTCATATTCCACGATGTAATATCCTATGAGCCAGTTGCGCATTGTCTGCATACGGTTTATCGCTTTTACAGCAGAAGACAGAGCAGCGTCGTGAGTTGTCTGAATTATGGAAGTCAAGTCGCCAAAGGAGTGAAGTGTGTTGCTCCAATCCTCAAAAGGAAGTTCCATGCCGTCATGGGTGTATGTTGATATTTCTTTCGCCATAATGTAGTAATTGTTTAGATTTTTACAAAGTTATAAAATGTAACTCATAATGAACAATACAATCTTCTAAAAAATCATAGAATTTAGGTATTGTGTAGTAGTTAAAACCAAGCTAATTTTGCAGCGGTGATAAAACCAAGAACTTTAACCATAAATTTCTAAATAAAAACAACTGAAGATTATGAAGAAGACTGTAATCATCTATGGCACAAGCACTGGTACTTGTGAAGACCTGGCTGGCAGAATAGGAGCCAAACTGGGCGTAGACAACATCATCAACGTCACCGACCTTGACGACAGCGTTATTGCCGACAACGACAACCTGATTCTCGGCACATCAACATGGGGTGCAGGCGAAATGCAGGACGACTGGTATGACGGACTGAAGACGCTCAAGAGTGCCAATCTTGAAGGCAAGACTGTGGCTCTTTTCGGCTGCGGCGACTCTGAATCTTATCCCGACACTTTCGTGGGTGGAATGGCTGAGATATACAATGCTGTAAAGAAGGCTGGTGCCAACGTAATTGGAGCCGTGTCTACCGACGGCTATACATTCGACGACTCAGAATCGGTGGTTGACGGAAAGTTTGTTGGTCTGGCTCTCGACGAAGTCAACGAGGACAACAAGACCGATGAGCGTATCGACGCTTGGGTGGCTGAAATACAGCCTAATCTCTAACACACATATATTTGTTCTTACACTCACATTTTAATATCTCAAGTTTTCAATCATGCAGCAATCCACAGCATTACCCATAGACATGAAGGTTCTGATGAACCATATCTACGAATATCAGAAGGGAGTGCGCCGTATGGTGCTCTTCACCTTCAACAAGAAGTATGAGGATTTCGCCATACGTAGACTGGAAAGCCAAAACATCAAATATGTCATCCAGCCAGTTGGCAACGAACGCCTGAATCTTTACTTCGGCAGGGAGGAGTGTCTTAATGCCATACGAATGATTGTGACACGTCCCCTCAACCAGCTCACTCCCGAAGAGGATTTCATGCTCGGTGCAATGCTTGGCTATGACATCTGTGCGCAATGCGAGAGATACTGTGAGCGTAAGGACAAATGCAACTGTAGTTGTAATTGCAACTGATTTTTTTAAGTGTTCAGAAACTCTTTTATTTGTGGAAGAAGTGCAAGGGCTTTTTCCACACCTGCTTCATACACTCTCCTCATCTTGTCCTCTTTAAGACTGAGTCTGCCAATGTCAAGTTTTTTGTCGGGACAGATGAGGAATGTGTCGCCCTTCTGAAACTCCGAATGTATATAATCCAGTTGGTCGTTGTACATGATATGTCGTCTTGACATCAATTCCGCCACCTTTGGATATTCCTTCAGAAACATCTTCATTGCCAGTCCTACATGTGCCTTCTTCTTGTAGTAGTCGGCTGGCTGTGTCAGAATCACCACATTTTTTCTGTATCCTTTAGCTTGAATGAACTTCAAGGGTATGCTGTCGGTTATTCCTCCGTCAAGATAGTGTCGTCCGTCAATCTCTACCGGACGCGCAAATATCGGCATTGAGGCAGAAGCCTGCATCCATTTGAGTCCTATTCCGTCGGCATCATCTATCTCATGATATACGGGCTGGCCCTCGTCTATGTCTGTACACACGGCATAGAACTTCATGGGATTCTCCCGGTAAGCCTGGAAATCCATCGGGTCGTACTCGTATGGCAGCAGATGGTAGGAGAAATGCTCGTTGACATAGTTGCCTGTACGGAACAACGATCTCCAGCTCATATACTCCGGATTGTCCTTGAATCTGATATTGTATCTCAAGGCTCTGCCGGGCTGGTTCGACTTGTAGTTGCAGCCGAACAATACTCCAGCCGAAACGCCTACTGCGGCATCAAACTTGATGCCGTTCTGCATAAAGACATCAAGTACACCGCTTGTGAACATAGCCCTCAAGCCTCCGCCTTCAAGAACAAGACCTATGGAAGACGCAGAGGGTGGTGTGGTGTTATATTCCTTTGTCATCTTTTATTCTTCCTTTTATTTTAATTGATGTCCACAAAGTTATAGAAAATTATTTACAATCCACAATATTTTTACTTTTAGGGATTTTCCTATCATCCTATAGGGATTTATACCATTTAGCATTCGCTCAAACATATTACTTTTGCAACCAGAAAAAAATAAACAGTAATAGTCATAAATTGCAGAGATTATGAAGAGGAACGAATGGATGGCACTTATTGTCACAAGTGTAATGATGTTTGCCGTATGCCTCTCGGCTTCGGCAAAGGTTAAGAAGACGGTGGAGCGCGGAATGACCAAACAGGAAGTGATTGACATACTGGGTCAGCCCAAGCTTACAAGTTTTGATGCTTATGGCGACAAATGGGAGTACTACAAGATGAATGTCATCACAGGCGAGGAAAAACGCATTGTCGTAGGCTTTGACCTTAACGGTAGGGTAGTGGCTTATGAAACTAAATTTTGGGATAATAACACTAATAGCGAAATCGGAAACTGCAATCAGCGACCTGCCCCTCCATACGGTGCAGGGGCAGGTCCTGACGGTCCGGCTTACTACGCCTGCTGTCTCGACGACGCATCCTTCAGCCGACTATATAATAAGGTGAAGGGCGCAAGCTTCGACGACAACAAGTTCGACCTCATTGAAGTGGCAAGTCTCGGATGCTTCTACTCATGCAGCCAGACTGCCTGCATGATGAAGTTGTTCACATTTGGCGACAAACAACTGAAGGTGCTGCGACTCATGGCACCCCACATTGTCGACCCCGAGAACGCCATCACCATATACAACGTATTGACATTCGACAGCGAGAAGTCGAAGGCAGGAGAGATTATAAGGAATTCAAGATAAAAAAATAAGCGGAGGTTTTTGCCTCCGCTTATTTTTTTTTCTTATGCCGCTATTAGCGTGTACAGAGCGAACATCCAGTGGGCACTGATGGCTGCTACGAGTCCTCCGCAGAAATGTGCAGTGATAGCTTTGGGTGTAAGGTCGCGATAGCCTATGGAGTCGAGCATGGCAGTATGGGTGCTGAGGAATCCACTCCAACACATACCGATGGCCGTGAATACGGCTATGGCATTGCCGTCAATCCATCCGTGAGTGATGAATCCCGGAATCAGACTGAGGGCTGCACCTACCGCTCCGAGAGCAGTAATCGGGAAGGCTACGAGGTGTGGGTCGTGGAAACCGAACAGCCACTCGAATACGAAGTCAATCTTGTTGGCAAGCCATGGCAGCAGTTCCACGCCTTGGTAGGCTGAGCCGTTATAAGTTCCGTCGGCTCCGGCTCCGAAGGTGAATATCATCACAAAAGTAGAGATGATAAGCACACCGGGGATGATGGCTATACCCACCTCGACACCGCTGCGTCCGCCGTCGAGCATGGCATTGAGCAAGCGGATGAATACGGTCTTCTCTGTGCTCTCGTTCTCTTCTTTTACCTCCTCTTCAATGTCTTCCTTAGACACGGCATCCTCAACGGCATATTGCGGATAAGCCTTCAATACAAACCGTTGCATCAGTCGTGTAGAGCATACGCATCCGCAGCAAGCGCCTACAAGTCCGATAAGCGGAGCCACGTAATATCCCTGGCTTGCCATGAACACAATCACGAGCAATCCCATACCGAAGGCTGTACCGAAGTTGGTGAGCGATATGAATTGGTATTTCTTGAAGTAGCTTGCAAAACGCTTGTCGTTGGCAAGCGAGATGATGGCAGGGTTGTCCGAGAGGAATGTCATCACAGCACCCAACGATGTCACACCGGGCAGATTGAATATAGGTCGCATCAGCGGACGCAGTGTGCGCTCAAGCAGCGCCACCACTCCAAACTCTACGAACACTCTGCCCAAGGCACCCGTAATCACGCAGATACTCATCAGATAGAACACTGTGTTGAGCAAAAGGTCGTGGGCGGTCTTCATGATAGTGTTGAGCATATTTGGTACGCCCATCACTGTGCCAAGATAGCCGAACAGAATAACTACTACTGCGATGCACCACACTCCGCTCGGAATGAGCGTTTTGCTTTTTTGATTTATCTTACTCATTGCTCATTAATAATTAAACATGTTAACATTTAACACTTAACACATAACATTAAGAATATCCCTATTTGCTTTTCCACGACAGCAGATGCAGTTTAGCTATGAATGCCAGTCGCACAGTAGTCTGATTGTCTTTCATTGTTCCGGCAGGGTTGCTGTTGGTGCCGGTAGAGTGCGATACGGCAAGGCTTACACGCACGTCGGGCTTGCCCTTTGTGGGGAAGTATTCCAATCCACCGCCGTAGGCTGTCATCTCAGTGCCCGGCAACACACACTTGTCGGCATCGGTGTCGGTGCGGTTCACGTCGTAAGCGAACTTGCCGAACAGTCCGAGATGCGGAATAAGACGGTAGTCGAGGCGCGCCATCACCGAGCAGTCTTTGAAGAAGTAAGTCTGATGGCTTGCCGCACGGTTCATAAAGTCGAGTTCCAGAGAAGCATTGCCTGCGTTGAATTTGTTGCCGAGGGCAATGTACGAGATAAATTTACCGGGCATATACTCAATCATATTTGCCGAATAGAGAGTGTTGAGCCAGCCATAGTTGCCTGCCCAGTGCAGATGATAAGCCATCATGTCGCGGTTGGCAGGAGTATTGAATAGGCTTTGTGTCACCTGACCGCTGAAACGGCTCTTGCCGTTGGTGGTGGTATACGTAGCGCTTGCTCCAAACTGGAACGGAGCGATGTTGTTCCAGAATTCAGACGAGACGTATATGTCGATAGGGCAGCGGTCGTACTCATATCCGCCCACAAGAGCCACCTGCTTTCCGGCAGCCACGTTCCAGTGGTCGTTCAGCTTATAGTCGAGATATACCCAGTCGGTGCCGTCAAACCGGTCGTTCTCGTTCTTCTTCTGATTGATGCGCTGTCGCCATGAATAGGTGAGTCGATCGGTCAATTGTCCGCTCACGCTGAACAAGAAGTAGTCGCCCTTAAATCCCGAAGCGTCGTGACGTATCTGGTGGTCGACGCGGTCGTTGAGATAGCTGACGCGTGTCTGAAGGTCGATGTTGACACTGGGCTTGAAATCGTTGTCGGCAATCGATGGAGTTGCCATGCAGAGCAAACCCGCAATGAGGGCATGGGATGGTCTCATATAAAAGAATAATTGATTTAATAGATTTTTTGTAGTAATTATTAACGTTGCAAAGATATGAATAATTACTGAATAAGGAAAAAGATAATAGTATTAAAAAATAAGGTTCATCCCAAAATCGGACGTAAATCCAATTTTTGGATGAACCTTATCGGTTACTTCAAGTATTGTTAAACTCAAAAATGTATGAAAAAACCACTTTTTTGAACAATATTTCCTCATATCCAATAAATTACTTGTACTTTTGTATAAGTATTAAAAACCGTATCTAACCAATTTGCTATGACACAGAAGATCTTAAATTTGCTATTATTCTTATTATCATTCAGTTCATCGATTTCAGCACAACTCGTCGGGTTTGAGGACCGGATTCCGCAAAACTTCAAATGCTCCAAGCCTCAGGAACTGGCTCTTTCTACTGATTATTACAAGGAAGGCGCCAAGAGTCTGGAATGGAATTTCACGCCTGGCAGCGTGATTGACGTTGCCGTAGAGAAGCCCTTTGCCTTGAAGGACGATAATGGCATAATGTTGTGGATATACAACGAGCGCCCGCAGAAGGACTCTTTGCGCTTTGAATTCTATGCTCCGGGTGGCGATGTATCATACAAGTTTGCCTTCCGTCTTTATTCGGCAGGATGGCGTGCCTGCTGGATTGGCTTTAAGCACATGCAGGGCGTGGGGCAGAACCGTAAGATTGCGGGCTACCGCATCATTGCTCCCGAGCGCAAGGGTAGGGTATATCTCGACCGCCTCACCTTCCCCGTCAAGAAGATTAACGACCGCACTACTCCCGACCTTCAGATGCCTTCGAACAACTCGTTGAGCTATCGCGACCTCTGGCACTGGTGTCGTGTGTGGCAGTGGGAGCAATACAAGTACGACATTCCTTTGGCAAAGCAGCTCACAGCCGACGAGAAGCAAGACCTCGCAACTGTTGAAAAGCGACTCACTGAGGTTCTCGACGTGCGCGTAGCTCCAAAGAAACAGGTAGAGAAAGCTTACGCTACATTCAAGAAAGTGAATATACGCAAGAGTGGTGACGGCTTCACCGGTGCTCCGATTGTAGCCCCCGATGAACTCAATCGCAAGAAGGGCGAGATAACTCTCAATGATGTTGAGGACATGCTTGCAGGTTTTGCTCTTGACGCCTATTGCAATCACTCGGCTGAAGCATCCAATAACTACTTCCTCGTTTGGGACTATGCCATCAATCAGGGATTCGCCTTCGGCAGCGGAATGGGCACCAACCATCACTACGGCTATCAGATTCGCCGCGTGTACAACACAGCATGGCTCATGCGCGATGCTATATGGCGTTCGAAAAATCGCGACAATATACTCTCGACGCTTATCTTCTGGTCGGCATTGCAGGAGACTCGCGTCCCTGCCAAAGCAGGACGTGACGAGCTGCTCGACTCGTGGCACACGCTGCTCATGGCAAAGACCGTATCGTCTTTGCTTATGGTCAATCCGTGCGAACGTGCCCGTGCCCTTACCGGACTGACACGCTGGCTCAGCGGAACACTTCAGTACACTCCCGGAACAATAGGCGGCATCAAGGTCGACGGCACCACCTTCCATCATGGCGGTTTCTATCCTGCCTACACTACGGGCGTGCTTGCCATGATAGGCCAGTACATCTCGCTCACCAACCATACTCGTTACGTGCCTACGGTTGAGGCTCGTCAGGTGCTGAAGCAGGCTTTCCTCTCAATGCGCAATTACAGTAATATGTACGAGTGGGGCGTAGGCATCAGTGGCCGCCATCCGTTCGGCTCGTCGATGAAGGACGACGACATAGCCTCGTTTGCCTATCTGGCACTTGCCGGCGACCTCTCGGGCGAAGGCAACAAGTTCGACCGTCATCTTGCAGCCGACTATCTGCGCCTCTGCAAGAAGAACACTCCCGAAGCTGCTTACTTCCGTAAGGAGGGCATCAAGCCTGCCAAGGCTCCGCAGGGATTCTTCGTCTACAACTACGGTTCGGCTGGTATATTCCGCCGCAGCGACTGGATGGTGACGCTGAAGGGCTACACCACCGACGTGTGGGGAGCCGAGATATACAAGAAGGACAACCGCTACGGCCGCTACCAGAGCTACGGCTCGGTACAGATTATGGGCTATCCGTCGCGTAAGGCGAGCGGATTCGACGAGAACGGTTGGGACTGGAACCGTCTGCCCGGTACCACTACCATTCATCTGCCGTTCGACATGCTCGACAGTCCGCTGCCTGGTACCACTATGGCACACAGCAAGGAGAACTTCTCCGGCTCAAGTTCGCTTGAGGGAATGAACGGTATGTTTGCCATGAAGCTCATGGAGCGCAAGATGAAGAACTTCACTCCCGACTTCATAGCACACAAGTCGGTGTTCTGTTTCGACAACCGTATGGTTTGTCTCGGCACCGGCATCAACAATAGCAACGCCTCTTATCCTACCGAGACCACTCTCTTCCAGAGCACATTCACTAAGGGCAAGAGCGACATCTACGTTGATGGCAAGCTGAAGGATGCTGCTTTCAGTCAGGAACTGAACGACGGCAAGGCACACTGCATTCAGGACGGCTACAACAACTACTACATCTTCAATTCTGGCGACGTCCGTGTGCAGATAGCCGAGCAGGAGTCGTGCCACGAGAAGACCCGCAAGCCAACTCAAGGAACGTTTGCCTCGGCATATATCAACCACGGTGTGTCGCCCAAGGATGCCTCGTACGAATATCTGGTACTTGTTCAGCCCACTAAGCAGGAACTTGACGCTGCCCGCAGCAAGGCGCCTTATCAGATACTCTGCAAGGACGACACTGCCCACGTTGTGACGGACAAGCTCACGGGCATCACAGCCTACGCTGCCTTCGACACCTATCAGCCGCAAGGCGACAAGCTCTTCAGCTTGATTCCTGCCGAGACAATGGTGATGCAGAAGGCTTCGGACAAGGGAGTCGTGATGAGCGTGTGCGACCCTAATCTGAATATCTCGGAGAAGACATTCACCACTAAGGAGCCAAGCCGCCCCATCGTTAAGCAGATTGTGATGAAGGGCAAGTGGAACCTGGCGCAGCCTAATGACAAGGTGAAAGTGCAGACCACAGCCACGGAAACAACTCTCACTGTGACTTGCCAACACGGTCAGCCGGTGGAGTTTAGTATGATTAAGGGATAAAGCCCTACCCACGACCCCTCCCCGTAGGGAGGGAAGTGATGTGCTATGCAGGAGGTAAGGCACTAATAAAATGGAAAGGCTGACTCAGATTTCCATTGCATTCTACGCCCCGTAACGGGGTGAGTGATTTCAAGTTCGGCGGCATTCAGATACATTCTGGGTGCCGCCGTTCCGCGTCCATACAGCGGATCGCCGAGTATTGGAGTGGCAAGACCGAGAGGGTGGGCACAGTGTACACGCAACTGATGCGTACGACCCGTGTGGGGATATAGCCACACGAGGGTGCGACCGCCCTGCGTGCTGATGACACGATAGGTGGTGACCGACGGTTTGCCGTGCTCCATATCGACACATTGGCGCGGACGGTCCATTATGTCGGGCATTAGGGGCAGACTGATGGTGCCCTGCTGCGAGGCAGGAACGCCGTCGAGCACTGCCTCGTAGCGCTTGGCTGCTGTGCGGCAGGCAAACTGTTGCTGCAAGGAATGATAGGCTTCGAGGGTGCGTGCCACTACCATGAGTCCGCTGGTGTCGCGGTCGAGCCGGTGTACCATTATCGGATTGCTGTCATACTGGTGCCAACGCTGGCGCATTATCGACTCTACGCTCTCCACATTGTCCTTCCCCGGTACCGAGAGCATGCCTGCCGGCTTGTCGACAACGCATATTGCGTCGTCCTCGTACACTATCTTCAGCTCTTCCGATGCGGCCGCTGTGAGCGGATTGGGTTCTACGTCGAGCCCCTGAAGCATGTGCGTCAGTATGGGCAGACACTTCGAACGGCATGCGGGATAATAGCTCAGATGATGGCGTATCTCCTGCCGTGGCGACTCGCCCCACCAGAATTCAGCCATGCACACGGGTTGGAGTCCGTGGCTGTAGGCATACTGCAACAACTTGGGTGCGCAGCAGTCGCCAGCCCCGGCGGGCGGAATGCCATGTGTGGTGGTGCTGAATATGTCTATGAGGTCGCGCTCTTCGCCACGTGCGTTGAGCATGCGGTATTGCGTGAAGAGCCACCGCTGCAGTTCGTCGCTCATGCTGCGGCGGCGCTGTCGCAACGTTGCTATGCGCTCGTCGTATTGCTGCGTGATGGCATGGGCTGCCGAAAGCTCTGCATCGAGGCGCTGCTTGAGTCGTCGAAGGTCAGCCTTCAGCGTCTGACTCTCGCGTGTCATGGCAGCCGCTTCAGCCTCGCTGATGTGCACGAGTCCTGCCTGGGCATCGCTGCGACGGCGGTCGCGCTCAACCTTGGCGCTTGCTATGCGCTGCTTCATGGCTGCTATTTGGTCGGCGGCCTTCTGTCGCAGCATCGCTTCTTCGGCTTTGACACGCTTGTATTCATCCGAATGGCGTATGCAGTCTATCTCTCTGTTGATGTCAGATATGCTGCGTTCGGTCACTTTAAAGTGTCCGTCTGGCTGCTGTGCATCGAATACGGGAGGCACAAAGTAAGCCCAGTCGTTGCGACCGGCAAGCAATCCGGAGTAAGCCGCAATAAATCCTAACTCGTAATTTCCAACTCCTAACTCGCAACTCCTAACTCCTAATTCGTAATTCCTAACTCCTAATTCGTATCTTACTACGAGTACACCGAACATTTTGCCACAACTCGTTTCGCCCTGCCAGATGCCCGATTCGGCGATGTGGCGTTGCACTTCGGCGGCGGCAAGGCGGCAGAGCGGATGCGGCTCATAGCAAAACGGGAAAGTAAACTGGTGGGGTGGCAGTATGTCGGTATTTAATATATGTACAAATTGATCCATTGTTTATCCTCTTGAATACTCCGCAGGCGTGATGCCGTAGGTTTTCTGAAACACCTTTGAGAAATAGCTTGAGTTGGAAAATCCCACCATATACATCACCTCCGACACCGAGAACCGTCCCTCGCGCAGCATTATGGCGGCGCGCTGCATGCGTATGTGGCGTATAAACTCGACGGGAGTCTTGCCCGTCATCTGCTTCACCTTGCGATAGAGCAGCTTCGAACCGAGTCCGAGCGACTCCTGCAGGCGCGTCACATTGAAGTCGGAGTCGGCTATGTGAGCCTCCACCGTGTCCGTAATCTTAGCCAACAAGCGGGCGTCGGCGCTGTCGGCATCAGGCTCTCTGTATGCAGCCGTCGGGCTGTCGTTGTGTCCGCTGAGTGCAGAGGCAGTCAGCGCAGGAGCGAACGATACAGTCACTACGGTGTCGCCGTCGGCACTATGCACGCCGGCTACAGCCCCTTGCTGTTCGGCAAATTCATGAACGAGCGCCAGGGTGTTTGTGTCGGCAGGCTTGTTGTTGTCAGCCACCGTGTAGTAGCGGTTGAAGACAAACGGCAGGTCGGACTTGGCTATCGTCTTGCCTGGTATCAACACGGTGAGCCTCACCCTATCGTCGTCGGTCGAAACGGCTATGTGCACGGGAGCATCGGCATTGCGTCCAGCGACGGCGAAGTCGATAAGTTCAGCCAACACGGGTTGCAGGCGCACCACGTCGACGCACACGTATGCCGTAGGCACATCGGTGCGATAGTCTATGTCCACCGCTTTGCCATAGCGCAAGCGTGCGTCGTCGGCAGCACGTCGGCAGAAGTCCACTATATCGAGCGTAGTCTTAGGCGTAGGGTCGTTGTCGGGTCGTGTCTGCATCACGTCGAGAGCCTTATGCACAAGCATGTTCATGTCGACCACGTCGTGGCGCATCTGTTCCAGACGTCGCACACCGGCGGTGTCGGTTTCGGCATGAAGCATGTCGAGCACCGAGCCGAACAGCGAGCCGAGCGGCTGCTTGAACTGTCGCGATAGATTGTCGAAGAACTGCGAGCGGGCTGCCGACTCCTGCATGATGCGCTGCTTGGCGGCGCGCTCTTCGTGCAGACGGCGGCGCATCATGTAGAAGTTCATTATCCACACGAGCAATGCTGCAATCACAAGCAGATAAACAATCTTAGCCCACAGCGACCAGTACCAGGGCGGAAGGATGGTGACTCCGTAGCTGAGCACTTCGTCGTTGGCGTTGCCAAGGGCGTCAATCTGGCGCACCTCAAGCGTATAACTGCCCGGAGGCAGAGCGTTGTAGCTTATCTCTTGGCGCTCGCTGTGAAGGTATTGCCACGTGCGGTCGATGCCTTTAAGGCGATAGGCGTACACGCAGGGTTGCTGTCCCGAGAAGGGGAGGTCGGACAGCTGGAACGTCACGTTGTTCTGTGTGGAGGCGAGCGTTACTGCCGACAGATAGGCGGTGCTGCCATCTTCGGGCACAAACGGCTTGCCGTCGACCATCAAGCCCGACATGAATACGTGTCGGCGCTGCTGCTTTAGATTCTTGCAAGCAGCTGGAATGCTCACCACAGCATCGTTGCCGCCGAGCAGAACGTTGTGCGACAAGCGGTCGTAGCAGATGGCAAGCGGTCGGAATCCGGGCACAGCGAAGCGCATGGAGCGTCCGTCGGCACTCAGTATGCAGCAGTCGTTGCCCATGACAGCCCACATATCGTCCTCCACACGACACAGCATGGCGGTGGCATCACTGCCATATCCGGCTATGTTATAGGTACGGTCGGCTTTGGCATTCATGCCGAAGCAGCGTATCTCGCCGTCCATTGCAGCCCAAATGTTGCCCTTACGGTCTGCAGCGATGTCGTTGATGATGCGGTCCTTGCCTACGACGTGCTCCACACGCATCGTTTTGGGGTCGATACGGTCGAGTCCGCGGTCGTACATTCGCGCCCAGATGCAGCCTTGTCCGTCCTTGACGAGTTGCCACACGTGTATGCCCTGCAACTGCGAGAGCAGATGGCGGTCGGCTACAATCACGCCATCGGTGGCATTGAGCAGCTTCTCCTTAGCCACCACAAACACTCCGCCCATATACGAGCATATCCAGTAGCGTCCCATTCCGTCGTCCACCACGTCGTAAGCCCATGCCGTGCTGTAGCGTCGCGAGCGGTCGGTGACGATGACGTTGCGCATCTGTCGTGTCAGCGGATTGTATATGTTGAGCCCATGGTCGGTGCATACGAGTACCCTACCCTCGCCGTCGGAGTACACACGGCGCACACGGTTGTGCGACATATAGTGTGCAGTTGAGGTCTGTCTATACCACGCTATGTCGGCGTAGTTGTCGGGCATGAATCCGTGCGAGGCGCTGTAGGCTATGAGACCGTTGGTGCCGCCGAGCCACAGCATGTTGTCGGCACTGCGGAATATGAGGTGCAGACAGTTGCCGTCGCCCGTACGTGTGATGTCGCTGAGCGGAGTGTAGGTGTAGAATGGGCGCTGCTGTATGTACGACACGCCCTGGTCGGTGCCAGCCCATAGGTTGCCCCATCGGTCGTTGAACACCGCCCACACGATGTTGTTGGCTATGGAGCGTGCCGAGCGTGAGTCGTGCAGGGCATGGCGCACGGTATTTGTCACCTTGTTATAGATGAACATCCCGTTGTCGGTGCCGGCATATATATTGTCGCCGTGTAGCGCGAGCGACTTGATGGAGTTGCCTGCGAGCGGGGCTACGGGCTGGAATGTGCGCCAATCATAACGGTATAGCGCACCCTCTGTGCCTATCCATACGTCTTGGGTGCCACGGTCGGGGGTAAGAGCGTTGACAAGCGGTTGCGGACTGTTGCCTATTGATATGCGGCGCACGCTGCCATTGGGCAAGCGTAGCGCCAGTCCGCCTAAGGTTCCGACAAGCAGTCCGCGAGGGGTGGACAGCAGCGAGTATACGTTCTGCAACTGTCGGTTCTCCAGACGTATGTCGTTGGCGGCGAGGCTGCAGCTGTACAGTCCCGTCGCGCTGCCCATCCATAGGCGTCCTTCGTGCATAGCCACGGCACGAATGTCCTTGGGCGACTGACCGAGGGGTTGCTCGTAGCGTCCGCTTCGTATGTCGTATACGAGCAGTCCGCGTTCTGTTCCCATATATATGATGTCGTGGCTGACGAGCATTGAGTGTATGCGTGTGGCTATCGTAGTGCCGTCGGCAGAAATGTTGTGCTGAATGGTGCGGTAGCCGTCGTACGAGTAGAGTCCGTTCTCGGTGCCCAGCCACACCATTCCCTGCTCGTCCTGCGCTATGGAGCACACGGTCGATGCCTCGGCAATGGATATATTGCTGAAGGTCTGGGCTGAAGTCAGCGCTGAGAGTAGTGTAAGGATAAAGGTAAAAAGTAAATTCTTCATTCCAGCGTTAGTGGATTATGGCTTGTTTTTTTATGTTTTTCTTTCACGGCGTTAAATTACAAAAAAAATGTCAGACACGGAAGACATTTCTCCCTTTTGCTCTTTACATTTCGGCCAAACCCTTTGTTTATGGGCGTTTGCGAGCGTTTTTGTCTGTTTTGTTTTGCCTTTTGTCTAATTTGTAATGCGGTATTTTTATTATATGTCGTAATTTTGCACCCGAACCGAAAACCTATCCGTTTCAAATCTTCAATAGAATAAGTGAAAAGGGAAAAGTGAAAAGTGAAAAATCCTATACCTTAAGTGAAAAGTTTCTCTACCGTAAGGAATTCAAATTTAAAACCATAATTTACCTAAACGTTTTCAACATGAACCAAACAAAAGGAAACAAATGTAGCCGTTTCTTTGCGTTGCTTCTGGCCGGTGTATTGTCGGCAGCATCGCTTTCGGCGCAGGCGCAGAACCGCACCATCAAAGGTTGCATTACCGACGCCAACAACAAAGAACCGCTTATGGGCGCCACCATCACATTGGACGGAGGCAAGACGGGTGCCGTGAAAGTAAACTTCAACACAACCAACAGCATGCAGACTCGTGCCCAGATGGTGGAAATGAATAACTAATAAACAGAATATAACTATGAAACATATTATAGGAAAGACATTATTGCTGGCATCTGCATTACTGTTCTCAATCACCGGTACAAGTTGCAGCAACGACAACAACGCTACTCCCGAGAAGGAGAAGACATACGACATGAGCGGCTTCGCTAAGGGTGCCGACGTGAGTTGGCTGACCGAGATGGAGCAGAACGGAAAGAAGTTTTACGATGCCAACGGAAAGGCAACGGAGTGTATGGCGTTACTTCGCGACCTCGGAACCAACTCTGTACGTCTGCGTGTATGGGTGAACCCTGACGGCGGATGGAACGCCAAGGACGACGTTCTGACCAAAGCTTGGCGCGCAAAGAACCTCGGCATGCGCCTGATGATTGATTTCCACTACTCTGATTCGTGGGCTGATCCAGGCAAGCAGAACATTCCTGCCGCATGGAACGGCTTCAAGGACGACCTCGACAAGATGAAGGCAGCCGTGGCAAGTCATACTACTGACGTGCTGCAGGCATTGAAGAACAACGGCATCGACGTGGAGTGGATACAGATAGGCAACGAGACACGTACCGGAATGCTCTGGCCTTTGGGCAAAGTAAGCAACAACAACTTCGCCAACTATGCCGCTCTCAACAACGCCGGATATGATGCTGCCAAGGCTGTTTATCCCAATGCACAGTGCATGATACACATCGACCGTGGCAACGAGATAGGCGGTTTCACATGGATGTTTGACGGACTGAAGGCTGCCGGTGCCAAGTGGGATGTCATAGGCATGTCGCTCTATCCCGAAGACGACAATTGGCAGAAGGCTACCGACGACTGTCTTGCCAACGTCTCAACCCTCGCCTCACGCTACAACTGCAAGGTTATGGTCAGCGAGATTGGTATGCCGTGGGACTCGGAGAATGCCGCTGCCATGATGAAGAAGATGGTGGACGGCTGCAAGGCAAAGCCTGAATGCCTTGGAATATTCTATTGGGAACCCGAATGCTACGGCGGCTGGAACGGCTACAATAAGGGAGCGTTCGACTCTAACGGCAAACCGACTGATGCGCTGAAGGCTTTCGCGAATTGAGAGTTCAGAATTGAGAGTTCAGAATTATGATTAGCATTTGTGAATGACTGAATATACGTTGTTAACGAATATAATCGATACTCAATATAAAATCAACATTTAATATATAATCACAATGAATCGTTTGAATACATTAATACCTAACATGCTCAACAGCATACCTTTCCCCTCCCTGCGGGGGAGGGGCAGGGGGTGGGGCTTCTGTGGCTTCTGCGCCCTTTCTCTCGCTGCATCACTCACAGCTTCTGCCCAACGCAGCACAATCAACCTGAAGCAATGGCAGTTTTCGCGCGACAGCATCAGCTATAAAGCTGTCACCGTTCCGCACGACTGGGCTATAAACGGACCCTTCGACAAGAAGTGGGATCTTCAGTATGTTGCCATAGAGCAGAACGGCGAAAAGGAGAAGACGGAGAAGTCGGGACGCTCGGGCGCTCTGCCTTGGATAGGACGTGGATTCTATAAGACCACAGTCAACTTGAAGCGACTGCCCAAGACGGCTGTTCTGGAGTTTGACGGAGCCATGGCAGACCCTCATGTGTATATTAATGGTAAGCTTGCGGGCCACTGGGCTTATGGATATAATGCCTTCCGTGTTGATGCTGCGCCATACTTGAAGAAGGGCAGAAACGAGATTAGCGTGAGCCTCAACAACCGTGAGGAAAGTTCGCGATGGTATCCGGGCGGTGGATTGTATCGTCCCGTTCAACTCGTGATGAATGCCGACGCGGCAACAATCAATCCGTGGGGCTGCTACTTCCGCACAGAGTCGATAAACAAAGGCAAGGCTGAGGTGAGCATCTGTACCAATATAAACAATGTAGACAAGACTCTCTCTATAGAAAACCAGCTCGTCGACAATGCTGGCAAGGTGGTGGCGCAGTTCAAACACGGCGACTTCGACGCTCAGGGCAACGTGGTGAAGACGCTGACTGTGGACGATGCGCAGCTGTGGTCGCCCGAATCGCCTTATCTATACAAGCTCGTCACACGTCTCTACCGCAACAACAAGCTTATAGACCAGACCTGTCAGAAGGTAGGCATACGCACAGTACGTGTGGCGCAGTATGACGGTTTCCAGCTGAATGGAGTATCGCGTAAGATAAAGGGCGTGTGTCTGCATCACGACCTTGGTCCGATAGGTGCCGCAGTAAACAAGGCTGCACTCATCCGACAGATACGCACAATGAAGGATATGGGTTGCGACGCCATACGCACGGCTCACAATATGCCGTCGACATGGCAGATGGAGATATGCGACTCGATGGGTATGATGGTGATGGCTGAGAGTTTCGACATGTGGATTTATCCTAAATGCAAGAACGGCTACGCCCTCAACTTCAAGCAGTGGGCTGATAAGGACATGGAAAATCTTGTGCTCAACCATCGCAACCATCCATCAATCGTGATGTGGAGCATAGGCAACGAGATACCCGAACAGTGGAGTGCGGATGGCAAAGACATCTCCAAGCATCTGCAAGACCTTTGTCATAAGCTCGACCCCACACGCCCCGTAACGCAGGGAATGGACCAGGCTGAGGCTGCGCTCAATTCGGGTTTCGCCCAGGTCATGGACGTTCCAGGCTTCAACTATCGTGTGCATAAGTACGACAAGAACATCCGTCAGCTACCTAAGGGATTCCTTTTGGGTTCGGAGACAGCCTCAACAGTCAGCTCGCGCGGCGTATATAAGTTCCCCGTTGAGGCATCCTCGTTGAAGACATACGCCGACGGTCAGTGTTCGTCGTACGACGTTGAGTATTGTCCGTGGAGCAATCTGCCCGATGACGACTGGCAGATGCAGGACGACCGCAACTATGTGATAGGCGAGTTTGTATGGACCGGCTACGACTATCTGGGCGAACCGTCGCCCTACGACGAGTATTGGCCGTCGCGCTCGAGCTACTTTGGCATCTGCGACCTTGCAGGTCTGCCCAAAGACCGTTACTACTTGTATCGCTCACACTGGCGCAAGGACGACGCTACGCTGCACGTTCTGCCGCACTGGACATTCCCCGGACGCGAGGGCGAGACTACACCGGTGTATTGCTACACGTCGTATCCGATGGCAGAACTCTTCGTCAATGGTAAGAGTCAGGGCCGTATCACTCACAACCCCAACTCACGACTTGACCGCTACCGCCTGCGCTGGAACAATGTGAAGTACGAGCCGGGCGAGATACGTGTCGTGGCTTACGACTACGACGGCACGCCTAAGGCAGAAAAGACAATACGCACGGCGGGCGCTCCGTCACGCATCGTGCTGAAAGCCGACCGCAGCAGTATCTCGTCGAAGGGCGAAGACCTTGCATTTGTAACCGTGTCGGTGGTTGACAAGGACGGCAACGCGTGTGCCACGGCAACCAATAAGATGAATTTCCATGTGACGGGCGCTGCCAAGTTCCGCGCAGCCTGCAACGGCGACGCAACATCGCTCGTGCCATTCAACTCAACCGAGATGCCGCTGTTCAGCGGTGAGCTCGTGGTTGTTGTGGAAGGACTGAAGCACGGCACGGCAACGCTCAGCGTGTCGGCAGAGGGAATGCCAATGGCAACACTACCGATAACAGTAGAATAATATAGAGAAGTTTCGCAAGTTTGCCGCTCGGCTTCGCCGCTTGCTTTGCAAGAACTTGCTCTGTCAGTAAACGAGTAGACACACCCTCACTCGTTTACTGACAGCATGTCGAAGACATAAGAAATCCGAGAACACAAAGAAAGTGAGCATAGCAAAGGTAATCATCTGAAGACAGGTAATACCGCACTTCATTGAATCAAGTTGCTTTTGTATCTTCATCTTGTTATGGTTTATATATTAAAGAAAGCATTATCTCGCGCCCACGCAAGGCAGTAATGGATTGCATAGTCATCATATTTGCAACTGTAGAATAGGAATATGATTTATTGTTGAGCAAATTGCTTACTTTCAACTCTAGATTTATGTGTGTCATTTGGTAGACAAGCGAACCGTTGCCCATGAAAATATCTTTGTATTTTCCTATAGCAACTTTATTGTGGTAATACTCGCCGTCAACTGTCACTCTGAATCTATTCACAGGTACAACAACCGACATTTCATGCAGCCAATTGCAGAACGAGGTTTTGGTACTGTATTCGCTTTTCATGTCATTATACGAAAATCTTAACAAATATCTTACTGTCATGTCCTTAATTGGCGACACTACAAATGAGCCTGTAGTGTTCAGCATATTGTATTGGGTATTCACCAAATGTTCATTCTGCAACATCTTGGTGTTGTTGTGGGTATATAAGCCTTGCAACGACAATTTGCCGTTAAGCCATTGTATACCTTGTTGTAGCCTCAATGTACTCTGCCAAATGTCGCCTTTTGTAGCCTTTGCTGAAAGTCCCCAAACAAAATAATCCCCAACCGATTCCTGCGTCATCGTGTATGGCCTGTCTGATAATGTTCTTGAAATCGATGCGTTAATATGGGTGCCTTTTATGGCATTACGGTATAAAATGGAATATCTGAATGTCTTTGATTTTTCCACCTCATATCCATAGTAGCCTTTATTGAATGTCATATAGTCCTGCATAATCAAAGAACCGAAAAAACGGTTGAAGTCGACTGGAGATACATTATATCCACCATAAACCGCCATTGTCAGACGTGACGTAATATTCCATCTGACGTTTGCTGAAGGTGAAACAGAAAACATGTATTTACCTGCATCATGACTGTATTTGTAATAAGTATTCTCTATGGGAGCAGAAACGGTAAAGGTGATGTCGGTCTTTCGGTAATCGATTTGCGGTTTGGCATATAACTGTAAATATCCAAAACTACTTTTATCTGTCAATAGTCCTAATGAATCCGGCAGTCCGCTTGCCGACACATCCAAACGATTAAGCAATCCTTTCACTCCAGCTTTCATTTGCAAGTTGAGTCTTCCTATAGTCCAACCTCCCATACCGTAAGTATCGGTAGTATATAGCCTTTGTGTCAGATTCTGCCGTATTATAGAGTCTACGTCCATATACTGTGGACGATTCTGTATGGAATTGTTGGAATAGAAAGAGACCAAGGTCTTTCCTATACGGCGTATGATATACAAATTGTCCTTTATATTGAATATAGGGACGTTTGCATATTGTCTGTGTGGATTAGTTCCAGTTTCATTCAATCGTTCAGAAAGCCACTTCAAGTCTCCCGTCAAAGAGTTGCGCAAATAGCTCTTTGAGGCATTATGCTCATATTTAAGCGATGCGTATAGGTTGTTGCCTTTCTCATTCCATGCCTTTGAGTTGCTTACCGCTCTGTTGCCATTAGGCTTGATGTACGTTGTGTTGCGTTGTCCCCATGCTTTTGCCTTCTCGTTATTGTAAACAAGTTGAAATTTCAGTTGTGTGTCATCATTCAATTTTTTTAGCATATTTACAGTCGCGGCATGACTCCTGTTGAACAAGCTGTGATTACGTCCAATTGCAGAAGCAGCAGGAGAAGATAAGACTATAAAATCTTTAGGTTGCAGTTCTGCAGATTCTTCAATGTTGTACAGGTTGGTTGACTCACGGCTGATGTCAAGGCCAGTATTGTTGGTCTTGTATGTCAGCATGGTTTGGAATTTTGATTTCAGCCTTAATCCGAATCCTTCCAATAGCCACAGTCCTTTATCTCCATTCCCATAATCAGATGCATTGTCACCATATCCACCTGCCATTTTCCAGGAGGTCACCCAATGGCTTTTTGCACCGTCCTTCATCTTTAGATTGACGGCGGCATCATCCGTGAATGTGAAGTCTTCCAATACACGTATAGGTTGATGTTTGCGCATGACTTCCACGGCTCCAACTTCTCCTTGTGGCAACGTGTTGGTTGCCACACCGTACTTACTGCCAAGCATGTCAAGCCCTTCTATGTAGAACTTGCTTATAGGCTTGCCTTCATAAGAGATTTTCCCGGACTTCTTGTCAACGTCAAATCCGGGGATTTTAGCAATTACATCACCAATAGATTTGTCATTGCTGTTGGCAAATGCACTGACAATGTAGCTAACAGTATCACCACGCTCATGCACCTTGGCTGATTTAACGACAACATCTTTCAGTGTGATTGCAGCGTTGTGCATTTTCATAGTAAGGCTTTTCATGTTGTTTTTTACCGACACTTGCTGATCGGTAAAACCTAACAGACTGAAATTAAGAGTGTCGCCAACTTCTGCTTCTATCGAAAAATAGCCTTTGTCACTACTCGTTGTATATCCTCGCATTTTATGATGCGCACCAAATCTTTTGACAATGACCGAAGCTAAAGGCTTATTTTCATCATCAATTATATGTCCGCTGACCAATACCTGTGCAGTAATTGGTAAGGAAAACAAAACCGATAATATAATAGAAACAATGCATCTCATTCTAATTCCATTTTGGGTATTATGAATGTACCTTTAGGATACCTTGATGGAGCACTGGTTTCCTTAAGAAACTTTTTCCTGTCAATATCGGTCGCCTTTTTGTTGTAGTAGTTATAAAATTTAATGGGAGTCAGTCCCTTTGTCAAAATTTTATATCCTTCTATTTTCAGAAAGCCACTACTCTCTGCTTGCAGCACAAGACCTGGCAACCCTCCAAATTTCCACGGTCCGATAGACAATGGGATGTCAAGCGTAAACCATACTTTCCAATGTCTACCGCGAAAAGTAGTCTCTGCCATTTGACATTCATATCCAAGAATAGTTTTAACAGAATCCGCTATCACATTCCAATCCATCTTTGGCGTATCTTTGATTCTGAAAAGTTCACCCATAGAACTCCTATATATGGTGATATCATTATTGGTCAAGTCTCTGTAAAGAAATTCTCTATAAGATGGAGTTTTCGTCGGGTATTTACTGAAATCATCCGGATGCGATGCCCAATCCATTATTTCATCATATAGTATTTTATTGCCCCCAGGAACAGAACTTAGTGAGTCGTGCCTAAGATTCTCGTAACAGAAGTATTGACTTTGCTTCTTGCCACATCTTAAGATATATATGTTGTTTCCTCGCATATATGGCGACTTTTTCATGTCCGCATCATAAGAGGCAGAGTAATGAATTTCAAGTATGGAAGGCTCTATCTCATGAGTATCTTCGGCATGTACTTGAAAACAGTTGAAGATTGTGAGTAGTAAAAATAACAATTGTCTCATACATAAAATGATTTGAAGGAATGACTAAAGTATAATCCCACACAATTTAATAATATTAATAGAATGTGAGTGGTGTGCAATGCAATAATCCAAAGAGTAATGTTATTTATTGCAAATATAATCATTTTTCTTTACAATTTACTTATTTCGTCTGTTTTTTCTGTTTTTTTTAACCCAAATCGGTCATTAGGATTTCTCTGTGTCCTGAACAACGACATGAAGTTATATGCCATGACAATGAAGTTTCCACATGCCTCTGTTGCCCAGAAGTTATTTGTGACAAAATCATCGTTCCGAAAACGCGTTGTTTGATAGCTTTAGAGAATTTGTTTAGATAGCGCTCGTATTCTAATGGCGGTCATTAGAAAATGACAAGAAACTTTTTCTAATGACCGATTTGGGTGTATGCTCGGCATGAGTTTATTCTAATGGGTGCAAGTCCCTAACAAGCCCTAATAGCGGGAATTGTATAGCC
>ERZ859937.183-NODE-183-length-31272-cov-1.944966_pt1 | contig 31272 bp, 18 predicted proteins | sample MGYA00509985_ERZ859937 | MGnify/ENA primary metagenome ERZ859937 (study PRJEB30046, sample SAMN00715169) | human gut metagenome | study: EMG produced TPA metagenomics assembly of the A metagenome-wide association study of gut microbiota in type 2... | reverse complement strand
GGAAATAACGGTATAAATAATCAGCAAACGGGCCACGAAGCTCATGATTGCCACGATTGAAGAACAGCGGCGTATGCGTTGCAAACATGTGTACACACGTATCTAAATAAGCCTCCATCATGTGCTTCTGACTATTCAATCGGTTCGACATATCGCCATTGAGCAAGACGAAGTCAATTTTATTAAAGTCGACATTTTTACACAAGTCTTTCATAAACGCGGCACGCTCATGAATATCGTTCATCACCAAAAACGTTATCTCTTTGGGTTCAGATGCGAAAGTAGTGAATTCGTGCGGTTTGCCACGCCACACATCAGTACAAGCAGTGCTACCAAAGGTTACCCAATCGTCGTAACGCCAGTCGACCACCTTCTGCGTAAATACTCGATAGCGATATTTAGTATTAGGCTTTAAGCCCTCAATACGCACTCTGTGCACGCTGTCTTTAAGCATTTTTCGCCCATTAAGCACATCATAATACCTTGGGCGGGCCTTTCCATAGAAATGGTCGGCCGAATCGGGTGCTATTTCTACCCACGACAATCCTGGCTGATCAGTAACCCACAAAATAGTAACGCTTGTGCTATCCATGTCGCTAATCCATGGGCCATGCTTTATCTGTATGCCTAGAGCCGATACAGAAAAGAGCAACATGAGCCCCATTAATATATGTTTCATCTCATTTAATGTTTATTTGTTTACAGTGTTCGTTAATAAACCACTTTCCTTTTAACGTTTATTGCTTTTCTTTTCCATCCCATACAACATCTTGCTGCTGTAGGTCTTCACTATTAGCGCCTACCATTACTGTAAAGGTGCCTGGTTCAACAATATATTGCATATTGTTGTTCCAGAAACCTAAGTCGCGGGCGTGAAGCGTAAACTCTACATGCTTTGTATTGCCTTTGGGAATGAATACCTTTTTAAAACCCTTCAACTCTTTTACGGGGCGCACCATTGATGCCACCTTATCGGCTACATATAGTTGCACAATTTCTTCGCCATCTACATTGCCCTTGTTAGTTACATCTACCGCAACTTGCAGCACGCCATCAGCATCAAACTGCGATGCACATTGCATCTTGCCATACGCAAACGAAGTGTAACTTAAACCATAGCCAAAGGGATAAAGGTTTTTGTTGGGCACATCAATATGGCGCACCGTTGAACTGTAGGGCATATCGCCAGGTCGGCCAGAGCGTTTATAGTTATAATAATTGGGTATTTGCCCCTCAGTAAGCGGGAAAGAGGCGGTAAGTTTAGCCGAAGGAGTGACATCGCCGAAAAGGATGTCGGCCACAGCATTTCCACACTGCGTGCCAGGGAACCACGCTTCAAGTAAGGCGTCGGCTTGTTTATCGATCTTTTCTAAGCACAACGGTCGGCCATTCATCAGCACAACAACCAGCGGTTTACCCGCTTTTTGCAGCGTATCAAGTAGCGTTTCTTGCTGTCCTGGCAAACGAAGAATGGCCCTACTACGCGACTCGCCACTCATCAAAGCTTTCTCACCAACAACAGCTATCACCACATCGCTTTGCTGTGCAGCTTCAAAGGCTGCCGAAAACTCTTGCGTTGAAGGTTTTAAGAAGTCGCACCCTTGAACAAAAGTAACGGTAACATTGTTGCCCAGTTTGTTCTTAATGCCCTCGAGCACAGTAACCACATCTTTTTCTTCGCCACGAGCCTTCCACGAGCCCATTACCTCAGAACGGTTATTAGCCAATGGACCAATGAGCGCAATGCGCTTTGTTTGCTTTGACAAAGGAAGCATATTATGGTCGTTCTTCAACAACACCATTGATGACGATGCCGCCTTTCTGGCCAATGCTGTAATATTTGCTCACCTCACGACGTTCGCGCTTGGCATCAAGAAAACGATAAGGATTATCGAAAAGGCCCAGTGCATATTTAGCTCGCAATATTCGTTCTACCGCAGTATCAATGGCTTGCATGTCAACTTGGCCTCTGTGCACCGCCTCTTCTAAACAACGATTATACAGGCCATCGGTCATGTTCATATCTACACCAGCATTAAAAGCCAAGAGCGCTGCATCTTTATCAGTTTCGGCCACACCATGTGCCTTCAGTTCTTGAACAGCATTCCAGTCACTTACCACAAAACCATTAAACTGCCATTTATTGCGCAAAACATCGGTCATCAGCCAGCGATTACCTGTTGCTGGTACGCCATTAACACTGTTAAAAGCCGACATAAATGTTTTTACTCCAGCATCAACACATGCCTTAAACGGAGGCAGATACACCTCGGCTAAGGTTGATAATGAGAGGTCGACAGGAGCATAATCGCGACCAGCTTGCGGTGCGCCATACGCCACAAAATGCTTTGCGCAAGCATAGACCGAATTGGGGGCGCCAAGGTTCCATTGAAAGCCTCGCACGCGGGCATCGGCTATTTTGCATGCCAAATAAGTATCTTCGCCAGCACCCTCAACGATTCTTCCCCAGCGAGGGTCACGAGCAATGTCTACCATCGGAGCAAAGGTCCAGTGTATGCCTGAAGCCGACGCCTCAACAGCCGCTGCTTTGGCCGTTTCGTACATAAGATTTAAGTCCCATGAACACGATTCTGCCAAAGGTGTAGGAAATATTGTTTTATAGCCATGAATAACATCGAAAGCGAACAATATAGGTATCTTCAACCGCGATAATTGCATGTTCTTTTCCTGCAATTTTCGCAATTTTTCAACGCCACCCACATTGAGGATAGAACCCACCATACCATGCACAAAAAGCGAGTCGGATAGTGCATCGCTTTGAGGTCCGGTTAACAGTTCGCCACCCACATATTGCGACAGCTGACCTATTTTTTCTGCCAATGTCATCTTTTGCATAAGAGAGGTAACAAAAACCGTCTCTTTATCTTCAGATGCATCAATCTTATTATGCACCCGCTTTTGGGGCTGATGAGAGACGACTGCGTGTGTATTGGCTACAAAAAGCCAGCTCATAGCACAAACTACCAATATGATACTGCGTTTCATATAATGATGATTGATTTCACTTCGATTTTATTTCAATGGTTTGCGACTCTAAATCTACGCCCTTTGCTGTAAGCGAAATAGTAGCAGGCGTTTTACCCGACTGTATCACCACCAAGCACTTACCAAAGAAGGCATGACGCTCATGAGCCTTGAAACGCTCCATTGAGAAGGGGCTGCCATTATCAACACCAGCTATTGTTGCGTCGCCCGTTAAAGAGAAATAGATGTTGTTTTCAGCCCAGGGACACAAGTTTCCCTTCTCGTCTACTACCTCAACAGCAACAAACGACAAGCTGCGGCCATCGGCCTTTATCACTTGCTTATCGGGGGTTAAACGTATATGATGCGGGGCGCCAGCCGTTTTCTGTGTCTTCTCGGCTATAATCTGTCCGTTTTTTCTGGCTACCACGCGTACCTCTCCAGGTTCATATGTCACTCGCCATGCCACATGATATTCGTGGTCGTCGCGTTTTTTGCGCACACCTTGCGACTTACCATTCACATACAGTTCAACCTCATCGGCCTGATTATAATAGCACCATAAGTCAATGGTTTGTCCTTTAATCCAATTCCAGTGTGGAAAGACGTGTAACACAGGCGTCGTGGTCCACTCGCTCTGATACATATAGTAAGAGTCTTTGGGGAAGCCGGCCAAATCTACCAGTCCGAAATAGCTACTGCGTGCGGGGAAATTAAAAGGTGTGGGCTCGCCTATATAGTCGAAACCTGTCCAAATAAACTGTCCTGCACAATAGGGCGTGTGCTTCACTACATCCCAAGTGGTTTCATGAGTTGAGCCCCAATATGCGCACGAGTTGTCGTATGCCGAACAAAGGAATGTAGGATCTGTAAACGGACGTTTGCGTCCTGGCATGCGATAAAGCGAGTCGCTGGGCATTCTATAATAGCCACGCGTTTGCAATGCCGACACCGTTTCAGTCATTAAGAACGGCTTTCCAGGAAAATTCTTCTGCACATCTTTCACCTTTTGTTGGTGATAGTTAAAGCCTATAACATCTAAAGCGCCACTTTTAAACAAGTTGTTATCGGGCGACACCTCGTTGCATCCTGCCGTTACAAGGCGAGTGGGATCATAACGACGCACGATAGCAGCCAACACCTGAGTAAGTTTCGACTTCACATTGAGGGTAGTATCATTCGACAGTGCACTTTTTCGCGGCTATTGTTAAGCAAGATGTTAACATCTTCAAGTGCCATGCCCGAGTTATCTACCTTATTCCACTGCTCAAGCACCTCGTTTCCGATGCTCCAAAGAATGATAGAGGGGTGGTTACGGTCGCGCAAAACCATATCGCGCAAATCGCGTTCATACCACGACTTAAAATGCAACGAATAGTCGTAAGGAGTTTTTCCTTGCAGCCAGCTATCAAACGATTCGTCAACAACAACAAAGCCCATACTATCGCAAAGGTCTAACAGTTCGGGAGCGGGAGGATTATGCGAACATCTAATAGCATTGGCACCCATCTCTTTCATCATGATAAGCTGACGATGAAGCGCATCTTCATTAACAGCAGCGCCTAAACAACCTAAATCGCCATGCAAGCAAACGCCATTAAGCTTAATATTTTCACCATTTAAGAAGAAACCCTTTTCAACATCAAATGCTATAGTTCTAAAGCCTATGGTAGTGGTTTCAGTATCTAACACACGACCATTTTCCACAATTTCGGTTGTTACCGTATAGAGATAGGGCGAGGCCAACGACCACAATTGCGGCTTTTGCGCACGCATTTGTTGGGTAACGGTGGCGCCTGAAGCCTCAACATTTAAAGTCTTCGTGGTTTGAGCCACTAATTGATGAGCCTTATTCCATAGTTTTTGGCGCACTGTAACCTTACGATTACGTCCGCTTGGGTTTTCAATCTGTGTGTTAAGAGTAAGCTTCGCCACACCTTTCTTTACTTCAGGAATGGCTTGCACACCCCATTGGGCTACACGAATATCTGTCGACTTCATCAGATATACATGTCGATAAATGCCACACCCAGTATACCAGCGGCTATTGGGTTGTTCAGAGTTGTCTACCTTTACGGCCACAACATTATCGCCCTGTTTGTTCAAATAGGGAGTAAGGTCAAAACTAAAGCTAATGAATCCGTAGGGACGTGTTCCTACAAGTTTTCCATTTACATACAACGATGTGTTCATATATGCTCCGTCAAAGTGAAGAACATAACGAGATGTGGCATCGTTATCGTGTAACGTTAAATGTTTTCTGTACCAACCTATGCCACCAGGCAAGGCTCCACCCGTTGCACCAGATGGATTTTGAGCATAGAAGTCGTCTTCTATCGCCCAGTCATGTGGTAAGTTCAATAAGCGCCAGCCGCTATCATCAAACGACTTTTGATGGGGCGAATTGCCTTTATGTAAAGCAAAACGCCAGCCTTCATCCCACAAACAGCGTTCGAAAGCATAACCTTGTAAAGAGAAGAAACATAACATTATCACCATGAACGTGAATGTTTGTTTAAAGAAAGGTTGGGCAAAAGTTTTCATTATAAATTGAGGTCCTTATGAGTTATTAATAAGAAAATTACTTTTCTAATATCGTTTTCTAACCATTCGCACACATGCGCCATCATATCAAAACAAACAATTAAGATAATGCATAACGATAGTGGCTTATTATTTTTTAAAGTATATCCTCCATATTCCTAACATGTAAAACATAAAAAAATAATGGAGGATATACACTTTATATTATACGTTTATTTAACTACTATTTTACGTCCTCCTACCAGGTAGATACCAGGAGCCAATGTACCTTCTTTAAAGCTATTAGCCACCTTTATACCTGTTAACGAGTAAACAGCGTTGTTATGGGTTTGATGAGAAACTACCGAATTGATAGCAGTGGGGGCTTTCTCTTCGCCCAAAATACGCACACCGCGCAAGTAATATCCATTACCTGTTACGGCCAAGCCATATTCTTTCAACTCTTGAATACCCTTGGTGCTCAACTCTACAGTGTATGTTTTTTCTTCAACACCTTCATCCAAGTTTACGATATGCCCGTACTTCTTATCTGAAGAAAGGTTGGGACGGTCGTGCTTATCTGGTGCGGGATCAGCAAACAGGCGCAAATACACCTTTGAGCCTTTCGATACATCTCTAACCGTGAGTTCCAATTTCTGTCCCTCGGTAAGGTTGCTAAATTGTACTGCTGGGATAAGCGACTCACCCCACTTAATCTGTTTAAAGCCAGCCCATTTGGTATTGGCTGCTGAATAACGGCAAACAGAGAACAAACGTATATTTTTACCTTTCACTACACAACCATTTGTTTTCAGTTCGTTAAGCAAGGTTTCGTTGTCAATAACAAATGTTACCTGCGCATCGTTTTGCGTTATCTCGGGTTTCACCGTTGTGATAGCGGTTCCAGCAGCATTATAGATATCAAGTGCGGGTTTTCCTGGATTGCGATATTCAGACACGCTAAGGGGGTCAAAATCCATCACCAGCTGATCACCCATTCTCAAATCAGCAAAGCGTTCTGCCGGAATGGTTACTTCAGCTGTTTCAGCTTTCCAATCCCAACTTACGGGCACCGAACCTAACCATAGTGGCTGGCTTGCACGTTTGTAAACACGTAGCCAATCAATATTCATTTCATAATTGCGAGGCACCTTGTTCAAATCGCCACCATATTGAGGATCTAACTCGGGATATAAAATGCCGCCACCATTTCCGTCGGGTTTGCCACCAATACCACCTGTTATTGCTACATCCCAGATATGATCAATGTCGCCCTTAATGTATTCGTCTTTCAGCATCTCGTTGTATTTATATATTGAGGTGCCTTCAATCTTATGCTCTTTCGTAGAGAACACTGAACGCACTCTGCCATCTAACAAGAAGCTAACAGCAAAATGAGTGGCCGAGTCGCCTGGCAGCGGATCAATCTGTGCACCATATACATGATAATCGGCAGAGGGATCGAACGAAATTTCTCTTACGCGCTCAGAGAATGGGTTCAGATTATACGTATTTTTCACTTTAATATTATTGTCACTATCCTTGTAGCGTGTGAGACCATGCACCGATTGATGAATAGTTTTCTTACCCTTAAACTCGTAGGTATGTCCCTCCCAACTGTTCGTAATATTGGCATCGTCGTCATGTACGAAAAACTCTTCAAGGTCAATCTCAAAAGTGCTTGCGCCACCATTACGATGACGTAGCCATAAAGCCATCCATACACCTATTTCGTATGGTATTTTTGCCTTTACCTCGATACGCGAATAAAGAGGATAATATTTGTCGACATCTCTACTTGACAAGGCACCCGACCACCATCCTATCTTTGTATAATCATGTTGGGGTTTGAGTGGGTAACGCGGAATAACGCTATAATCGACAGTAGGATCAGTATAACCAGGGTTACGAAGACCTGTTTCAATGGCATCGCGTGTAGCACGAACGGTCAGAATACCATCGTTTACTGTTACCATGTTATCACGATAAGTTTGGGCCATACCCTGACTAGTATTATTACCAAAGGTTTCATAATAATAGTTACGGTTACGATCACCGTAAAGGCCCCAAATAGATTTGTCTACTTCTGTACCCTCAAACTCATCGCCAGGCAAATTGTTCCAACCTGGTAAGAGCGGTATTTGGGTCACTTCGGTTTGTGCACTTGCGCCAACGGCACCCATACTTAGGAAGCAAATAGTAGCAATAATTGTTTTCATAATTCCTCTTTTTAAGATAAATTTGTAAATCAATAGTTATAGTTTGATGAAGCATCTCTATCCTTTAAACGCATATCTGAGTAATATACCCGACCCGTTTATTGGATAGAGATTGCTTCTGCGATATGATAGAGGTTATAATCTATTATAATAGAAAGAAACGTCTTATATCATAGAGGGCAGAATGGCCTTCGGTTAAGGCTCTTCTATTACCGATTTCATCGTAACGAAGTTGATTGTTATCTTCGTTCCTGCCTTCCATACATAATCCTTATTAGGCTCACCATCTCCGTTCTTACGATACAAGAAGTCGCCTGTTTCAGGATCAACATACACCTCACGTTTCCATGAGCCAAAGGTTTTTATGCCTTTTACGGCTGGTATCTGCGGATATATACGCATACGACCACCCTTGGCAATGGTTGCGCTCATGCTTTGACCATCATCGTTAATTGTGAAATTAACCGATGCGCCACCGCAGTCGCCAGAGAGTGTCAATGGCTGGATAGCAATTTCGCGCGTGTCGAGACCCACATAGACCATATAGATACCCTCTTTTTCAACTACGGCCTTATCATTTTCTACCTTATAATCGGTTACCTTTTTCAGCTGTGCAAAGTTGCCCTTGCCAAAGGCTTTATCAGTAGAGAAGCTAAGTGTTTCGCCTGCTCGCATATATGAGATATAGAACCAACGCGAGTCGCCCGCATAACCGTTCTCCATAGATACAACTTTTGAAGAGGTCCAATCCCATTCACCAAAGCTATCGCCAATCATATATAGCTGCTTCACGCCTTCGGGTATAAGAACTTCAGGAGTGGTTCCTCCAAAATCGGCAGTATTATTTGCCACATCAAGCGTTACCGTCGTGCCCTTTGATACGGGCAAACCAGGCATCTGATCAACAGAGGTACCAGGATAAACAATTTTACCGTTGCGTACGGTCATCTGCATGGTTGACCAGTTACGAGCATTTTGGTTAGAGGTAGCAAAAATGTTAAGGTTACCTGTTTCGGTTGTTTCTATCGACATGTTGCTATCATTTATTTCTAATGGTTTCTCATTATCACCTAATGCAGCGCCCGAAGCATATACTTGCGGCGTTTCAAAGGCTATCAACTTGCGGTCTAAATTAGCATAAACCAGATAAAGTGCAGAGGTTTTTACGGTAGCCTTTCCATCACTAGTCATCTCTACACCTTGCGTGGTTTGCCATGAAGAGAGCAGCTGTGAACCATCCTTCGATGTTGACCACTCAACCGATTGTCCGGCTTTCAAATAACACAAATGCCAGAACTCGCCATTACCTACAGCACCCACAGGGGCCATCTTTACAACGTCATTACTGTTCCATACGCCAAAGTTGCTACCACACATATACAGGTCGTTGGACATACCTGTTACCTCAACACCTTTACCGCCCATTCGAGCAGTGAATTTTCCTGTTAAAACGCTATATTGTATTTTTACACTATACTTTCCTTTCAACGGGAATTTAAGCTTTACTGCCGACTGATTGGTAAGAGGCCGAAAGGTTTCATCAAGTTGATTGGTACGTTCGGCCGCTGCCGTACCTGTATAAATGGTCGATATGTTATAGTTCTCAGTTTCGCTATCGCGCAAGCTAAGCTTTTCACCATCGTTCATTTTAAAGATATATTTACCTGGCAGCAACTGCTTCGTCGAGTCGGCGTTACACCATGTTACGACGTGTGTGAGTCGGTCATAAGTTACATCGCTAAGAGGTACATCATTGTTTCCTTCTTCTGTAAGGGCATTGTCACCTTGCATAGTAAACTGAATAGGAATAATGGTAAGCTCTTTTCTTGCTTTATTAACCACTACCTGGTAAAGGCCCTCGGTGGGAACAGTAAAGCCCTCGCCGCCTTGTGTCAGGCTATATGAGGTGGCATGAGCATTAGCAAGCTCCAGTTTAGAACCCATGCCATAGGTTTGGGGCTGTCCATCAGTATCGACAAACGATATCTGAAAACGGCCATCAGCCTTCAACCAAGCTCTGATGCTCAACATATTTTCATTGTCGCTCTCAACAGCCCTCAATCGTCCTGTTTCAATAGGCAAGGAGAACTCAGAAGAAGAGCCTGAAAGATAAATTCCCTGTGGGACATTTATCACTTCATCGTATGCAATATTATTTTCGCTGCACGCCATCACACTTAAAGCAAATAGCATTGCAACTATGTTTTTTACTTTTATCATAGCTATCAAATATTTTTTGGGTTACCAACCGTTATTTTGACTCCATTGCTTCAGTTTGAGCACTTCTGACTGCGGTATTGGATACCAATACATATTGGGCTGGAATACTCTTTGCTCAACCTCTACAGGTGTATAGGTATATCCGCCCGTTTCCTTTTGCTCTACACGCACACCCATGAGAGGCTTACCCAGTGTAGATGAAGCTATCTTCCAACGACGAACATCCCAAGCGCGATGCTCTTCAAAAGCCAATTCTATACGGCGTTCATGCTGGATAAAGGTACGCATCTGTTCTTGTGAAAGGCCAGATGGGGTATCGGGCAAGAAAGCGCGGTTACGCACCTTGTTAAGATAGTAGGAATATCAACATTTGTAGGATCATACTCATTCAAGGCCTCAGCATAATTAAGATAAATCTCGGCCAAGCGGAAAAGCGGAACAACATGTCCGTTGCTACTGCCACCAGTCTGTACATTAACATCTTCGTTAAGGTATTTACGCAGATAGTAGCCCGTCTTAGTAGCATTGGGTTTGGGTTGTGCATCAGCACCTCCTACATAAGTGGCAACTTTTTTCCCTTTAAACGATGCCGCATTCATTAAGATTGTAGCAGCTAAACGTGTATCTCTGTTGGCGAAAGGCTGTGCCGCTTTGGCAGGATCGTTCCAATCAAAAGCAGTGCCATCCAACATTTCATAGTCGTCAATCAAGTTTTGCGACGGGTTTGTGCCTCCCTTGCCACCAAAGCTTACAGGGAAATTGCTCTTCTCAAAGTCCGAATTAGAGTCGTATCTTCTTACAAAGATATACTCTTTGAACTGGAAATTGTTCTTAAACAAATTGCCATAAGAGGGAGCCAACTCATACTGGTTAAGGTCGATTACAGCCTTTGCTGCATCGGCAGCAAGTTTCCACTTAGCGGGATCAGAAGGTTTATTTGCTTCGTTTGTATCGCCAAATTCGAGATAAAGCGGACTGGCTGCATAAAGCAGCAATCGGCTCTTCAAGGCCAAAGCAGCACCCTTAGTAGCACGACCAAAGGCGTCGTTATCATTACGCCAGGGGGTAAGCTCAAGCGTTTCGGCAGCGATATCACACTCTTCAGCAATAAAATCAACTACCTGCTGCATTGTAGGACGCGGCATGTTTTCATAATTTTCATTGATGCTAAGCGTCGACTTAATAATAGGAACGGGGCCAAAACGCTTTAACAACTCAAAATAGAAATAGGCACGTAAGAAGTGGGCCTCAGCACGCCACATCTTGATGTCTTTCAAGCAGTTTTGATATTCTACTTGTTTGTCAGGGTCAAGACGTGAAATATCCAGGTTTACATGGTCTGAATTTTCCAGCAAGGTGCAACATTTAGCTATTCCTGCGAAATATCGGTTCCAGGTATCGTCAGGATTGTTCAAAGCATTCCATGAGCCATTATTAAATTTTTGTATGTCGGCAGTTTCAACTGCAAACTCGGCATCGTCAGTAGCTGAAGCTAACATAGCTCCATTTGAAAAACGATTCAGTCCATCAGGAAGCAACGAATAGGCATAGGTAAGATACTGCTTTGTTCGATTATACGAATCGAACGTAGCAGTTTTATCTATAAACGAATCTTCCTCACGGTCCAAGAAATCATTGCATGAACTGAGGGCGAAAGCGCCGCTAAACGCCGCTAAGATGAAAGTATATTTTAAAAACTTTGCGTTCATAGGATATAGTTCTTTAGTTAGAAATGAGTTAGAAATGAGTTAGAAAGCAAGCTTCAAGCCTACACTAACGGTACGCATGAGCGGATAGCTTAACAGGTTATCTTGCTCAGCATCGCCCAGCTTTCCGAGATGGTCGATTGTGAACAAATTGGTAGCATTTACATAGAAGTAAATATTGCTTAAGCGCACGGCCTGAGATACAGCAGCTGGCAGTTCATACCCCACCTGAACATCGCGTAACCTTAAGAAGCTGCCATTGCGACGCCAGAAGGTAGAAGTGCGATAGTTGTTACTGAAATCTACTGTTGACAGACGCGGATATGATGCATCGGTATTTGAAGGTGTCCAGCTATCAAAAGCGAGATTTGAGGCTGTTCCGTTATTTTGGAAAGAGTAAACACTGGCACCACTCAGATAAACATCGCGCTTAGCAACACCTTGGAAAACGAAGCTCAGATCAAAACCCTTATACTTAAGACCACCACTGAACATATAGTTCCAAGCGGGAACGGTTGAATTGCCTACAGGATGTGCATCATTTTCATTAATGACGTTATCGCAGTTATAATCTTTATACTTGATGTCGCCAGGTGCTACATGACCAAACTGAGGTTGAGGAAGACCAGCCTTTAATTTGCCTTCGCTATCAAAGTCATCGGCTGTATAAAAACGTTCAGCTTCAAGCACTATAGGCTTCCATACCGAGTGACCTTTCTTATAAAGATAGTTTTCAGCCTTCACGTCTTCGCCTTGTTCTTTTACCTTGCTCATAGCATACCATGCTCCAGCCTCGGCATAATAGGTAATTTTGTCCTGTATCTTTCCTTGATAACGTGCCTTGAACTCGAAGCCATGATTTGTTACCTTACCCACATTCATCAGCGGCAATATGTTTCCATACGAAGCACCTACGATGCCAAGCACCTGAGCGTATGGAAGGGCGAGAATACCCGACTGGCTCTCGTTGAAGACATCAATATTTACTGATAAGCTTTTCCACAAAGTAGCATCAAGTCCTACGTTAAAGATATGTTTCTTCTCCCATGAGACAGAGGGGTTGGCCAGTGTTTTCTCAGAGAAGCCCGATGACTGCGAACTACCAGTTCCAAACAGATAACTACCCTTGCTACCATAAGCCTCATCAAAAATATATCGAGCTGATGTTTGGTTGTTACCAGTAAGACCATAAGAGGTACGAAGCTTCAAGAAATCAATACAAGATACCGACTTCATAAACGGTTCGTTGCTCATAACCCATGCTACCGATGCTGCAGGGAAAACGCCAAAACGTTTACCACGAGCATAATTATTGGTTCCCATGTAAGATGCAACAATCTCGGCCACATATCGCTTATCAAAGTTGTAATTCAAACGGCCAGCAAAGTTTACATAGCACTCGTCATCGCGCACACCATATACACGATAACGATCGTTCATCATCATCATCATAGCGTGCACACCGTGCTTACTAAACTGACGCTGATAATCAATCTGTGCCTGTAAGTTTACACGTGTATCACTGGTTCTGAATCCTTCGCTCGATGTGAGCGCTGCATCTGAACCATATTGTGTATAGCTATAAACAGGTTCACCCTGGGCATCGACGCCCGACTGTGAAAGTGCATAACGTGCATAGTTACGCGACTTGGGTGAGGTCTCAGCCATAAAGTTATGATAGCCAAACATTACTTTCGCGCTTAATCCACGAACTAAGGCACTAAAATCATACTTCAAGCCAAATACCACCTGCATAGAGCGAGAGTTCTCTTTATTTAAACCGCGGTTTAACAAATTGGCCACAGGGTTTGTGTAAAGAGATGTTCCGCCTATGCTACCATCTGGGTTATAAACAGGAAACGCGTTGGGAGGAGTGCTCCAGATAGATTTCAGATAATCGCTGGCGCCACCGCCACCAGGTGTAGTTTTTTCGGCAAAGCTTACACCTGAATAGAGAAACGCGTTAAAATAGCGTGTAATATCAACATCAAGATTGGCTCTGAAGTTATAACGAGCGTAGTCGACATTAGCATTTTCGCGCTTCTTCGAGTCGGTGCCACGATATAAACCACCATTATTCATCAGGCCTGCCATTACATAATAGTTTAAGCCATCACCTCCTCCACGGAACGACAGTTCACCCATCGTCAAGGGAGCCGTGCTTCTGTAAACTTGCTTTTTCCAGTTCACATTAGGATAGAGATAGCCATTGCTACCTGTTTCATAGGCCGTAAAGGCATCGGTATCGTATAGCGGCCTTTTGTTATCGTTTGTAAGAGCCTGGTTGTAAAGCTTAGCATAGTCGGCCGAATTCATAGGCGTATCCATAACCGTAGGCATCTGTATGCCCGTTTGCATACGGAAACCTATCTTGGGTGCCGAACGATAACCTTTCTTAGTGGTTATTAACAACACGCCATTAGCACCTCTTGAACCATAAATGGCCAAGGCAGCAGCATCTTTTAACAATGACACCGACTCGATTTCTTCTGAGGAAAGATTGTCTAACGGAGCCTCAAAGCCATCAACGAAAATAAGCATTTTCTGATTGCTATTGAAAGAGCTCACGCCACGTGTGAACATATTTTCCATATAAAAGTCGTAACCAGGCTCTCCCGATTTCTGCAAAATCGATAGTCCTGGGAGCATACCTTTTAATGAATTTCCCACGGTTGGCGATGTTATCTCCATCAGTCTATCGCCCTTTACTGTAGAAATGGCTTGCGATTGTGCCCACGAAGATTGTTCTCCGTAAGCGATCTGTACTGCTGTAGTGTCAGTGACATCTTGTGCGTTTACTGGCGAACAGAGCTGCACGAGAGCACATCCTATAATAAAATATCTATATTTCATTGTTCTATCTTTTTACGTTAAGGTTCACTTTATATTACCATCCAGGGTTTTGAACGAGATAACCCTTGTTCACTTCTGACTGGTCAATGGCATACAAGTAGCAGTTATCATTCCAGAAACGATTTTCAAACACATAGGGTGTGTAATGAACATGGGTTTTATTACCATCTATCGAATGAATCTTTAAGCCATAGAACTTACCTTGCATCACCCCTTCATCACCAGCAATAAGCCATCTTCTGATATCCCAGAAACGATGATCTTCAAATGCCAACTCAACCGAACGCTCGTTGCGAAGCTTTGTACGGAAGGCTTCTTGGCTCATACCAGCAGGAAAAGCGGGCATACCAGCGCGTTCACGAACAATGCTTACTGCATCGTAGGCCTCCTGTGGAGGTGCACTGTAATATTCGTTCAAAGCCTCAGCATAATTCAGATAAAGTTCGGCCATACGAAACACAGGCCACTGCACGTTGGTCTTATTGCTACCATTAACATGCAAGATGCGGGGCACCCACTTATGAAGCAGATGGGCAGTACGATCCATGGGCGACTTTTCAGAACCGCCATCGAGGAAATTGATGAACGGTATTTCATCATTCCAACTACTGCTATGATAAGCTACCGTTTGCTTAAAGCGTGGGTCTAAACTATTATAAATAGCTATCAAATCGTCGCCACCATTCATATCCCAATCGGCAGGTTCACCATTAGAACGCTTCTCATAGTGCTTAACGAAATTGAAGGTAACATACAATCCTGCATCGCCCCAAGCCTTGTTCATAGCCCAGGTGGGAAGGTTTGCAACCAAAGGACGGTTTGTTGTCTTGAAACCTCTGTATTTCATATTACCCAAAATAATTTCCTCATTATCAGGTGTGGTCCATACATATTCATAGTCGGTTTCAGGATTACCCGTATTATATATCTTATAATGTCCTGAATTTACAGCTGCATCAATAGCCTCTTTGGCAGCATCGGCAGCCTTCTTCCAACGTTCTTTGTCATAATTGCCATAACCTATCAGTTCTTCATTACCAGGCAACGACATATAAGGCTTGTTCGTATTAAACAACGGACTTGCTGCATACAGCAGTACCCTTGCTTTCAGAGCGAAAGCAGCAATACGTGTAGCACGGCCTAACTTTGCGTTATCGGTGTAATAATCGGGCAAATAATGCGTGGCACGATCGCAATCGACAAGAATCGAGTCAATACAATCAGAGAAACTGTTACGCTTACGCTCAGAGAAGTCGTTCGGAGCAATAACCTCTCGTACAATAGGCATACCTCCATAACGATATACGCCTTCCCATAACAACATAGCTCTCATAAAATAGGCCTCGCCCGTAGCACGCTTATTAAAATCAGGATCGCCCTCATCATAGGGCACATCATTAATACGATTTAAATAAGGTTTGCCACACGTGTGGTGTGATTGCGCAAATAGAAGCGGCAGTCTTCATCCCACGAAAAGCTACTATTGGTATGGTTGCCTGCGTTCCATGCCGCATTGCCCATGGCCCACGTACCTACGTCTTCGCCTTCATCACAAGCCGAAGCCAATGTAGAAGAAGATAACAGTCGGCGATCAGTATTTGTACTGCTCATACAAAAGCCGTAGGGCATTCCTTCAGCATAGAGCGTGGTTAATAGTTTTTCGGCATCTGCACGCGTTGAGAACACCTCATCTTCGCCGTAATCGACAGAAGGCGGTGTCTCTAAAAAATCGGAACAAGACACCATAAAGAAAGGTGCCAATGCCCATGCTATATATTTAAGTTTCGTTTTCATACAGAAGGTTTTTAGAATTGAATGTTTAAACCAATATTATAGATTTTTTGTAACGGATAAGTATTAATCTCAGTGTTACCTCCCTTTGAAGGAGCCTCTGGATCAAGATCAATCACATTAGTCCATGTAAACAAGTTAGTACCACTTACATAGAGACGCAAACTCTCTAAGCCTAATGCCTTGAGTTGATTCTTACGAAGTGTATAACCAATTTCTACATTCTTTAAGCGCAAATACCTAGCATTGCGTATCCAGAAGTTTGAATCTTGATAGTTGTTATCAGTGTCTCGCGAGGGGCTCATCGACAAACGCGGGAAGTTAATAGGTTCACCATTTTCATAACGTTCCTGTGTCCAGCGCTCTAATATCAAGGTCTTTGCACTATTATGAGCATTGATAAATGGCCATAATGCACGACCGAAATACTTAATAGACACGTGGTCGGCACCCTGGAAGAGAGCTGAGAAATCAAAACCACGCCAACTGCCACCAAACGAGAATCCGTATATAATTTCAGGTGTGGGCGAATAGCCTATTGGCACCATATCATACATATCAATCTTTCCGTCTTTATTAACATCAACATAGCGCATATCACCAGGCTGCAAACGGTTGTTGTTCCAGCTGCTAACAGGGCGATCTAACGCATTAATCTCTTCCCATGAATTGTAGAAACCATCAAAAAGCAGACCGTAAAACTGACCAACGCGTCGGCCTGTACGCATTTGGTAAGCATATTTTTCAGGCACTTCATCTTGGAACAAAATTTTGTTACGTGCAAACGAATAGTTGAAACGTCCCCAATAGTTGAAGTCGCGTATCTTGTTACGATAGTTGATATCAAACTCAAAGCCCGAATTTTCCATCTCACCCATATTATAAGCGGGCAAAGTGGCACCAATCAGCATAGGCGCACTGTTTCTATTTGACAGAATGTTGTTGCGACGCTCTTTAAAGTAATCGAACGATACCGTAAGATGATTCTTAAAGAAGTTTACATCAACACCCAAGTTTAGTTTACGTGCTTTTTCCCACGTAAGCAGCGGGTTACCCAAACGTTTCTCGGCAACCATTTGTGAGTAGACGGGGTTTGAAGACGAACCAAAGTTATAGCCTGACAAGGTGCCACTGGTATTACCATAAACCGAAGGAAGATACAAGAAGCGGTCGCCACCAATCTTATCGTTACCCACTTCACCATAAGTAGCTCTAAACTTCATATAAACGAGATAATCGTTTTTGGGGAAGAAGGGTTCTTCACTAAGTACCCATCCTGCCGACACAGCGGGAAAGAAACCAAAACGACGTCCTTTGGCAAAGTTCTCAGTGCCGTTATAACCCATATTAAATTCGGCTAAATAGCGGTTGGCATAACCATAGGTTACACGCCCCACGATACCTTGGTAGGCATTGGGCACATGGTAAGCCAAACTAGGAGCATAATATTTGCTTTGGTTATAGAGCAAGAGGGCTGTAGTCTCATGCTTGCCAAATTTTTGGTTATAATGAAGTCCGGCTTCAAAATAAACTTTACGATTCTTACTATATTCAAAACCTCCACCCCAGGTATCGCCTTCATTTTGTGGAATGAGAACAATCTCGTTGGGGTTTTCGGGGTCTCTCTTTGGCACAAAAGTCTGCATCTTCTTTATTGACAGACGCTTACTATTGTAGTAGCTATCATAAGAGGTACTGGCATGAATAGACAAGCCTTTCAGCAGCAAACGCGAAAGGTCATATTCGAAACGCAAAGTGGTATTAATAGTGTTAGCGTTAATATCGTGATAACCATTATTCAACAATGCTTGCCAGGGGTTTTCGTCATCAATAGTATTTTCAAGACGAACCAGTTTTCCATCTACCATGCCAGGGGTACCTAACGGTGTAGCCCATGAAATTTCCTTCCATAGGTTACTGTTACCAAGTCCGGGTGTACGAATATTATTTATTTGGGTTGATAATTGAACGGTTGCTTTAAAGTCTTGGGTTACATCAAAATCGAGGTTTGAGCGAAAATTGTAACGTGTGTCTGAAGCGTTCACGTCATGGTGACGGTCTATCTTAGTGTACTTATACATACCTCCTTGATGAAAATAGCCTGCCGAGATAAAATACTTCACACGGTCAGTACCACCAGAGATATTAAAGTTATGCTGTGTACGCAATGAGGCCTTACGTAAAAACTTTCCCACCCAGTCGGTATTGGGGTGCATAATAGGGTCGGTACCATCGCGATACAGTTTGATATCATCACTCGTAAATCGAGGCACATATGTGGTTCCAGTGGTATAGGCATCATTCTTCAATGCCTCGTTATACATTTCGCAGTAATCAGCACTATTTAAATAATGAGGAAGGGCTGTGGGCGACTGGATAGCGACATTGCCTGAATAGCTAAGATGTGGCTTGCCTTTCTTACCTTTTCGAGTAGTAATCAAGATAACACCGTTTGCACCACGTACGCCATAAATAGCTGTGGCAGATGCATCTTTAAGAATACTCACCGTTTCAATTTCATTAGGGTCAAGACCGTTATAGTTAGGGCGCTCTACGCCGTCAATCATCACAAGCGGAGCAGTATTGTCTGAAAACGTACTGACACCACGAATTAACAATGTAGAGGAGTCTTCGCCAGGAGCACCACTTCGCTGCATAGCTATCAAGCCAGGCATCTTACCCACCAGCATATTACTGATGTTTGCCTGTGGAGTTTGCACCAAATCTTTTGTTGTTACAGAGGCAATAGCGCCTGTAACAGTTGCTTTTTTCTGTGTGCCATAGCCAATAACCACAACCTCGTTCAGCGACTGAGCCTCATCTTCATTTAGGGTTATCTTTAAGTTTGATGATCCTTTTACTGAAACCTCACGTGTTGTAAAGCCTAAATATGAAACTAACACCGTGCTATTTGCTGGTACTTCTAATGAAAACTCGCCACGAATATTTGTTACAGTACCTATCTTTGTACCTTTCACAAAAATACTCGCGCCCATGATAGGGGTTCCATCAGCTTCACGAACAAGACCCGATATTTTATTCATATTGGGCATTGTTTGTTCGGTTTCATCAACAAGTTTCGCTTTCTTTTGCTTCAAACTACCGTTTTTGTCTCTCTTTTTGTGCAAGACAATGGTGTTATTGTTAAAAGAATACTGTATACCAAAGGGAGAAAACACTTCAGACAATGCTTTCTCTATTGGCCAGTTTTTACAGATCAATGTGACTTTCGTCTTTGGGTTAAGCACACTGTTACGATAGACGAACGTGTAATTCGTTTGTTTTTCCACTTGCCGAATAAATCGACGCACTTCTTCATTTTGAAGATTTAGGGTTACATTTCCGCGCTGCGCCTGTATAATCATAGGCACCAATAGTAGCCATGTTAAGGCCACAAAGCGCAAAATGCGTTTCCTGTTACTGTTTAAATTGTTTGTCATCTTATTTAGGTTTTAAGTCATCACTTCATTCATCTATTATAATATGCTATTCTATTATAATATGCTCGCGTTCCATTTTATATTTAAAGCCATATTGCATACTTAATGAAACCAGCACACTTTCCAAGGTTTCTTTATAAAAAGCGCCAGTTAGTTTGTCATTGGCCAAACACTGATTGCGTAGCTGTATTTTTACACCATACCAGTTTTCTATTTCTTGAAGCACTTTACTAAATGGTAGGCTATTGAAAGCCAAATATCCATCTTTCCATCGTGCATCGGTCAATCCATCATTATCGCAAATTGTGATTTGGTGAGAAACAGGTCTGTAAATTGATTTCTTGCCTGGACGGAGTTGATAGTTTTGAAGGAGTGAGTCGGATGAAAGCTGTACAACGCCCGAAAACAAAGCCGTTTCGATAGCGCCATCATCTAAACGCACGTTAAACTGTGTGCCCAATACTTCTATTTGCATATCATTTATATGAACGTGAAAAGGGCAAGTAGCATCTTTCGCAACATCAAAATAGGCTTCTCCCTTCATCAATACCACTTCACGATGTTTTTTGGGAACTACGTTATAACGCAATTGGCTGTTTCCATTCAAAAATACGCTAGTACCATCAGGCAATGTTATTTTGCTTTTATTTCCTGGTAAAACACTAACGTACGTATAGTTTTGAGTTGTTGCTGCAGACGATTTTAGCCACCAATAGCTACCACCCACTAACGAAACAATAAGCAACAGCATTGAGGCATAACGTAGGCACTTGTAAGCCAACGCACGCAATGTCTTTCTTTTTATTTTGCTATGTATGTTTTTCAGTATTCTTTGTTGTGTTTTGCAATTCATCTTGGCAGTATCGGTCGTAGCAGAAAAGCTGTCACACATTACGTTCCACAGTTCCTCATCAGAAACTGTTGTTATATCGTGCTGCAACTGCTCAAAATCGGCTTGAGACAATTGTCCCGACAAATACTGCTGATATAATTCTTTTATTCGGTTTTCCATATAATGTTCGCTTCTATTATTAAATACGTAAAGATATAATGTCAATACCTAAAAATAACACTTGTTAACGTTTCTCGTTATATATATTGGTTTTCCACCTAATGCCTATAAAGATATTGGTCATTGTTTTAATGAAAAAAACACATAGAGTGTTATTTTTTCAATTCTTTTCTAAATATTTTAAGTGTAGATGTTAGATAATTCTTAACGGTTTGTGAAGACAAGTGCAACTTTTCAGCAATCTCATTGATGGGCATGTTCTTTTCTCTACTCATTTCGTAAATCTGACATGCCCGCTTGGGCAATCGTTTTTTCGTTTGTTGCACACGGTCAATGAATTCATGACAATCAATTTGTTCTTCTACTGTTGGATAGGTTGATACCTTTTCACAAGCCTTATGATAATCTTCAAAGTCGATGCGTGCTATCTGCTTTCTGAAAGTATCAATAATCTGATTTCGCGCTATCGTATAAATCAATGCTTGAATATTTCCATTGCTATCTAATTGTTCGCGCACGTTCCATAATTTTAGAAATGTTTCTTGAACAATATCTTCAGCAATAGTGCTATTTTTTATTTGGGCAAATACAAAGCTGTATAGGTTGTTTGAATATTGTATATACAATCTTGAAAAAGCGTCATACGAGCTTTTCTTCAATTGTTCGATATTTTCATAATTATTCTGTTCCATTTTAACAAGTAGTTTTTAATAATCACAGAATTTTATTAGTTGTCGTAGATAATGGTTTAATAAGATATATACGTAAAGGCAAACTGACAGTACCGAAAAGACAACACTTATTAACACTTTTCGCTTTAAGTTTGTATTCACGATACTTCCACATAACACTCTTTCTATCAATGTTACTCTCTCCATGTGCAAAAATAAATGTTATATATTGCAAAGTTATTATGTACTGATGTATATAACACTAATATAGCAAATGAAATAATTTAAGAAATAGTAGGGGCACAACAATATTGTTCTAACATATTATTATCATACTGTTTTATACGTTTTGGGCTTTTAATGTATGGACAAAAAAAAGGGGCTCCGCTGAGTCCCAATCTTTTTTTGTTAACCTTAAATCTAATACCATGAAAAACATTGCAAAGATAAGGATATCGGCGATAATTGCCAAATATTTATCATAGTATTTTTCATCATCACATGGGCATTTTGTTTTATTTAATAATTACCGATGCCATGTGTTAACGTATGTCATTAAGAGGCGTTGCATCGTGACCTGCACCTTACGACAGCATCACTACCCCCTCTTGCCGCATGCCATCCATCTTTATGCACAGTGGCTTTTCAAAGCGCACATGACGCACATACTGTGTTTCATCAATGGCAGGCATGGCATCAAGAATGTCTTTGCGGAACAAACCTTGTTGCGTGTTAGGATCGATGGTAAAATAGCCCACACCAAAGCTGGTGAGGTTCTGGAAGAAGTGAGTGCCCTGGCTGGGGTCAACACGATAGTTTTTCAGTGCCACCTCGGCAATAACCTTTGCTGCACTAATGTGTGGCCACTTTACAGGTATGCCCAGCCACGGGTCGCTCGACCCCCATCTACCAGGTCCTACCAGCACATAGCCCTTTCCTTCGTTCAAGAACTTGCGGTTAATGGCTTCAATATCGTTGGCAATGGCGGGGTTGTTTACCGCCGTAAAGTCGTCGTCGGTCTTCACATACACCACATCGCACACGTCGTCGCTGATACCGTGCCCCAGCGAGTTGTGCGAACGCAGCAAGCAGCGGCTATCGTCAATGGCCGCTACGTCTTCGTCAAGCATCTGCTTGGCGTCAACAATGGGGCGTATCTGCAAGAGGTAAAACTCGCCCGTTCGGTCGTCGTTCAGGTTGCAGGCGAATTCGATCTCTACGGGCCGACGCATGCTCTCGGCTCCACACTTCATAGCCAGCTGCAACAGTTGTGGCAGTGGGAACACGTCTTGTTGCAACACGCCACCAAAGGTAATAACCTTGCGTCCGCCATCATATATGCCATCGCGTATCACGTTGTCGTAGGGGTCGTAGGTAGAGGCCAGATAGGTGATTGAGCCATCGTTCACAGCCTCTTTCACCTTCACCTTTACGATGTTAAAGCCATCGTCAACGGTAAAATCGTTACCCACATGAGTGGTATCGAGGGCATAGAAACGTGTTTGTGTTTCGCGCAACGCCGTCTCCAGTTCGCTGGTTTGCAGCACCTGATGCGGGTGATAGGGCGACACGCGCAACGTTTGTCCGCCATCAACGATATATTTTCCCAAGCCCAGTGCCAGCGACACGATGCCATCTTCGGTGCGCTCGTCGCCAATAGGATAATAGTTGAGCGAGCGCAGTACGCCCGAAATATTGGGATAGAAGCGCCCATCATACTGCTTGCCCACCACCTGCTGCAAGATGACGGCCATTTTCTCTTGGTCGATAACATTGCTGGTGGCCATCATATACGCCTTCGAGTCTTTATAATATACCGACGCATACACACCCTTAATGGCGCACGCCAGCATTGAAAGCATGGCATACTTATCGTCGAGCCAAGGTATCATATAGGTGCTATATATGCCCGCAAAGGGTTGATAGTGGGCATCTTCAAGCAGCGAGCTCGAGCGTATAGCGATAGGGCTATGTGTAGCCTCAAAGAAGGTGAAGAAGTCGGCAATGAGCGAGTCGGGCAACTGTGCCCGCAAGAAGTGTTTCAATATTTCATCGTCAGAGGCATCGCTCAGCGCTATTTGGTACAGGTTGTTCTGTTCCATAAAGCGGTCGAACACATCGGTACACAGCACCACTGTTTTAGGTATCTGCACACTCACGCCAGGAAACTGGTTAAAGTCGGGGTTGCGCTTTATCACACTATCCAAAAACGCCAGGCCACGACCTTTTCCGCCCAACGAGCCCTCGCCAATGCGGGCAAAGTGTGAGTAGGCATCAAACTTCAGACGGTCGAACACGGCCACCACGCCAATATTTTTCATGTGGCGATACTGCACAATGGCATCAAAAATAATTTGTCGGTGCGCCTGCACATCTTTCAGTTTGTGCCACGTAACGGTTTTCAAGAAGGCCGACACGGGAAAGATGGCACGTGCCGACAGCCAGCGGCTCATGTGGTTGCGCGAGATGTGGTAGAGCATCGAGTCGTCAGGAATCTTGAAGATATTATCTTGCAGTTCCTTCAGGCTATGTATGCGCATAATCTCGGCCTTGGTTTTGGGGTCGCGGAAGATGAAGTCGCCAAAGCCCATGTGTTCTTCCATCATCGGCGCAGGTCGAGACTCATCTTCTTCGAGTTTTTATCGACAAAGCGGAAGCCCTCGGCCTGGGCACGCTCACGGTTTTCGCCCTCCGAGCTTTCCATGATAAGAGGCACATACTCATCGCGGCTACGTATGGCGCGCAGCAGTTTAAAGCCCGCCTCGGCATCTTTCACGCCACCTACGGGGAAACGCACGTCGCTGATAACGCCCAGCGTGTTGGCAGCATATTTCTTATACAGCGCCATAGCCTCTTCATAGGTGCGAGCCAGCACCACCTTGGGGCGTCCACGCATACGCAGTGTGGCCGTATGGCGGTTTAGCGCCTCGGTAGCGAAACGTTGGCTTTGTAGCAAAATATAGTTGTATAGGTTTGGCAAGATGCTACTATAAAACCTAATGCTGTCTTCCACCAGCATAATCATCTGCACGCCATCTTCATGAATGTCGTGCTCAATGTTCATCTTGTCCTCAATAAGCTTGATGATAGAAAGGATGAGGTTGGTATTGCCCAGCCAGCAGAACACATAGTCGAAGATGCTGAGGTCTTCGTTTTGTATGCGTCGCGTGATGCCGTGCGAGAAAGGCGTGAGCACCACGCAGTGTATATCAGGAAAGCCCTGCTTAATGTCGCGCGCCACGCTGAAGGCATCGTTATCAGCATTGCCAGGCATACAAATCACCAGGTCGATATTCATGGTGCGCAAGATGCGGTAAGCCTCTTCGGTGGTGCTCACCTGTGTGAAGGTGGGCGGATAACGTAGGCCCAGCTCCATATATTCGTTATAAATTTTCTCCTCCACACGTCCGTCGTCTTCCAACATAAAGGCATCGTAGGGGTTGGCCACGATAAGCACATTGTAGATGCGTCGCATCATAAGATTGACGAAGGTAACGTCTTTCAGATAAAACTGACTAAACTCTTGGGGTATGTTGCTGTGCGGGTCGCTCATATCGTTTTCAGAAATGTGATGAAAGATACTGTTAGCACGTCATAGACATGCAACACTTTATTAAGATGATATTGCAAAAATAGAAAAAAAACTAAAAACACAAGCCCCATATCCTAAAAAAATGATGCGAGTGAAATAAAAAAAGCCGACTCTGTGGCGCGCCCCTTCTGTAATGAATGAGCGTTTACCACCGAGTCGGCCAGCATCAAGTTTTTACTTACATTATTTGTTTACTATCTCTCGTGTTTTCAAATACTACTCCTCACACCTCTTCAAATTCAATCGTTCATACCTTTAATTACCCCTTTGCTATTCATATCGTTAATTTCTGTATTCCTTATCGGCTGCCGAAACAATTAAACTGCATAAGCCACAGGTTGCGCTGCTCAAAGGCAGGGTCATACTCTTCATACGAGTCGACATTGAGGATGAGCTGCGTGGGTTGCTCCTTGCCTGTGATAGATGTCCAGTTAGCCAATCCTAAGCCATTGGGGTTACCCGTCTTGATAAAGTTGGCATAATAGTTTATGAATTGGTCTGACACGCGATAATCGTCAGGTTGCCAGTCGTACACACGATTGGTGGGCAGTGTGGCCATGGCATATTCGATATCGGCCGAGTGAACAGCACCCTTGAACTCATCATTTTGGGGAATGGTCATCACATCGTCATCGCCCTTCTTTTGCACGCCTCCAGCCAAACCTGCGACCAGTCCTTTGTCGCGCATCGCGGGACGCGGACGTGTAAAACAGTAGCGATAAACGGGCTGTCCTGAGGTTTTGGCATGCAGATAGCCAAAGAGCCACGTGCCATAGGCAATGAACTGATCGGAGGCGAAGTCGACGCCAGGCTTACCCAGCACATCGCGGTCGGTATTCAGACCATACATACGCATGGCCTCATCGGTTTTGTCGCCAAAGGCGGCCTCAAGGGCGGGGCGCAAGTTTTCAAGTGTGGGAGCCTTTCCACCAAGATAGGCTTGCGGCGACATCTCTAAACTATTGCGACCTACAAGCAACGGTACCTTCTGTTGGTGCCCATTGAGATAAGCGTCAGTGGGGTCTTCGGTAAAGAAGTAGCCGTCAAGACAATAAGATGCCAGTCCACCTGACTGCGTCTTAGCCAACAGTTCGTCGGCAGACATCTTACGGGCATCACCGATATTTTTCAAGCCCAACTCTTTCAGTTTCTGAACGCCTTGTTTCTCGGCATCTTTAAGTGAAAGCAAGCGTCGGCCACACACGGCTCCTGACGATGCCATAGCACGAGCAATCATGCCACGCGTGAGGGGCGATACCAGCAACGCGCTGACCGACATTGAGCCTGCCGACTCGCCCACAATGGTTATCTGCTTGGGGTCGCCACCAAAAGCCGCAATGTTTTCATACACCCATTTGATGGCCGCCGCTTGATCCATAAAGCCATAGTTGCCCGAACCTTTATACGATGTTTCTTTCGACAGCTGCGGATGTGCGAAGAAGCCAAAGATGCCCTCGCGATAGTTGGCCGTTACGGCCACAATGCCATGACGTGCCATTTGGCGTCCCGAGTAGCGAGGCTCGCTACCCGATCCTGCAATCAGTCCGCCACCATTGAAATAGATTACCACTGGCAGACGGTCAGTCATGGTCTTTGAGGGTGTCCATACATTCAAGTAAAGGCAGTCTTCACTTTTCTTTTCGGCATCGAAGCCCATATCGCCAAAAGGGTTACCCTGCATAGGGTCGTCGCCAAACTTCTTCGCACTGCGTACCCCTTGCCACGACTGCAGCGGTTGTGGCGCACGCCAACGGTTTTCGCCCACGGGTGGTGCTGCAAAGGGCACACCTTTAAACACGTTTACACCCGACTCGCACACGCCTTCAAGCACACCATATTGTGTGGTGGCCAGCGGCCCTTGCTGCGCATAGCCTGCTACGGCGCATAACACACAGGCTATCAGAAACATCATTTTTTTCATTACGCTCTTGTTACAATTTTAGTTATTATTCAGTTGCAGAAAACTCTACATATTCGCTCTTATCACGGTTGCGTTCTATCTCGTCAACGTGTTGCATGACGTTTGCAGGCGGACGCTGGTTCAAGTATTCGTTCTTCATAAAATCCATATACGGAGCCACATGCTCGAAGAACATGCGGTAGCCTTGGCACAGATAGTTTTTGCCAGGATTGCCGTAACAGTCTTTTATGAAACGGTTTTTGGGGCACTCGCCATTACAAGCAAACAGCCACTTGCACTCGCGACATTCTTTGGGCAGCGACTGGCTTTTTAGTTTGCTAAACTGCTGTTGCTGCTTGCCATACAACATCTCAGCGATGCTCTTCTCACGAATATTGCCCAACCGATATTCGGGAAACACAAAGTGGTCGCACGAATATACATCACCGTTAAACTCCATCACACCAGCATGGCCACACTCTTTAGCATACGCACAGATGCCTGGCGTTTCGCCCACCCAGTTGGCCAATATACAATCGAACAATTCAACGTAGGTCTGACCCACACATGGCGCACCCACTCGTCGAAGATGGTGCACAGGAAGCTACCCCACTGCTCGGGCGTAACCGAGAAGTCGGCCAGCGGTGCCTCATCACTATCAGTGAGGGTGGCCAGATGTCGGCCATCCTCATGATTAACGATGCGTTCTACGATAGGCGTGATTTGCAAATATTTACATCCGTTATCCTTAAAAAAGTGGTAAAAGTCGAGCGGATAATCGGCATTAAAGTCGTTTACCACGGCCATGGCGTTCCATTCAACATTATGTTTGTTCAAGAGCTGTATACCACGCATCACCTTCACCCACGAGGGAGCTCCAGTGGCGGTACGTCGATACTCGTCATGAAACTCTTGTGGCCCATCAATCGACACACCTACAAGCCAATTGTTCTCGTGCAAAAACTCGCACCACTCGTCGGTAAGCAGTGTGCCATTGGTCTGTATGGTGTTGTCTATGCGTCGGCCACCAGCATATTTCTTTTGCAACTCGACAGCCTTTCGAAAGAACGATAGCGGGCGCATGAGTGTCTCGCCACCATGCCAGGTAAAAAGCACCTGACTCATGGTTTGTGCCTCGATATACTCTTTCGTAAACTGTTCCAGCATCTCTTCGCTCAGCACCCGTGTGGGCGTGTGCTTATACAGGTTAGCCTTTTCAAGATAATAACAATATTTGCACCGCAGGTTGCACGACGCACCCACGGGCTTTAGCATCACGTAAAGGGGCCGTGCGAAGGGATTGATAGTATTCATAATGTTGATGATTTAATTCGTTTTATTTAATATTCGTCTATCTTTCAACCGATGCAATGACAGCCATATAGTCGTGCACGTAGTTTTATTTTCTTATTCATAATTGTTTGGTTTTGATAGCAAAATTAATGAAAAATTCAATATTTTTTAATTACCTGCATCTATTTTTTGCGTTTATCAACGCTCTTTTGATAAAAACATTACCGAAAAGGGCTTAGCCCCCCCCAAAGCATTAGGGAAAGCACGACAATTATACGAAACAGCACATGTTTTATCTTTTACGGTTAAATATTTTTAATTTATAAAAAGTGAAAACGTTATTACTAAAATAATAATGTATTTTTGTAGACGAAACATCATTGCTGTCCCATTAAAACTGGGCAAAGTTCTTTGAAATCATTAGAACATAGTTGATTACAGAGGTTTTTCAAGAAATAAGATTCATCATATATCACGCTCACACACAAAACTGGCATGAGAAACCTTCTTAAATTAACGAATGTCCTATATAACAAAAACCGATTCTACCTAATCGTTCACCTATTTATTAACCGTTCCAATTATAACGGAACACTAATTGAATGACTTTATGAAAAAATTATTAACGTTTATCACCTGCCTATTGTGTATCAGTACTGTATACGCAATAGACATTTCACGATTAGAGCCTGCTTGCTGGTGGGTGGGGATGAAAAATCCAGAACTACAAATTATGGTATATGGTAAAGACATCGCAAGCTCACAAGTGCATGTTGACTATCCCGGGGTAAGAGTAAAAGAAGTTGTTGGCGTAGAGAACCCTAATTACTTGTTCCTCTATTTAGATATCGCCAAAGATGCCGCTCCTGGTACAATGAAACTGACATTTCAAAAAGGAAAGAAGAAAGAAATTCGTACCTTTGAGTTAAAGGAAAGAAGCAAAAAGCCTGGAGCTGCAGGTTTTTCATCGGCTGATGTGATGTACCTGATTACTCCCGACCGTTTTGCAAATGCTGACCCTTCTAACGACAATCTTGATGATGTAAAAACCGATCGTAAGAGCGCGTGGGCTCGCCACGGAGGTGATTTACGCGGTATCATAAATAAATTAGATTATATCCATGACTTAGGTTTTACCACCATTTGGGTAAATCCGGTATTGGAGAATAGGATGCCCGGAGGTTCTTATCACGGATACGCTATTACTGATTTTTATCAGGTAGATCCTCGTTTTGGAACGAATGAAGAATACTGCGAAATGATTGACAAGGCCCACCAAAAAGGAATGAAAGTGGTGATGGATATGATCTTTAATCATTGCGGAAGCTCGCATTGGTGGTTAAAAGATATTCCTACCTCTGATTGGCTGAACCATCAAGACAACTATGTTCAAACCAATCATTTTAAATGGACTATTATGGATGTGCACGCTCCTCAGTCGGAGAAAGAAACCTTGGTAAATGGTTGGTTTAGTAAAGGTATGCCCGATCTAAATCAGAAAAATAAGCACTTGGCTCGATATTTAATTCAAAATAGCATCTGGTGGATTGAATACGCACGTATTGATGGCATACGTCAAGATACACATCCTTATGCCGACTATGATTTTATGTCTTCTTGGTGCAAGGAGATAAAAACGAATATCCCAACTTCAATATTGTGGGAGAAGCTTGGTATCCAAGAGGAACAGCTTCGGCTTGGTGGCAAAAAGATTCGAAAATGAATGAATCGAATAGTAACTTAAAGACCGTGATGGACTTTGATCTGACCTTTACTTGCCAAAAAGCCTTTGGAGAGGTATGCTCTAGCAATGAAGGATCGGAAGCAGGATTATTTAAAATATATGAAGTCATCGCACAGGATTTCTTATTCCCAAATCCTAACAACGTACTCACCTTCTTAGATAATCATGATTTAGGCCGATTTATGCAAAAAGGAGAAACTGATTTAAGAAGATACAAACAGGCCATAGCTTTCTTATTAACAACCAGGGGAATTCCGCAAATCTATTATGGAACAGAAATTCTGATGACTGGAACAAAAGCTGAAGGTGATGGTGTTATCCGCACTGATTTTCCTGGAGGTTGGCCAGGAGACCCGAAGAATGCTTTCACACCTGAAGGACGTACCGATTTGCAGAATGAAGCTTGGAATTATATGAAAAAGATATTGAATTGGAGAAAGCAATGCGATGCTGTTAAAGAAGGAAAGCTGATTCATTATACTCCAGATAGAACGGGCTGTTATGTATATGCCCGAGTAAAAGATAATAAGACGGTACTTGTTTTAATGAATGGAACAGATAAAAACCAAACATAGATATGAATCGTTTCAATGAAGTGGTAAAAGATTATAAATCAGGAAAAGATATTATAACAGATACAACGGTTGCGATAGACACGGCGGTTCAAATTCCGGCTCGTGGTGTTTATATTTTAGAACTTAGCTAACTTGTAAGTTTGTTATCTCATAAGGCCATTAGTGTCACGATATTAACGAGACACTAATGGCTATATTTATATAAAAGCAAAAGACGCTTATATTTCAGGCTAACCAATTATCTATATATAGAAAAGCAAGAGACACTTATATTTCGGGCCAGCCGATTATCTCTATATAGAACGGATGCGCCTTCCAATGTTTGTGCCCACGTTCTACTAAGTTTGTACCTTCGTATTATTTGAACCAAAATAACTGAGAATGTGTAAAGCAAATCAGGAAAAACGTAAAGAAATCAGGAAAAAACGTAAAGCAAACCAGGAAAAACGTAAAGCAAACCAGGAAAAGACGTAAAGGAACGGTTGAAAAAGGCATATCGTAACCCAAAACCAAGCGAAAAGCAAACCAGAACCAAGCAAAAACTAACCCAAAACAAGCTTCAAAACAACCCAAACAAGGCGAAATGTCGTCTCACACCGACCGTTATGAACATGCGTAACGACCGTTACGAACATGTGCATCGACCGTTATGAACACGCGCATCGACCGTTGCGCGATGACTTTCTCAATGCTTTCGCCCTATTTGACTTTGACTGATTTTACTTTACACTTTTCTTGTTCTTTTACT
>ERZ859937.181-NODE-181-length-31332-cov-17.078396_pt1 | contig 31332 bp, 19 predicted proteins | sample MGYA00509985_ERZ859937 | MGnify/ENA primary metagenome ERZ859937 (study PRJEB30046, sample SAMN00715169) | human gut metagenome | study: EMG produced TPA metagenomics assembly of the A metagenome-wide association study of gut microbiota in type 2... | reverse complement strand
CTCGCGTATCTGTCTTCACATGCAACTAATCGCTATTTTATCTCGAATTGGGGTAATAACTATTAGTGGTGGCGTTTCTCAAAACTATACCGTCTCAGAATATACAAATGGAGAACTGACAGTGAGCAAGCGACCTCTTACAGTAAGAGCCCTTGATTACGAACGTTCATACGGCGAGGCTAACCCTACGTTCAAGATTGCGTATGATGGTTTTGTCAATTCTGATAACGAGAGCTGCATTTCTCCAAAGCCAGCATTGAGTTGTGAGGCAACAAAGGAATCAAACGCAGGAACTTATCAGATTCTTGTAACTGGTGGAAAAGCTGAAGACTATGCCATTACTTATCAATATGGAAAACTGATAATAAAACCATTATACTTAGGCTTTAAGGAAACTTATAACACAGTAACTTATAATGAAAAGGGTAAGAGTGTTTCTGATTTAGCTTTTGAGTATATTCCTGCTTTGAATATGGATTATGACTTGTCAGACTTGAAGTTGGAGATTTGGGCTTTAGATGGAGAGAATAAATATCCTCAGCATGTGTGGACTGTTGCTGGTGGAAGTTATGCTGGTAACTATGTAAACTATTCGGGGGCAACCTATGCAGGAAAGTATATAATGACTATTGCCGGTTTTAAAACAGCTAATCCTAATTTGCAAGTTGACCAAAAGACGGCTCGTGCTTATCTTACGGTAGAAAAGGCAAGTAATGAATTGCAATGGGCAGACGAGGAACCAATAACTGTTGCTGTTGGGGAAACAAAAGAATTGGGCATTAGTTATGGGGCGGATTTGTATTGCAAGTTCAATTTGGTATTTGATGAGAGTTTAATCCAAGTTCGTGCAGCTGACAAAGAAACCAATCAGTCCAAATGGTATATTGTTGGATTGAAGGAGGGAGCGACCGATTTGAGTTTCAACATAAGTTGCATGAAAAATGATTGGGGATTCTATAATTTTGATGCTTCTCAAACGTTGACACGTCGAATTCAAATAGTTCCAGCTACAGATATAAATAAAACTACTGTTAGTAGTGAGGTTCAAGAGGTTGCTCGCTATTCTCTTAATGGTCAGCGATTGACTGCACCAACTAAGGGTGTTAACATCGTGAAGTATAGCGACGGTAGCGTGAGAAAAGAAATCGTGAAGTAAAGAATATAAAGGAGGCAGGTCTTGTTTTTAAGAGATTTGTCTCCTTTTCGTTTCTTTCCAATTTTGCAAACATTGGAAAGAATTGCCTCGGTCTGGAATAAGGATTAGTGAGTCTAAAAGCTTATTCTGTATCATTGCTCCTGAGAGGGCACAAATGTGCCCATTGTAGGGCACTTTTGTGCCATAAGTAGGCATTTTTATAACATCAGTATTCTATTTCAAAAAGCAATATGTCGGTAATGGGAGTCTTATCGCTTTGCGCCTATAGAATCAGCTTGATGGGTTAAGGTCGCAATTCGCGACCTTAAAACTTATAATGTAATACCCTTTTCGAAAGAAAAATGAAAAAGTAATAAATTTCTTCCGGAATATTTGGATGCAATTAATATTTTTCTTACTTTTGCAACATGGAAGAAGATATACGGCAGGGCTTATGTTAAAGTTTAATGAAGAAAAATTAGCTAAATTGCGAACATTTGATGATGTTTTGCAAGAAAAATATGGCGAGCCTGGCAGCGAGGCTCGCAAGGATTTTGATGCCAGGGCCAAGGCTTGGTATTATGCAGAGTTGTTAAAAGATGAGCGTAAGAAACAGAAGATGACGCAGAAGGCTCTTGCCGAGAAAATCGGCAAGAAGAGAGAGTATGTCTCTGCTCTGGAAAAGGGTCAAACAGATATGCAACTCTCCACTTTCTTGAGAATAGCAAATGCTTTAGGGCTGCAATTTTCGCTGGTAGTTGGATAAATGCATCGTCATAGACAAGATAAAGGGAGATGACAACGATGAACCAAGCTACTCAAGACTTTATTCGCCAACATCAGGACGACGACGTCCGCAAGTTGGCTTTCCTCGGAAGCAAGAATCCTGAGGTCAATATGCCTTTTGCTCTCGACCAGATACGTGGTCGACAGATGGCTCGTATCAAGTTGCCTCGCTGGGCAAGAATCGACGGCATCATTTATCCGCCTCACATCTCGATGGAGCAATGTTCGTCAGAGCAGACTGCGCTCTATAAAGCCGAATTGGCTGCACGATTGTTGGGAAATTCTTCTCTTTCCTCTCTTCGAGGAGAAATCGTGCCCCAAGGCGATAATTCCAAAATTTGCGAATTTGCGACCAAGAGCACAGTTGATTCAGAATTCGCTCAAAATGAAGGTACTTGTGAAAAGCAACAGATATTAACAGAAACAGGTGATTGTGTTAACAAAGCCAAAAGCGATGCTTGCTCAGGAGATTCTGTTGCAGAAATTGAGTTTGTTGACCTTACTGGAGGCTTTGGAGTCGACTTCTCTTATATGGCAGCCCGATTGGGCGCTAAGTCGATGTACGTAGAACGGCAAAAGCATCTTTGTGAAGCGGCGAAGGAGAATTTTGAACGATTGGGATTAAAGCATGTCGTCGTGAAGAATGGAGATGGAGTAGAGGTGCTTCATGCGATTCCGAATCATTCTGGTCTTCGGGTAATCTATATTGATCCAGCCCGTCGTGATGATGCTGGCAACAAGGTGGTAAGTCTTCAAGACTGCACCCCCGATGTAACCAGACTTCAAGAGGAAATGCTCCAGAAAGCCGATTTTGTAGTCATCAAACTGTCTCCGATGCTCGACTGGCATCGTGCTGTAAGCGAATTAAGGTGTGTGAGAGAGGTTCATGTTGTTTCTGTGAACAATGAGTGCAAGGAGCTCTTGTTGGTGCTCTCAGCGCGAAATATGGACGAAAACAGTCGCCTTCGCATTTGTGTCAACGATACTCAGTCGTTTGTCTGCGATGATGCCGAAATGGCTTCTTCTGTAACCCGCATAGCAGCAGCCGACTTAGATTCGGCTCAATATCTTTATGAGCCGAATGCCTCGCTGATGAAAGCAGGCTGTTTCGGAGTTCTTTCCGAGCGTTATTCTGTCTCGATGCTCTCCAAGAACAGTCACCTTTTCGTGAGCCAGTTTTCTGTAGCCGATTTTCCAGGCCGTTCTTTCCGTATCCGTGTCGTTTCTTCCTTCAACAAGAAAGAACTCAAGCGCCATTTGCAAGGCATTGTGAAGGCCAATATCGCCACCCGCAACTTTCCTCTCTCTGTAGCAGAATTGCGCAAGCGACTGAAGTTGAAGGATGGAGGCGAAACCTATATCTTCGCCACTACCTTGTCTGACGACAGTCATGTGCTGCTGATAACGGATAAAATTTTAGAAAACGCATGAAAAGTTAGGAAATTCTTTCTGAATGTTTGGAATTTATCCTTAATTTTCTTAATTTTGCAGAAGACATGAAGCCGATACAAATAACAAACTGAACCCAGCGAAAGTTGAGTAACAAAAAAATAAGCTACTATTTATGAACAAATTAAAAACAATCTTTTTATTGCTCGCGTTTATCTTGGCGATGAACATGAGTGGTGTACAAAACATCAAAGCGGAGAACTATCCTTATAAGAGCGACTATCTTTGGCTCACTGTGCCCGACCATGCCGACTGGCTCTATCAGACCGGCGAGAATGCCAAGGTGGAGGTGAGTTTCTGCAAGTATGGCATTCCCCGTGATGGCGAACTGAAATATTCCATAGGCAACGACATGCTCCAGCCCGACAAGCATGGAAGCGTGAAGCTGAAGAACGGACGTGCCGTCATTAATATGGGAACGAAGAAGACTCCAGGATTCCGCGACATGAAACTCTCTGTCAGTCTCGACGGAAAGACCTATGAACATCATATCAAGGTGGGATTCTCGGTCGACAAGATAAAACCCTATACGCAGGAGCCCCAGGATTTCAGAAGCTTCTGGCAGAAGAACGTGGAGGAACTGAAACAGGTGCCTATGTCTTATACCAAGGAGTTGTACAAGGACTATTGTACCGACAAGATAGACTGTTATCTCGTCAAGCTCCAGATCGACAAAATGGGCCATTCCATGTATGGCTTCCTGTTCTATCCCAAGAATGCCCAGCCAGGCAAGCATCCCGTAGTGCTCTGTCCTCCAGGAGCAGGCATCAAGACCATCAAGGATCCTATGCGCAACAAGTATTATGCCGAGAATGGCTTTGTTCGATTTGAGGTGGAGATTCATGGCCTCGACCCACGCATTTCGTCAGAGACTTTTGGCGAGATCAGTCGTGCTTTCAACGACCGTAATGGCGGTTATTTGGCCAATGGTTTGGAGAACAAGGACATTTATTATATGAAGCATGTCTATGTAGGCTTGGTTCGTTGTATCGATTTCCTGACTTCGCTTCCCGAGTGGGATGGCAAGAATGTTGCTGTGCAGGGCGGCAGTCAGGGCGGAGCCTTGGCCATTATCGCAGCAGGACTCGACAGTCGTGTCACCCAATGTGTAGCCAATCATCCTGCCCTTAGTGACATGGCGGGTTATGCGGCTAAGGGCGGAACGGGCGGTTATCCACACTTCTGCCGTCAGCCTCAGATATTGAGCAATAAGGACTGTCTCAACACCCTGGCTTACTTCGATGTAGTCAATTTTGCCCGTTACGTCAAGGCTCCTACTTATCTTACATGGGGCTACAACGATGTGACCTGTCCTCCAACAACCAGCTATGCTGTCTGGAACACGCTGAAATGTACTAAGGAGAGTCTGCTTACCCCGATCAACGAGCATTGGACGACAACAGAAACCAACCGCGGACAGATGGAGTGGATAAAAGCACATCTTCTGAAATAAGCAGCTAAGCAAAATTGGCTGAAAATGACGGAACTGTCCTATTTGCGAAAACTCAGTAATCTGACAGGCGGAATCTGTTGATAAAACTAATATTGAGGCAAAATAAACCACCAATATACTTGTCAACCTCATAAAAAACTGCAAAAAAAATAGCAATATTTGGCTGTTTGACCAAATATTGCTATTTTTGCATGCTTTAAAGTAACAAACTAGTTTGAGATAATGTCATTAATAGAGATTCGAAAGGTCGAAAACAAGAAGGACTTGAAGACGTTCATCGACTTCCATTACGACCTATACGAGGGCAACGAGTATGATGTGCCCAACCTGTTCAGCGACGAAATGAATACCCTCAGCAAGGACCGCAATGCCGCTTTTGAGTTTTGCGAGTCCGAATATTTTCTTGCCTATAAGGACGGAAAGTTGGCGGGTCGTGTCGCTGCTATCATCAACCACAAGGCCAACGAGCGCTGGAACTGCAAGTCGGTGCGCTTTGGCTGGATCGACTTCATCGACGACCGTGAAGTGTCCAAGGCTCTTCTGCAGGCTGTAGAAGACTATGGCAAGTCTAAGGGAATGGACAATGTGGTAGGTCCGCTTGGCTTTACTGATATGGATCCTGAAGGCATGCTTACCTGGGGATTCGACCAGTTGGGCACCATGCCCACCATCTACAACTATTCCTATTACCCCGAGCATATAGAGGCTCTCGATGGCTACGAGGTCGACAACAAGTACGTAGAGTACAAGCTCATCGTGCCTGATACCGTGCCCGAGAAATACGCCAAGATTGCTGCCATGATAGAGAAAAGATACAATCTGCATGTGCGCAAGCTTACCAAGAAAGATGTTTTCCAGGGTGGTTATGGTCAGAAGATTTTCGAACTGATCAATGCCACTTACAAAGACCTCTATGGCTACTCCGAGCTCTCGCAGAAGCAGATAGACCAGTTGATTCATTCTTATCTGAGTTTCCTCGACTTCAATCTCATTACCTGCATCGAGGACTGGAGCGAGGCCGATCACAAGATGGTGGGTATCGGCATCACCATACCTTCATTGGCAAAGGCTCTGCAGAAGTGTCGTCGCGGCCGTCTGTTCCCCTTTGGCTGGTGGCACGTGCTGCGCGCCATCAAGATGCACAAGACCAAGATTGTCGACCTGCTGCTCGTAGGCGTCCTTCCCGAGTATCGTGCCAAGGGAGCCAATGCGCTTCTCTTTGCCGACCTCATTCCCCGTTACCAGGCTTATGGCATCGAGTGGGGTGAGACCCAGGTGGAGATGGAAGCCAATGCCGGTGTGCAAGGTCAGTGGGGAGTTTTGAACCCCATCTTGCACAAGCGTCGCAATTGTTACAAGAAGATTATCAAGTAAAGGAAAATTCAACCAAGCTTTCTTTTTCCCAGGAAGCTTACATACTTTGCAGATTCTCAGAGCCAGTGAATCTTGAGAGTACAACAACATAACAATCTTGAAAAAAATATAGGAGGAAAATATGGCAGAGGAAAACAACAATACAGTACAATATACTGATGACAACATCCGGCACTTGAGTGATATGGAGCATGTACGTACCCGTCCAGGTATGTACATCGGACGTTTGGGCGATGGCAATCTGCCCGAAGACGGCATCTATGTGCTCTTGAAAGAGGTGGTGGACAACTCCATCGACGAGTTCAAGATGGGCGCCGGAGCGCGACTCGAAATCGACATCGAGGACAATCTTCGTGTCAGCGTGCGCGATTATGGCCGAGGCATTCCGCAGGGCAAGCTTGTCGAGGCTGTCAGCGTGCTCAATACTGGTGGCAAGTACGACAGCAAGGCCTTCAAGAAGAGTGTGGGTCTGAATGGTGTGGGTGTGAAGGCGGTCAATGCCCTCAGCTCTCATTTCGAGGTGAAGTCTTTCCGCGAGGGAAAGGTGCGCCATCTTGTCTTCGAACGGGGCATTCTGAAGAGCGACAAGACCTCAAAGACCGAGGATGAGAACGGAACCTACATCTTTTTCGAGCCCGACAACACTCTCTTCAAGAACTACAGCTTCCACGATGATATCGTGGAGACGATGCTTCGCAACTACACCTATCTCAATACGGGCCTTACCATCATGCACAATGGTCGTCGCATCCTGAGCCGCCACGGTTTGCAGGATCTTCTTACCGACAACATGACCAATGACGGTCTCTACGACATCATCCACATGAAGGGCGAGGACATCGAGGTGGCTTTCACCCACACCAACCAGTATGGCGAGGAGTACTATTCCTTTGTCAACGGTCAGCACACCACGCAGGGCGGAACTCATCAGAGCGCCTTCAAGGAGCACATTGCCAAGACCATCAAGGAATTCTTCGGTAAGTACGAGTATGGCGACATTCGCAACGGCCTGGTGGCAGCTATAGCCATCAATGTCGAGGAACCCGTCTTCGAGAGTCAGACGAAGATCAAGCTCGGCAGTACCACGATGACTCCCAATGGCGGCGAGACCATCAACAAGTATGTGGGCGATTTTCTGAAGAAAGAGGTGGACAACTATCTGCACATCCATAAAGACGTGGCCGAGGTGCTGGAGAGCAAGATCAAGGAGAGTGAGCGCGAGCGAAAGGCGATGGCTGGCGTCACCAAGCTGGCGCGCGAGCGTGCCAAGAAGGCCAATCTGCACAACCGCAAGTTGCGCGACTGCCGCATCCATTTCAGCGACGCCAAGAACGAACGCAAGGAGGAAAGCTCCATCTTCATTACAGAGGGCGATTCTGCCAGCGGAAGCATCACCAAGAGCCGCGACGTGAACACCCAGGCTGTGTTCTCCCTGCGCGGTAAGCCGCTCAACAGCTTTGGTCTTACCAAGAAAGTGGTGTACGAGAACGAGGAATTCAATCTTCTCCAGGCAGCCCTCGACATAGAGGACGGTCTCGACTCGCTGCGTTACAACAAGGTTGTCGTGGCTACCGATGCCGATGTCGACGGAATGCACATCCGTCTGCTTATCATCACCTTCTTCCTGCAGTTCTTCCCCGACCTCATCAAGAAAGGCCATGTCTACGTGCTGCAGACGCCTTTGTTCCGTGTGCGCAACAAGCGAACCAAGATAAAGAACAAGCAGGCCATAGCCGATGCCGACGCCAAGTTGGGGCCGAAGGAGAAGAAGAGCGACTTCATCACGCACTATTGCTATAGCGACGAGGAGCGCCAGCAGTCCATCCGCGACTTGGGACCTGATCCTGAAATCACCCGATTCAAGGGTCTCGGCGAGATTTCTCCCGAAGAGTTTGCCCATTTCATCGGTCCTGACATGCGACTGGAACAAGTCACTCTGCACAAAACCGACCAGGTGCAGAAACTCTTAGAGTACTACATGGGCAAGAACACCATGGAGCGCCAGAACTTCATTATCGACAACTTGGTGATCGAGGAAGATATTCCAGATGAAGACTCTGATCCGCTGGATTAGAATTGATAGTCACGGGTTAACAAAAAGGCATGGATTTGTCTTAACTCCTTTAACTCCTTTAACTCCTTTAACTTCTGAGCTTGCGAAACTCAAGTAAAATATGAATTTATGAAGAAATATCTATTGTTTGCACTGGTAGCATTCCTGGCAGTAACTTCTGCCAGTGCCCAGATGCGCATCAGAATGGGCAAGAACAGCCCGATAGAGAAGTTGGGCAGGGCAGAGATAGCCATTGCCAATCTCTATGTCGACAGCGTCGACGAGAACAAGCTTGTCGAGGACGCCATTCGTGGCATGTTGGAGAAGCTCGATCCTCATTCCTCTTACACCACAGCCAAGGAGACACAGGCGATGAATGAGTCGCTCAACGGCTCTTTTGATGGCATCGGTGTGCAGTTTAACATGGTCGACGACTCACTCCTTGTCATTCAGCCCGTTGTCAACGGGCCTTCCGAGAAAGTGGGCATCATAGCCGGCGACCGCATTGTGGCAGTCAACGACACAGCCATCGCAGGCGTCAAGATGAGCAAGGAAGAAATCATGAAGCGCCTTCGCGGACCCAAGGGAACCATAGTCAACCTCACTGTTGTGCGCCGTGGCATCAAGGACAAGCTTTCCTTCCGTGTCAAGCGCGACAAGATACCAGTCACCACGATGGATGCAGCCTATATGATTCGCCCCGGAATCGGATACATCCGTCTGGGCAGCTTCGGAATGACCAGCCACAAGGAGGTTTCTGTCGCTATGGACTCGCTCAAGAAGAAAGGCATGAAAGACCTCATCTTCGACCTTCAGGACAATGGTGGAGGCTATCTTCAGACGGCAGCTAAGATAGCCAACGAGTTCTTGGAGAAAGGCGACCTCATCGTCTACACCAATGGCCGTACAGCGCCTCGACAGGAGTTCCGTGCTGAGGCCAACGGACGCTGGCGCAAGGGCAAGCTCGTGGTTCTCACCAACGAGTTCTCGGCTTCGGCAGCCGAAATCGTGTCGGGTGCCATACAAGACCAGGACCGAGGCGTTGTCGTAGGTCGTCGCACTTTTGGCAAGGGATTGGTGCAGCGTCCTCTTACCTTTGAGGATGGAAGCGAGATACGTCTCACCATAGCCCATTACTATACGCCGAGCGGCCGATGCATCCAGAAGCCTTACAAGAAGGGCGAGCGCGAGGATTATGCCATGGATCTTGACAACCGCTACAAGCACGGCGAGTTCACCAACCAGGACAGCATCCATCTGTCCGACTCTCTGAAGTATTACACCCTGCGCAAGCATCGTGTGGTTTATGGCGGCGGAGGCATCATGCCCGATTATTTCGTGCCGCTCGATACGACTAAGTACACCAAGATGCACCGCTTGCTTACAGCCAAGAGCATCGTCATCAACCACAGCCTGAAGTTCATCGACGCCCATCGCCAAGAGCTGAAGAGCCAGTACAAGGATTTTGGCAAGTTCCTGGCAAGCTATGAGGTTCCTCAGAGCCTTGTAGAGGAAATCATCGCCGATGGTAAGAAAGAGAAAATAGAGCCCCGTGACGCCGCCGAATTGGCTCAGACGAGGAAATACCTGTCCATACAGCTCAAAGCCCTTGTAGCGCGAGATATTTGGGATATGAGCCAGTATTTCCAGGTTTGGAACGAGACGAACGAGATTGTGATGCGTGCGGTGAAGCTGCTCACTACGGGGAAATAGCAGATATGAAATCGGCTCTTTCTTCACAAAGATGAGGAAAGAGCCGATTTTTTTATGGGGTGTTTATTGGATAGTTCAGTTATTAACCTTTCCCGTGCATTTTGTCCCATTTCAGGTAGATTCCTGCAAGAATTGTGCCCGAAATGCTGTGCCAGGCGCAACTAATGGCACAAGGAAGTACGGCAAGTGGCTGGGCGGCAAAGAAGTTTCCGGCCAGGACGGTGGCAAGACCGGCGTTCTGCATTCCCACCTCGATGCTGATGGTGCGCTTCTTGGCTGTGTTGAAGCCTGCCAGCTTACCGGCCAGCCAGCCGAGGCAATAGCCCAGGGTGTTGTGGCAGAAGACGACGGCAAAGGTCCAGAGGAAGAGCATCATGCCGCGTGCCACGAGGTCGTCGTGAACGGTAGAGATAACGCCGCCCACGATAAACGCCAGGCAGGTGACGCTGATGCCGGGCATCAGGCTCTGAATGGTGGGAAAACACTCCCTCTTGCCGTAAATGTAGTTGAGTGTGCAGCCGATGGCTACAGGGATGATGGTGACGAGCAGAATGCCCTGGAACATGCCGATGGCGTCGATATGGATGATTTCGCCGGCTGTAATCTTCATCAGCAGCGGCGTCATGACAGGAGCGAGGATGGTGGAGGCACAGGTCATTCCCACCGAGAAAGCCACGTCGCCATGACAGAGATAGCTCATGATGTTGCTCGACACGCCGCCAGGACAACAGCCCACGAGCAGAATGCCGAGGGCAAGGGCAGGGTCGAGGTGCCATACGTGGACAAGGAGGTAGGCCATGCCCGGCATGATGATGAACTGGGCGCAGGCACCGATGAAGACATCAAGGGGGCGTTGCGCCAAAATTTTGAAATCGTTGGTGGTGAGAGTCAGTCCCATGGTGAGCATGATGATGCCGAGAATGACGGTCTGGGTGATTCCGCGTACCCAGTCGAAGGTATGTGGGAAGAAGAATGTGAATACAGCTACTCCTATCACGAAGATGGAGGTGTAATTGGCCAGCAAACGGCTGAGCGCCTGAAATAAATGTAACATAACCTATATATTTTTAGAATGTTTGTCGCCCTCTTATATACGTTCTGTTCGGAATATGGGTGCAAAAGTAGTGATTATATTTGTTGTGAGCAAAGGTTTTTGTCGATTTTTTCGTGAATTCCTTTTTATTTCTGATACAATTGTGTAACTTTGCACAAAATATAAGATATTACGGAATGAACGAAGATTTTGACATAAGAAATGAGTCAGTTTCGCCTGCCGAAAAGGAATTCGAGAAGGCGCTGCGACCCTTGAAGTTCTCTGACTTCAGCGGACAGAAGGGCGTGGTGGACAACCTGCAGGTGTTTGTCGAGGCAGCCAAGTATCGCGGCGAACCGCTCGATCATACACTGCTGCATGGTCCACCGGGACTGGGCAAGACGACGCTGAGCAACATCATCGCCAACGAGCTGGGCGTGGGACTGAAGATTACATCGGGCCCTGTGCTCGACAAGCCGGGCGATCTGGCTGGCATTCTTACCTCGCTGGAACCCAACGACGTGCTCTTCATCGACGAGATTCACCGTCTGTCGCCCGTAGTGGAAGAATATCTCTACTCGGCCATGGAGGACTATCGCATCGACATCATGATCGACAAGGGTCCGTCGGCTCGCAGCATTCAGATCGACCTCAATCCCTTTACCCTTGTAGGAGCCACTACCCGCAGCGGTTCGCTCACAGCGCCTCTGCGTGCCCGTTTCGGCATCAACCTGCACTTGGAGTACTACAATCCGCCAACGTTGCAAAAGATCGTGAAGCGCAGCGCCATGCTCCTGAAAGTGCCTATCGAGGAAGAGGCTGCGGCTGAGATTTCGCGCCGCTCACGCGGTACGCCCCGTATCGCCAACTCGCTGTTGCGCCGTGTGCGCGACTTCGCCCAGGTGAAAGGCAACGGCACCATTACCTACGACATTGCTGAGTTCTCGCTCCGTGCGCTCAACATCGACCAGTATGGTCTGGACGAGATAGACAACAAGATTCTCACCACCATTATCGACAAGTTTCATGGCGGACCGGTGGGCGTGGGAACGATTGCCACAGCCATCGGCGAGGATGCCGGAACCATTGAGGAGGTGTACGAGCCTTACCTCATCATGGAGGGATTCATCAAGCGAACCTCGCGCGGACGCATGGCCACTAAGCTTGCCTACGACCATCTGGGACGCAATCCCTATGGCAGCAACATCATGCAGGGAGACTTGTTTGAGTGAAGAATTTGATAGAAGAACTTAAACTACATGAAGATAGGAATATTTACGGGAACTTTCGACCCATTTACGATAGGACATCAAAATATAGCAGAACGTGCGCTCCCCATGTTTGATAAATTGGTGATAGCTGTAGCGATGAGTAAGCTCAAACATGCCACGGAAGAGATTTCTCAGCGTGTGGAGGACATCAAGGCTGTTTTTCCGAAGGAATGTACAGAGCTGATAGATGTGCAAGATGCTTCGAAGGGTTATCGCATGGAGGTAGTAGCCTACGACGACCTTACCATCGACCTGGCGCATCGTCTTGGAGCCAAGTTTCTGGTGCGGGGCGTGAGGAGCGCAAAAGACTTTGAGTACGAGCGTGAGCAGGCCGACATCAACAGGCAGTTGGGTGGTGTGGAGACCATTCTCCTTTTCTCCGATCCCCGCTACAGCAGCATCAGTTCTTCGCTCGTCAGGGAGTTGAGATTCTTCGGAAGAGAAGTGGATGAATTTCTGCCTAAGAAGTGAAGAGTGAAGAACGAAGAGTGAAGAATTCAAGAGCTTAAAAAGATAATAAAAAAATATATAGTATAAATGGAGAATAGGAACGAAAAGGTGTTGTCTTAACTCCTTTAACTCCTTAACTCCTTAACTCCATAAGAAGTATGATAACATATAGTGTAGAAGGCGTGAAAATGCCTAAAATCAAGAAGCGTGAAACCAGCGCATGGATTCGCAAAGTGGCTGCTTCACACGGACGCAAAGTGGGTGAGGTGGGCTACATGTTTGTAGACGACGAGAAGATTCTCGAGGTCAACAACGAGTATTTGGGCCATGATTATTACACCGATGTCATCACCTTCGATTACGATGAGGGCGATGTCATCAACGGCGATATTGTCATCTCGCTCGATACTGTGCGCACCAATGCCGAGCAGTTCGGCAAGACCTACGACGACGAGTTGCATCGTGTCATCATTCACGGCATTCTGCACCTGTGCGGCATCAACGACAAGGGTCCGGGCGAGCGCGAGATCATGGAGGAGAACGAGAACAAGGCTCTCGCCATGCTCGAAGGTGCTTCGATATTGAAGTAAAGACGTCTTTTGTGTGGAATTGGCAGGAAAGCAATCATGCAGCATTCTCTGTACTGCTATGTGCTCTCCAGCCAATCCTGATACTTAAAAATCGCCCCATTATTTACCCCTTTTCGACTAATCTACCTTTCATTATCTTCCACTTAAATCGAAAGGCTGTTTTTGCGTAAACAGCTTGCTTATAGAAGGTTGCAGTTTTGCATTATGTACACGAATCCACTATTTTACTAAGTGAAATAGCTTTTATTTGATTTTTTGGCTATCTTTGCAGAAGATTAGCTGCATCTCAGCATAATATTCAAGCAAGCTTGATATTCTGCATTCGATTTGCAAAATCTTTGCATAAGAAAAGATTAGCTGCACTCGGCAAAAAATAATAACAATATAACTTATGAAACATTTAGCATTATCCTGCGTGTTGTCGTTGACAACCGTTTTCTCAGTTCAGGCGCAGCAGATGCCCGTCTATTTGGACGACACCAAGCCCGTAGAGCAACGTATCGAGGACGCCCTCTCCCGCATGACCTTGCAGGAGAAAATCAGAGTAATCCATGCCCAGAGCAAGTTTTCATCAGCAGGAGTTCCACGTTTGGGATTCCCCGACTTCTGGACTGATGATGGTCCACACGGAGTGCGCCCCGACGTGCTGTGGGACGAGTGGGAGCAGGCAGGACAAACCAACGACTCTTGCGTAGCCTTTCCAGCTCTTACCTGTCTTGCTGCCACCTGGAATCCACAGATGAGTCGTATCTATGGCGAAGCCTTGGGCGAAGAAGCACTTTATCGTGGCAAGGATATGATATTAGGACCAGGAGTCAACATCTATCGTACACCTCTCAATGGTCGCAACTTCGAGTATATGGGCGAAGACCCCTTCCTCGCCTCCATCATGGTAGTTCCCTACGTACAGGGACTGCAGTCGAAGGGCGTATCATCGTGCGTGAAGCACTATTGTCTGAACAACGATGAGGAATATCGCCATCAGGTCAACGTCAAGGTGAGCGACCGTGCCCTGCACGAAATCTATCTGCCTGCCTTCAAGGCTGCAGTAGAGCAGGGCAAGGCATGGGCCATTATGGGTGCATACAATCTCTATCGCAATGAGCACAACTGCCATAACCAGTACACCCTGAACAAGATACTGAAGACCGACTGGAAGTTTGATGGTGTGGTGGTAAGCGACTGGGGTGGCGCTCACGACACCGATCAAGCCGTGAAGAATGGACTTGATATGGAGTTTGGCTCTTGGACGAATGGACTCACTATGGGAGCCAGCAACGCTTATGATAACTATTATCTTGCCATGCCTTATCTGAAAGCCATTCAGGAAGGCAAATATACCACTCGCGAATTGGATGAAAAAGTGCGCCGCGTGCTGCGACTCTTCTATCGCACCACGATGAACCGCCATCGTCCTCACGGTTTCCTCTGTTCCGACGGACATTACGCCACAGCCCGACAGATAGCCGAGGAAGGCATCGTGCTGTTGCAGAACCGCAACCGTGTGCTGCCCATCAACACCCAGAAGGTGCGCCATGTGCTCGTGGTGGGCGAGAACGCCATCAAGATGATGACCGTGGGCGGAGGCAGCTCCTCGCTCAAGGTACAGCGGGAGATTTCCCCTCTGCAGGGCCTGCAGGCACGACTGGCCAAAGACGGCGTGGAGGTTGACTTTGCCCGAGGCTATGTGGGCGATGTGACTGGCGCTTACAATGGCGTCACCACAGGTCAGAACCTGGAAGACAAGCGCAGCGAGGCAGAACTCATCGCTGAGGCTGTAGAGAAGGCGAAAGCGGCCGACTGTGTCATCCTCTTCGGCGGACTTAACAAGAGCGATTATCAAGATTGCGAGGGTCACGACCGCCAGCAGTATGAGTTGCCTTATGCACAAAATAAGTTGGTTACAGCCTTGGCAGCAGCCAATAAGAACTTCGTGTATGTCAATATCTCAGGTAATGCTGTAGCTATGCCTTGGAAGGATAAGGTGCCTGCCATCGTGCAGGGCTGGTATTTAGGCTCTGAGGCAGGCGAAGCTTTGGCTTCTGTCCTCACTGGTGATGTCAATCCATCGGGTAAGCTGCCCTTCACTTGGGTGAAGTCTTTGCAAGAGGTGGGCGCTCATGCCCTCAACACCTATCCTGGCACATGGCGCCTGGAAGGTGGTGCTCAGACCAAAGGAAATATCATTGACGAGGAATATAAGGAAGGCATTTATGTCGGTTATCGTTGGGCAGACAAGGAGAAACAGCGTCCAGTGTTTGCTTTTGGCCACGGTTTGAGCTATACCCAGTTTGCCATCAGCAATCTACGTGCAGACAAGGCATCGATGACAGCTGCCGACTCCATCACCTTCACCGTACAGGTAAAGAACATCGGTCAGCGTGCCGGATCTGAGACCGTACAGCTCTATGTGCACGATGCCAAGGCCTCGGTCGACCGTCCGCTCAAGGAGCTGAAAGGCTTCTGCAAGGTGAGTCTGCAGCCTGGCGAGAGCAAGGACGTCAGCATCACCCTTGGCAAGGACGCCCTCAGCTTCTACGACGAGACCACAGCAAGCTGGAAGGCTGAGCCAGGACTGTTTGCGGCCTGGGTAGGTAATGCTTCCGACAATTTGAAGCTTAAGAAAACCTTTGAGCTGAAGTAAATGTCTTAGTTTCTCCTAAGAATAATCCATGTAAATTATCAGAATTATATCTTAAACCCTAAATTATCAGCATGAAAAAAGAATTATTGTTATCATCATTCATTCTTTTGGGGGCAGCTTTTCCTTTAATGGGGATAGCTGCCTCTCCATCAGCATCATGGAAGACGGTGCAAGTAAAACAGAAAGCTAAGCGTCAGTCTAAAAAAGCTGTTGACAGCAAGAAGATTCTTCCCATGAAGGAATATATCGACCAATTGATGGCCAAGATGACGCTTCAAGAGAAGATAGGTCAGCTCAACCTCATGGTGGCAGGCGATATTACTACAGGAAATGCTATGGACACTCAGGTGGCAGGCGATATTACGGCTGGAAGAATGGGAGGCGTGTTCAACATCAAGGGTTTCGACAAGATTAAAGCCCTGCAGGACGTGGCCATCCGCAAGAGCCGACTCGGTATTCCGCTCCTCGTGGGCATGGACGTCATACACGGCTACGAAACCATCTTCCCCATACCGCTTGCCCTCTCCTGCTCGTGGAACGAGGAAGCTCTGAGACAGGTGGGCGCAGTGTCGGCGCGCGAGGCAAGCGCCGACGGCATCAACTGGACCTTCTCGCCTATGGTCGACGTGGCTCTCGATGCCCGCTGGGGACGCATCAGCGAAGGCTTCGGCGAGGACCCATACCTCAGTGGTGTCTTGGGAGCAGCCATGACTCGCGGCTATCAGCAGGCTGACATGAGCCGTGAGACCATCGTCCCCAAAGACCACATCATGGCTTGTCTCAAGCATTTCGCCCTCTATGGAGCCGTTGAGGCAGGCAAGGAGTACAACACCACCGACATGAGCAAGATACGCATGTACAACCAGTTTCTGCCTCCCTATAAGGCTGTGGTCGACGCTGGTGTGGGAAGCGTCATGTCGTCGTTCAACCTCATCGACTATGTGCCTGCCACGGCAAGCCACTGGATGATGACCGACGTGCTGCGCAAGCAATGGAACTTCCAGGGCTTCGTGGTGACCGACTATGGCTCTATCGGCGAGATTCTGCAGCACGGCACAGCCCGCGACCTCAAGGAAGCCTCCGAGCAGTCGCTCCTGGCCGGAACCGATATGGACATGTGCTCGCAGGGCTTCGTGAGATTCCTGGAACAGAGCGTCAAAGAAGGCAAGGTGAGCGAGGCTGACATCGACATCGCCTGCCGTCGCATCTTGGAGGCCAAATATAGGCTCGGACTCTTTGCCGACCCTTATCGCTACTGTGACAGCAAACGCCAGAAGACGGACATCTTTACAGCCAGTCATCGCAAGGCTGCACGTGACATAGCTGCCGAAACCTTTGTACTTCTCAAGAACGACCAACAGCTTTTACCACTCAGCAAGAAGGGAAAGATAGCTCTCATCGGACCGCTTGCCGACACGCGCAACAATATGAGTGGTACTTGGAGCGTTGCAGCTACTCACGACCGCTATTCCTCACTCAAAGAGAGTATGGAGAAGGCTCTTGCAGGAAAAGCCACTTTGCTTTATGCTCAAGGTTGCAATGTGGTGTACGACGAGCAAGAACAGAAAGATGGTGAGTTTGGCAAGACTATAACTCGTGGGGATGATGCTAAGCTGAAGGCTGAGGCTTTGCAGATAGCACGTCAAGCTGATGTCATCGTTTGTGCCATGGGCGAGACTGCCGATATGAGCGGTGAGTGTGCCAGTCGTACCGACTTGCGTATGCCAGACACACAGCGAGACTTGCTCGAAAAACTTGCCCAATTAGGTAAGCCCATCGTGCTACTCAATTTCTCTGGTCGTCCTACCGTGCTTACCTGGGAGAAAAATCATATCCCTGCCATCATGAATGTATGGTTTGGCGGTTCTGAGACTGGCGATGCCATCTGTGATGTGGTTTTTGGCGACAAAGTGCCCTGTGGCAAGCTTACCACCTCTTTGCCCAAGGCTACAGGTCAGGAACCTCTTTATTACAATCACCAAAATACAGGACGTCCTGTACCCGATGACAATCCTCGATTTGCCAAATATGCCAGCAACTTCTTGGATGTACGCAATGGCGCCCTCTATCCTTTTGGATATGGCTTGAGTTATACCACCTTTGAGTATGGTTCATTGCAGTTGAGTTCCCATAAAGCGAGTGTAGCCTCTGCCGACAGCGATACGTGGAACGACCATGCCGACATCACTGCCACCATTCGTGTTACGAACACAGGTCGTTGTGCAGCCGATGAAATCGTACAGCTTTACATTCGAGATAAAGTGGCAAGCATTTCCCGTCCTGTTAAAGAGTTGAAAGGCTTTCAGCGCATTCATCTTGCTGCAGGCGAGAGTAAGGAGGTAATTTTCCACATAACTCCTGATATGCTGAAGTTCTATAATGCCAACCTACAGTATGTTTTCGAATCTGGCGATTTCGACGTCATGGTAGGCCCTAATAGTAGAGAAACGAAGAATGTTATGTTCACAGTAGAATAAAGCCTTTGAGCGCTTCGTATAAGCGCTAAAGAGAATCCCCTGAAAGGAAGCCTTAGCATATAGGCAACCTTTCAGGGGATTTTTATGATTGTATTCAGAAGTTATTTTGTGAAGTCATGGAAGTTGTCATTCCTTTCTGTCACTAAGAACTCAAAGCCAACAGCATCACTGTTTGAGTTTTATGAAAGTTAGATTAGAGATGTTAGAAAGTTCCGATCTTCCTTACATCCTCCTCGAAGGAGTCTTTGTCGTTGATGGCACCTTTCTTGATATGTGCTCTGTAGTTGTAGATGGTGTTGACACTGTAATGCAGGAACTCCGCTATTTTGCTGCTGTCGGTGATGCCCAATCGGATAAGGGCGAAGATGCGGATAGGGGTGGAGAGTTGTTCCTTCTTTGGCTGTTCTATGCGCTCTTCGGGGCGCAGCAGGGCATTGAAGGAATCGAGGAAATGGGGGAAGAGCTGGAGAAAGGCGGAGTCGAAGTTGGTGTAGAATTCCTCTAACTCTTCTTCCTTGAAGTTCTGTGGACGTGTCATTTCGTACAATTCGTCATACTGGCGTGTCTTCAGCTTCTTGTGCACTCTCTTGCGCAAATCCTCTATCTTGTTGATATAGATGGAGCAGAGGCGCATAAATCTGCCCACATACTCTTCCTTGACACGGTTGGCGTCGGTGAGTTCATGGTTGACCACAGAGAGCTGGCTGTTGGTGCAGGAGAGCTGCTCGTTAAGCGACTTGAGCTGTGCATTGAGTTCGTGCTGTTGGTGGTTGGTCTTGGCGAGGTCGTCTCTTGCGATGGCGAGTTTATGTCTCTGTCGGCTGACGTAGAACACGCTGATGAGGAGCATCAACGCCAGGATGCTGATGATGCAGAGGGTATAGTTCTGTCGCCTGTTGTACTGGTCGTTCTCGTCTTTGTACATCTTGGCGATGACCGACAGCAGGGGCGATATCTGGGCCAGTCGCTGTCGTGAGCCGAATCGGTTAGCGCAGATACTGTTGAAACTGATGTACTTGTAGGCTCTGTCGACATCGTTGAGGCCCATGAGCTGGTTGGCCATTTCCCACATGGAGCCTTGGTCCATGACGCCATTCTTGATGTCGGTGAGGACTGATTCTGCCAGCCAGTACATCATGCGGGTGCTGTCGTTCTCTGCCTTGTATGCCAGATAGCGGTAGAGGGTGACGAGGGCATAGGGATGCGACCCTTTCTCTACGTGGCTGAGCCACTGGTCGTTGATGCGCATAGCTTCCCGATTGTCATGGGCATTGAGGGCGTCGAGCTCACGATACTGAAATACCGAATTGCTGGTGGGGGGAAGCGCAGCATACATTCGTTGCCGGTATTCGGCTGCCATGGCGCCGTATTGCGCCTCGGGGGTGATGGGGTTGCGGTAGTATATGATTTCGCCGTATACCTGGTTGTAAGCCATATAATACGTGCCCTTGGCAATGTTGTCAAGCTGGGTGGTGTCGATGGCGCTGAGGGTGTTGAGCGCCTCGATAAACTTGCCTGTGCTGGAGCAGCGGATGGCGATGAGTGCCTGGCACTTACCTACTTCTGATTGCTTGCCCGTCTTCCGGGCAATCTCGATGCAGCGTTTGAGGTAGATGATGGCAGAGTCGTTGACGAAGGGTGTGTACTCTTCGTATAGTCGATAAGAGAGTTGGTATTCGGCATGTAGGTTTTTGGCTTGCGAGAGCTGTTGCTGCAGCTGTCGGATGCGCTGCTCTTTGCGGCTGACGTATTGGGCAGAGTTGTCTATTGTCTCGTCGATGCAGTGGAGCAGAGAGTCGACACTCTTTGGGGTCTGTGCATGACCTATGAGAACTGACAGCGCAAGGAAAAGTTGCGTAGTAAGGATGATTTTTAGGCTTTGTTTGGCTTTCTTCATTTTCAGGTATTTTGCTGTTAGCCTGCAAAAATATGAATTTTTTTTTAAAATACGCAAGAACAAAGCAAAAAATAATGATAGTTGAGGTGTTTTTCAGGAGTTTCTTGAGGAGTTAAAGGAGTTAAGGGGTTTTTCAGGAGTTAAAGGAGTTAAGGAGTTAAAGGAGTTAAGACAAATGTCTTGAGGGTTTAATTAAAGGAGTTAAGACAACCGTATTTTGGCGTTGTTTTTAAACAACAAAGCATATGTCTTAACTCCTTAACTCCTTAATGAGATGCAGGGGAAAATTACTTCTGGAATACGCGAACGTAGTCCACCTCCATGGTGGCAGGTAAGCAAGATGGGTCTAAGCCCTGGCCGCCGCCCCAGGTACCGCCCCAGGCGAGGTTGAGGATGGGGTAGAAGGCTGCATCGAAAGGCCATGCCTCCTTGCCGCTGCCGTCGTTGCGATAGGTGAGGAGTTCCTCGCCATCCACATAGAAGGTCATGTATTCTGCAGTCCACTCCATACCGTAGGTGTGGAACTCGGTCTGTGAGTTGCTGATCTTGCGGCGTGCAGACTCGATGGCAGTGCCACCGTTGTTGTACTTAGTGCAGTGGATGGTGGAAACAACCACGTCGGGGTCGTAGCCCACAGACTCCATGATGTCGATCTCGCCATCACCAGGCCAGTTCTGCCAATTGACAGGCATCATCCAGAATGCGGGCCATGTGCCCTTGCCCTTAGGGAGCTTGATGCTTGCCTCGATGTATCCGTACTTCCAACCTGTGGACTCACGAGCGTAGAGACGAGCGCTCTTGATGGTGCCGCCATCGTCGAGGAGGTTGATCTTCAGTGTTCCGTTGGAAACCTGTGCCACCTTGTCCTCGCGCACGTAGTTCTGCAACTCGTTGTTCACCCATCCGGCTGGCTTGATCTCGTAAGTCCAGTCTGGTCCCAATTCGTTGTCGCTGAACTCGTCGTTCCATACGAGGTTGTAGCCCTCGATAGGGCAAGTGATGTTCTGTCCGCCCTTGGCCTGGGTGACGGTGATGTTCTGGCGTGAGCCACCCGACCAGATGGTGATGTTGCCAGTGCGCTCAGCGCCCAGGTTCTCGCCCACGGTGACGGTGATGGTGGCTTTCTTGCCTACGGGATTGGTGGGTGTCACCTTGATCCAACTGTCGTTGGAATAGGCGGCAAACTCGTGTGTGCTCTCCACCTCGGCGGTCTGTGTTCCTCCTTCCTTCTCGAAGTTCAGCGTGGTGGAAGAGAGGGTAATGGTCTCGGCCGAAGCGTAGCTGATGTCGGTTTCGTTGTTGCTGCAAGCGCTGAGGCTTATAGCAACAGCGAATATTGCGCTAAAAATCATTATCTTTTTCATGTTAGTATGTTTATTGTTCAAGTTTTCAGGGGGAATTCCCATGAATTCCTCACCTGAGAAACTTGAGTTTTGATGAAATTACTGAGCAGTTTTCTGGAAGATGATATCGTAGATTTCTACCTTCTCGCCTTCTGGATTTCCTCCAAAGTCGAATACCAGCTTGAGGGCATCGGCCGCACCGATCTTGAGGAAGGTGGCAGGAACCTTAACCTGATATTCCTCGCCTGCCTTGAGGTCGTAGGTGTTCATGAAGAAGAAGTTTTCATCGCTGCTCGTGTCTGTTATCTTCACGGTTACGCCCTTGATGTCTTTCTTAGCCAGGAACTTGCACGAGAAGTCGTAAGGCGTGTCAGCCTCGCCAGGAATGTCGGTGATGAGGTGAACCTGTGCCTGCCACTGTGCGAAGGTCGCTGTAGGCAGCTGTACGGTGTAATGGCCCTTGTCGGCAGTGAAATCGGGAGCGTCTATCTCGGTCCATCCTGGAGCGTAGAAGAAGAAGGTGGTGAAGCCTGCGTCGCCCTTGTCGTCTACATGGCTCTTCCAGATATTGGAAGCGCTGTTGTAGTTGTACACGGTCTTATCTTCTTCCTCGGCAGGTGCTTCCACACCGTCGCACTTGTGTTCCTGCAAGTCGATGTTGCTGATGGTGAGCTTGGTGTTGTCGGCATTGCCTCCGCCGTCGACGACTAAGGTGATGTTGTCCATGTCGATGCCATCCATGTCGCTACGGTAGAAGAGAACTTCCTGGTTGGCCTTCAAGTCGATGCGCTCTGCAAAGTAGAAGCTGTTGTCGTCGCCCGTTTTCACCAGTTTGAGTGTTACACCCGGATGATCGGTGGTAGAAACGAGCTTGCAAGAGAAGTCGTACTTGGTAACCGCGTTAGTGGTCATGTCGGTGAGGAACTTGACCTGTGCCTGCCACTGTTCGGTGGTTGCTGTAGGCAGCTCAATGGTGTAGGCACCGTTCTTCTCGGTGACGGTTGGGTTGTCTATCTGTGCCCATCCCGGTGCATAGAAGAACTCGTTGGTGAACTGGCAGTTCTTCCACATGTTGCAGTCGCTGTTGGAGTTGAAGCCCTGGAAGCCCTCGCTGGCGCAGGTGAGGATGTAGTGCCATGCTATGTTGCCATCGTCCCATACGAGCACCATGGTGCTGCCGGTAATGCTCTCTACACGCAGACGGAGCTCGCCGTTATAGGCTGCGTCGGCTGGGATGTAGGGGAAGCAGGTGTTGGCAGGCATGGTGAGGTAGAGGTCGTCGCCCTTGACACTGAGCTTGTAAGAGCTGTGCTGCTCGCTGACAGGCACCATGTAGTCTTCGGTGCCCTGATGATGGTCGGGGAAGAGGGAGCAGCCTTTGTTGACATACATGGTTCCGCCAGCACCTGGGTTGTAGGTATAGCTGTAGTCTGCGCCAAAGGTGAGTCGGTCGTCGTACACACCGAACTCGGCCTTCTCGTTGGGTCCAGCCTGATAATCCCCAGTGCCGTCGGTTCCTGAAGGTCCGCACGCCAGGTGGGCGGGTTCGGTGGCGGCGATGCGCCACTCCTTGCCCGACAGCTTGCCTACGATCTCGTTGAAGTCGACGAGGGTGTTGGCGACGTGGAATGTGGTCTCGCCCATGCCCTGCGACATACCATTGCGGTTGCCCACACGGTAGTAAACCTTATAGTCGCCCGAATTGACCCATATCTTCTGCAGTGGGTTGACGGTGGAGTAGACGGGGTTCTTGGTTACTTCCTTGCCGTCAACAGGAATGTACCACATAGGGTAGATGCCGTCGCCCTCCATGTGGAAGGTTACTGTGTTGGTCTCGTCGTCGACGCTGGTAGTCACCTTTGCGTTCTCTGCCAGTGGCAGTCCTGCCTCTGATACGCCGTCGAAGTCCTCTGGGCTGCACGCGCTGAGTGCCAACCCTGCTGTGGCAGCGATGAGGAGTGCCTTGCTGAATATGTTATGTTTCATAATTGCTTGAGTCTTTATATTAATAGTCGTTTTGTGTCAGTGTGCCGTGAGATGCGTCGAGCTCACTCAAAGGAATAGGAAGATATTTCTTCTTCTCTGTCCATGTGTTGGTGCGGTAGCCGTAGGCATCGGGTACGAGTGTGGTGGCAGCCTTTCCTGTGCGGATGAGGTCCCAGTAGCGCTTGCCCTCGCCTACAAACTCCTTGTGGCGCTCGTCGATGATGTTGTCGATGGTGGCTTTCTTGTTGTCGGTGAGTCCGGCACGGTGGTGTACCTTGTTGAGGTATTCCTCGGCATCTTCCATGTTGCCGCCTGTGCGCACGATGAGCTCGGCTGCATTGAGCAGGGTCTCTGCGAAGCGGTAGATGCGCAGGTTGTTGTTGAAGTTGAGGTCACCGTCGGCTTTCTGGTCCTTGTTGTTGTCCTTATAGGCGATATACTTCTTGAGCCAGAGTCCGGTGTATTGCCAGCTCTTGGTGTCGCAGGTCTTGCCACGTCCGTCGAAGATGGTGGCGTCCTTGCGCACGTCGCCCTCGTCGAAGAGGTCTAAGGTCTCGAGTCTTACAGGCTCAAATCCCCATCCATTGTCCACTCCGTCGCTCTCCTTGTAGTCGCGTGGAGAGATGAAGCGTGGATAGACGGTTCCGCCCGCATTGATGACTCCACCGCCCCAGGCACGCACGGCTCCGTCGTCCATGTAGCCTATCTCGAAGATGCTCTCCTTGGTCCACTCGCCACTCTCGAGGAAGATGTTGGCGTAGTCGGGGTTGAGGTCGTAGTTCTGCTTGTCTTTGATAATCTCTTGCATATAGCCTAAAGCTTTGGCATAGCGGCTCTCGTCGTTCTGGTACATCACCATCTCGGCATAGATCATGTAGGCGGCAGCCTGGCTCATGCGTCCCAGGTTCTTGTCGTCCCACTTCATAGGCAGGGCGTTGAGGCCGATGGCGCTCTCGAGGTCGCTGATGACAGCCTTGTACACCTCGTCGGCGCTCTTCTGCTCACCGATGTAAGGCGACTTGAGGTTCTCGAAGTAGAAAGGTATGTTGCCATAGAACTTCCATACCTGCATATAGTAGAAGGCGCGCAGCACCTTGGCTTCAGCCATGAAGGTGTTGTAGTCTGCCTGTGTGAGGGCAGCCTTGGCCCACTCTATATAGGTGAGCACGTCGTTGGCGTTGCGTATGCCCTTATAGCTCTGATCCCAGATGCCTGTGAGGGCATCGCCTGGGTTCTGGGTGCTGGCATAGTTGGACATCTTCTGTAGGAAGAGGTTGTCGGAACTGGTTCCGCCGCCTACCCACACATCGTCTGCCATGATGTCGCTGCAGAGCTGTAGCGGAGCATACTGCACGTTGTTCCAGTCGTACTGGCGCATGGGGTTGTAGGTGGAAGCCACAGCTTCCATGATGTGCTCCTTGTTGCTGTAATATTCCTGCAGGGTGGCCTTGTCGGGAGGTGTTACGTCCAAGAAGTCATCCGAGCAGCTTGTCAATGTAAGGGGAGCGATGAGCGCTGCCATCAATACATATTTATATATTTTCTTTGTCTTCATAATGATAAGTTTTTTAGAGGTTTAGAATCCAAGGTTGAAGCCCACGGTGATGGTGCGGCTCTGAGGATAGACACCATAGTCGACACCCAGCGCTGTAGCGCTATAGTCACCCGACAATATATCGCTAGTGCTATTGCCCGATGATATTTCGGGGTCGAAGCCAGCATACTTGGTGAGGGTGAGGAGGTTCTCGGCAGCTACGAAGAGACGCAGCTTGTTGACGAAGAACTTCTTGGTGATGAACTGTGGCAGGGTATAGCCCAGCTGGATGTTCTTGAGTCTGAGGTAAGAACCGTCGGTGATATAGAGGTCGCTACTCTGCCAGTTGGTTCCGTCGTTGATGACGAAGCGTGGGTACTTGTTGGAAGTACCTGGACCTGTCCAGCGGTTGAGCAGATAAGAAGGAAGGTTGGCGGGCTGCACGTCGGTACGGCGTGTGGCATCGAAGATGTCGTTGCCAGCAGTGCCCTGCCACATCATCATGAAGTCGAAGCCCTTGTACTCGGCATTGAGGGTGAAACCGAAGGTCCAGTCGGGCATTCCCTTACCTATCTTGGTGCGGTCGGCAGCATCGATGGCTCCGTTGCCGTCTACATCGACGAATCTTACATCACCAGGTACAGCCTTAGGCTGCAGCAACTTGCCGTCCTTGTTGACCCATGCCTTCACCTCGTCCATGGTCTGGAAGATACCGGCTGTCTTGTAGCCGTAGAAGTATGGGAATGGTTCGTTGTTGGAACCGCGGGCAATTTCGCCTGTGTTCTGCATAGATGCAACTTTGATGAAGCCTGAGCTGTTGCCGAGGTTCTTCAGTTTATTCTTCAGATAAGAGGCGTTAGCCTTGGCATGGAATTTAGCCTTACCGATGTTCCACTTGTAGCTGGCTTCGAGCTCAAGACCTCTGTTCTCCATATCGCCCACGTTGCCAAGAGGAGCGCCGGCTCCCACATAGTTAGGGATAGGCATACTGATGATCATGCCGTTGGTCTTCTTGATGTAATAATCGAGGCTGAATGTCAGGGCGTTCTTAAAGAATCCCAAGTCGATACCTAAGTCGGTCTGTTCGCTCTCCTCCCACTTCAGGTCGGGGTTGGCAAGTGAGCCTGCCTGTACACCATTGACAACGGTCTCTCCCTTGCCCAGGATGGTGTTATAAGGCGAAGCTGTCCAGGCTGCATAGGTGAAGTCGCCGATGTTGTCGTTACCATTCTTACCCCAGCTACCGCGAATCTTCAAGTTGCTCAACCAGTCGGGAGCTTTGAAGTAAGGCTCGTTGATGACGTTCCATCCCAAAGAGAAAGAAGGGAAGGTGGTGTAGCGGTTGTTGGCACCGAAGCGCGAACTACCGTCGCGACGTACGGTGAACTGTGCCATGTAGCGCTCGTCGTAGTTGTAGCTGGCACGGAAGAAGTAAGAACTCAGTGTGTGTTCGTAAGCAGGTCCTCCACTGGCAGACATCTCGCCACGGCTCTGGTCGGCACCCGTATTGTTCATGAAGGGCTTGTTTATGTCCTTGAGGTTCTGCAATGCACCATAGAGGTTCATGCCTGTATTCTGCATCGCACTCTGACCTGCCACCAAGTTGATGGTGTGCTTGTTGAAGGTCTTGTCCCAAGTCAGCACGTTCTCCAACTGCCATACAGTGCCGCGGTTGCTCGACTGGTGGGCGTTGGTGATAGTGGCCTTATTGTTTCCTGAGAGATAATAGAGAGGTGTGTAGCCGTCGCTTCCCCAGAATGAGAGGTCGGCTCCGTAAGAGATGCGGTATTTCACGCCGTAACCGATGTTGAGGTCGGCAGAGAAGTTGGCTACAAACTTATGGCTCCAGCCCAAGTCGCCAGGCAGCGAGAGCATGGCCAATGGGTTGTTCATTTCCTGATAGCTGCTTCCAGGAACTGTGTACATACGTCCGGCTCCATCGTAGAGCATGTACTGCTCGCCATAGAGATTGCTCTGAGCTTCGGCTGCTGCACCGTTCACGGTAGGAGTGAGGATAGGAGAGAGGTAGAGGGCTGAACCCAATGGAGAACCATACTGAGAGTTGGCGTCGATGGCCTTGCTCTTGACACGAGAGTAAGAGATGTTGGCGCTGATCTGCAGTTTGTTGAGCCAGTCGCGGTCCTTGGTGTCGTCGAAGAGCGTGTAGCTGGTATTGCTGCGAAGCGACAGACGGCTGTAGTTGCTTCGGTCGTAGTTGCCGCCTACGATACCGTCCTGATGATAGTAACCCATAGAGAGGTAATAATTGATCTTGTCGGAAGCGCCGCTGACGTTCACCTCATGGTTGACAACACCGGCGTTGTCGTTGAACACCTCGTCCTGCCAGTCGGTGCCCTTGCCGTACTGATAAGGATCGGCATAGATAGGAGCCTGTCCTGCGTTGACAAGACCTTCGTTCATCATCACAGCATACTCGGTGGCGTTAAGCACATCGCGGTGCTTCCATGGGTTCTGCCAGCCGTAAGAGAAGTTGTAGTTCACGTGTACTCTGCCCTTCTCGCCGCCCTTGGTGGTGACGAGGATGACACCGTTGGCAGCACGTGTACCGTAGATGGCGCCAGAGGCAGCGTCCTTCAGCACCTCGATGCTCTCGATGTCGCTCGGGTTCAGATAGTCGATACCGCCCTCGATAGGCATTCCGTCAACGATGTAGAGAGGGTTGCTGTTGTTGATGGTTCCGATACCACGGATACGAACCTGAGAGGCTGCACCAGGCTGACCTGATGAGGAAGTGACGGTAACACCTGAGGCCAAACCCTTCAGTGCGTTGTCGACACGTACTGCCGCCTTGCCGTCGAGGTCGTCGGCGCTCACCTTGGCGATAGAGGCTGTTACGACGCTTTCTTCTGAACACCATAACCCACTACCACTACGTCTTCGAGGGTGCGTGAGTCTTCCTTCAGCGTGATTTTCAGCTTGTCGGAAGCCTTCACCTCTTGAGTCACATATCCTATATAAGATACGACCAATGTTGTGTTGGGGTTGGCTTGAATCGTGAAGTTACCATCCAAGTCGGAAACTGTACCTTGCGAGGTACCTTTTACTACTACTGATGCACCGATGATGGGTTCGCCACTCACGTCGGCGATGTTACCCTTACAGGTAATCTGTTGCGCCTGCATGATGGTTGCCACAAACAATGTCAGCATCACCATTAATAACCTTGTTGGTTTCATAAGCTAAATGTTTAGATTTTTGTTATTATTGAGTTTCGTTATTATTAGGTATGATGTAGGTGGACGACTTTTTCGTCTTCTACCGAAGCATTCGTTTTTCCGCTTGCAAATGTACTAAAAAAAATAGTCGGTAACAACCCAGTGATAAATAAAAGTGGATTTGAAAAGTAGAAAGTTTTTCTTATGTTTCTGATTATCAGTACTGTGCGAGAAACTTGAAAATCGAAATCAGTGGACGCTTTATAAAGCTGAACTTCGAGAAAAGGGCGCTTTCATCCTTCTTATGTGTTGACAAAAAGTAGAATTGTGTTTTTGTGCGATTTTGCTTCTGTTCGTATGTTGTCCACTTTCTTCTTATCTTTGATTATCTTTTAAACAGTTGATTATTAGTGGTTTGTGAATCTTATGGCACTTCTGTTGTTCCACTTTTCCATTTTATGCCGAAAAATGGGTGGATTTTTTGCTTAATTTTGCGGCAACAATCTGATTTTTTTAATAACTTTAAAAACTTAAATGAGTATGAAACATTTGAATTTACTTCTGTTTGCATCTTCCATGATGTTCGTGGCGCCTGCTTATGGTCAGGACTATAAACAGGTATGGGCGGACGAATTCAACAACGTAGGTTCAGTAGACGAAAGAACCTGGAACTATGAGATTGGAAACCGTGACAACGGATTTGGCAACTGGGAATTGGAAAGCTATCAGAAAGCCAACGCTACCGTGGGTCTCGCTCCCGACGGAACCACCAAGGCACTCATCATCACTGCTAAGCCTGATCGTACTTCTGCACGACTCTTCACCAAGGACAAGGTGTCGTTCAAATATGGTAAGTTGGAAACACGCATCATGATCCCTAAGACTGCCAATGGTTTGTGGCCAGCCTTCTGGCTGCTTGGCAACACGGGAACATGGCCTTCGTGCGGTGAAATCGACGTTTTGGAGATGGGACATTTTGACGGAATCAAGAACGGCACTCAGGAGAAATACTATAGCGGCGCCTGCCACTGGGGTGTTTATCAGAATGGAGGCTATCCCAACTATTGCAAGTTCACTACCTCACCTACGAGCCTGCAAGACGGCAAGTTCCACAAGTTTGTATTGGAGTGGACGCCCGATGTCATCAACATGTATCTCGACGACGCTGCTAAACCTTATTATAGCATGGACATCAGCGACAGAAGTCTGAATACATCGCCAGGCAACTATTTCAACAAGCAGTTCTATATGCTCGTCAACTTGGCGATAGGTGGCAACTTCACTGGCGTGAACAATGCTGCAGCCGTTACTGCCCTCAGTTCTGGCGAGAAGAAGATGTATGTAGACTATATTCGCCTTTACCAGAAGGAGGGACAGGAGTGCTACACCATCAACGGAAAAACCGTCGATAATATGAAAGAGGACACTCATTTCGAGGACACAACCACCAAGTTAGGAGAATATGGCTACAAGTCGCTTGATGCTGCAGGTAAGTCGGTCTTCGACTTCTCTAAAGGTTCCGACTACGTCATTATCAGCGCTTCCACCGGTGTAATGCAGCAGATGGGTGAGAAAATCAAAGCCGACTATTCGGTAGACAACACCAAGCAGCACCTCTATATTTGGGAGAACACCTATGCGCCAAGCATTGGAACAGGTGTCAATTCCTTCGGACTCAACGAGGATTACTCTGTTTTTACCGTTACCCAAAAAGGATGGTCAGGATTGGGCTTTCACGGATTGAAAGACCTCTCCATGCTCGACGACAGCTACTATCTCCATTTCTCGATGAAGGGCGACGATGCTCTCTTGCATGCTTCTCATGCGATTCGTGTAGGTGAGGCCAGCTTCACTATCGGCAACAACCCTGTGGAGGGCATGATTTTGGGCGACTACAAACGCGATGGCGAATGGTACAGTTTCGACATTCCTTTCAGCAAACTCAAGAAGATGGCAGGAACTGTGTTCCCCGACAAGGACGGTGGTGCTGCTGCCTATAGAGAGAATGCTATCAGCGCGCTCAGTGGTGGAAATGCAGGCACAAAACTTACCTTCGACAATGTGTTCTTCTATAAGAAGCAGGGTGGCAGCGAGACTCCTGATGTCGACGCTACGCTCGGAGAATTTGGATCCAAGTCGCTCAACGCTGAAAACCAGTCGACTTTCGACATTGCATCGGGTTCCGACTACGTGCTCATCGCCACTGGCAGCACCTTTGCCAATCAAGTAAAGGACGCAGGCAAGGTAAAGGCCGACTACAATGTCGACAATAGTCGCTATAACTTCAACCTCTGGGAGGGCACCATGACAGGCGCTACACCCACAGGCACCAACAGCTTCGGCTACAACGAGGAATACTCCTGCGTGAAGGTTGTTGGCGGACAAGGTTGGTCGGGCGCCGGCTATGCTCCTGCAGCAGCCACCGATATGAGCATGATAGACGACAGTTACTGGCTCCACTTCTCAATGAAGACAACCAATGAGATCAGCAAGAGCGCTCCTTATGCCATCGTCATTGGCGAGAATGCTCACTTCACCATTGGCGCTGCTCCTTTCGAAGATGGAAGTAAGAAATATGCAGTACTTGGCGATTTCTATCGCAACGGTGAATGGTACAGCTTCGATATTCCAATGACAGAAATCAAGAAATATGGCACTCCTGCCTTCTGGGGTAATAGTTCTTACAAAAATAACATCCTGAGTGTCCTTGCTGGCGGAACCAACGGTGTAGAGGTGAATCTCGACGGTGTCTTCTTCTACAAGAAGATTACTACTGGTATCCAGGCTTCTACTGCAGATAAGAAGCAGCAAGCCAAGGTGCTCGGCATCTACGACCTCACTGGCCGCCGTGTCAGTGATATGAATGCTGGTGGCATTTACATCGTACGAACCAACCAAGGAAACTTTAAGGTGAAAAAGTAATATTTAAAGGTAAAAAAGTAAAAGGGTAAAAAAGTAAAAACAACTT
>ERZ859937.169-NODE-169-length-32272-cov-18.151349_pt1 | contig 32272 bp, 26 predicted proteins | sample MGYA00509985_ERZ859937 | MGnify/ENA primary metagenome ERZ859937 (study PRJEB30046, sample SAMN00715169) | human gut metagenome | study: EMG produced TPA metagenomics assembly of the A metagenome-wide association study of gut microbiota in type 2... | reverse complement strand
GCTGCCTTCTTTACTTGAGGTCTTCAAGGTCTAACGACTTTGGAGACCTTTTTTTATGCCCGTACATTTCGTACATTCTTTTATTTCCCTCCTTATTTCTTGACATCGCTTGCGCAGAACATTACCTTTGCACACGCTATACATTATTATTTAGCAGTGTTCTTTGGCTTGTTTACATAAATAATTTACTTATATGTACATTTGTACGTTCTTGTACATAGTTTGTATTAAATTGTATCTTTTTTTTCGCTCGAAAATTTGGAAAAACAATATATTTTCTTAACTTTGCATCGCTAAAAGTAACTATAATACTAAAAGTAACTATAATACTAAAAGTAACTATAATACTAAAATTTACAAGTAATACTAATTTACTAATATTTAATAACCAAAAACATTATGATTAAAACTTTGCGTTTTACATTAGTAGCATTGATGATGCTTGTATGCGGTGGCGCATCAGCACAGACAACAATCAACTTCAAGAACATTTTCGAGCCTTGTCTACAGCCTAACAAGCCGGTTCTTTATCTTATGAATAAGGAAGCTGGTGCAGGTGTACAGACTGTAGGCGACGTAACAATGACCATTATTCCCGGCAACTATAGCTCTTCTCCTGCTTACCAGATGTTCACTGGCGACGCAGCTAAGTCGAACGCTTGCATCCGTCTCTATGGTAGCAAGGTGGACAACGAGAATGCTGAGGGATCGGCAATCAAGTTGACTAACAGCAAGGAGAATATGAAGCACATCGTTTTTGTTGCTACTCCGGTGGAGCAGGGCGCAGGCGAATTGAACGCTTCTTGTGGCACTCTTAAGTTTGAGCGCAAGACTAAGAACTACGTTTGGACTGGTGATGCTAAGGAGGTTACTTTCACTGTTAGCCGTCCTGAGAGCAAGACTGGTGTATTGCGCTTCAGCGAGATCGTTGTAAATACAACAATGCCTGCTGCTAAGAAGTAATAACTGACTCAGAACATAATTCTCTACATTATTAAATTGTTGGCGGCGAGGGTGTGTCAAAAGTCTAAGCAGCACGCTTTGTATGACTTTTGACATACAGCTCCGCCAATTCTATGTGAAATTATATTAACAACTAAAACAATAATAACTTATGATTAAAACTTTACGCTATGCTTTTGTTGCTGCACTTATGATGGTTGCTGGTGCAGTTAATGCTCAGACAACATTCAACTTCAAGAACCTTATGGATGAACTTGTTCCTGCTAGTAGGGATGTCTTGTGGTTGTCATCAAAACAAGCCAATAATGGTGTCTTTACAGCTGATGATGTAACAATGAAGTTTGTTGAGAATGAGCCTAGTTCTACAATGAGGTATTATAAATATGACGCCAAGAATGACAAGAAGGCTACTGGTTGTATTTGGATTTATGGTGGTAAAAATATGACAACTCCACAAGGTTCAGATATCGTAATTTCTAAGTCTGATAAGAAAATAACCAAGATTACTTTTACTGCTCCAGTAGTTGGTAGTAAGGGTGCTGGTGATTTTAAGGCTTCTGTTGGTACATTAACAATGGACAAGAAGACACGTGATTGGACATGGACTGGTGAAGCAGATGAAGTTACTTTCACTGTTTACAGAAAAACTACTGAATCTAATGTTTGTTTGTGTTTCTCAGATATTACTGTTAATCCTTCTAGTACAACTGGTATCAACGGTGTAGCAGTAGACAACGCCAAGAAGGGTGTTCGTTACAATCTTGCTGGTCAGCGTGTTAATGAGTCATACAAGGGTGTTGTTATTGAGAACGGCAAGAAGATGATTGTTAAGTAATCTTCATCCGATTACATTGACACAATATTAGAATAAAAATAAAATGAGGCTATAGCACTTTCGCTATAGCCTCATTTTATTTTAACTAACTATAAACATTAACGAACAACAAACTTTCTGCCGTTGGCAATATAGATGCCAGGACGGAGAGTGTAGGTTGCAGAGTTAAGGTCGGACATTACACCAACACATTCACCGTTGAGTGTATATACCTTTATCATTTTCTTGGCAGCGTTGGCGTTTATGCCGTTGATACCAGTTGGGATGCTGATAGAGTTGTTAACGCCATTGAAGTCGTAGCACTTGCCGTTCTGATAGTCGAGGTCTTTGGTCTGCTCGCCACTACCATTGTTAAAGATGATGTGTGTAGGCATGTCTGTCTTGTCGCCCTTATACTCCCACATCCAAACGGTCATACCGTTGTATGTCTTAGAGGTCTTGACGCAATCCTCACCAGGCCAGTTGCCACCAGTGTAGTTATTTTTGTCATTGCTCAATTTAGAGTCCCATACCCATGCCTTAACATTGCTCCATGATGTAGGAGCGGCAAAGTAAACGTAGAACTTGCCAGTCGGGGTAGGAACTGGAGTTGGATCTGGATCTGGAGTCGGTTCAGGATTTGGATTTGGTTTCGGTTCTGGAACCGGAATATCGCTAAGCACCTCGTAGCCAGAGCCACCATCGTAAGAGAAGAATGTTGTAGCTGTGATGTTAGTAATGTCGGCAGTCTGTGTGCCGCTACCATTGTTGAGAATTATGTTGAATTTCTCTACGCCATCTGCCACGAACATATAATAATCTACACCTTCGATAGTTGTCTTGGTAGACATCTTCTTGCCAGGCCATTCGCCATTGAGAGTCTTGGCTGTTGTGCCGTCCCCTGCCCATGCATAGAGGTTAGGAGCGCTGTTGGCCTTAACGTATACTATGATAGAAGCATTTGGATCTACCTTTCTGTATGTAGTAGTTCCACTGTACTCGGTACCATCGTCGTTTGTTGCACCCCAGTTTACTTTCTTGGTATCGCCAAACTTCATGTCTGCGCCAATGGTGAATGTTGAGCCTTCGCTTGAGAGTTCTACCTTGTCCTCACCTTCAATCTGATACCAGCCGCTTGCTGCGCCATCGTTGAGAGTTGCAGTAACGGTAACGGTCTCTGTGCGGAAGTTGCCACCATTAGGATTGAATACAACTGCTGCATCCTGCTCTATGTCGTCGCTGCCATAATATATATCAGTACCAGCCTCTTCCTGACCGTCGTATGCCTGATCGCCCTTGCTCTGAGGAGAAGTTGTGTAGATGAATGGGCCATCCTCGCCTATTACACCGCCAGTCCAATCCTTTACAAGTACACGTACCTGACCCTGTGTTGCAGGAGCGTCTACGGTGATAGTAGAACCAGTATATGTCTTACCAGTAACAACATCAGTATATGTGCCTTCAGGGCAATCTGTAAATGTGGCACCACCATTGAGGGCTACGAGAGCGTAGCTTTTCTTATATGCACGCTTGAAAGCAATACCGCCATTAGCTGCTGTACATCCATCGACGGTCCACTGACCCTTGCGGAGAGCAGGCACAGCCTGACGAATCTTGTTCAGACGGATGATGTGCTGAGCTACATCATGATTCAAAGAAGCTGCCACGTTGCCTGAAGCCTTATACGTACCAAAGTCGGTTGCAGTAACGTCACCAGTGATATAACCACCGAAGTAAGCACGACCTGTGTTTGAGAGAGGACCATTAGGGCCTTTATCAATTACTACACCGCGACGGAAACCAATCTCCGAACCATAATAGATACAAGGAATACCACGGAAGGTAAACAAGAGAGAGAGGTTCTCAGCCCACTGAGCATCTGTACCACCAAAACGGTTTGTGTCGTTTGGACCTGGACTGTAGTCATGGCTATCTACATATACTACATTGTAAGTAGCGTCATTATAGCACTCGTCGCCGCTTGCCAATCCGAAAGCCTGTTGGGCAGTGTTGTAGCTGTAGTGCATTGGGAAGTCAATGACGTTGAATCCGCTTGACTGAGAATGGTCTGGCTCGTGCCATGCACCATTGAGCATCTTGGCATTGTTGCTCTTTGGAGAAGTAGTCTCCTCCAAGCAAAGCAGTTGTGGGCCTACTGGCTCAGAACCCTCAGGAACCACCTGACTATCCCAGTAACTTTTGCTTCCATCCCATTTGTTGAGCAAGTCCTCATCCGACTTCCAGGTATAGAAGTAGCAAGAGAGGTTTGCCTGACCTCTGTAGGTAACATCGTTCATACGAGTACAAACCTCACCATACATAAAGAAAGGTGCCTGGTTTAAGCGCTTGCTCTTATACTGCTCGCCAAGTGCTGTAAATTGAGGTATAAACTGCTTGTTGAAGGTAAGACGTGAGATGTGACCAGATGTATCGATACGGAAACCATCGACACCCATCTTGATAAACTCGCCATAGCACTTTACGAGATACTGTGCCACCTCGTCGTTCTCAGTGTTAAGGTCTACACAGTCGCCAGCAATCTGACCCATCCAACGGCTTGGGAAGTCCCAGTTCCAGTTGTTGGCTGTATGGTGCCAGTAGTTGTGTATGTCGTGGTTCTGTCCATCAGTGTTCTTCATCAGAGCCAAACGACGCTGGTACTGCATAGCACCTACAATTGTGAGATAGTCGGAGCCAAGCATATCGCTGTTAGGAATCATACAAGCATCGATTTCTGCCTGGTTGCGAAGCTTGGTGTTGCGCTCAAACTCCTTGCAGAGATTCTCCTCGCCAAAGTTACCTGTGTGGTTGAGCACAATGTCAAGTATAATCTTGATGCCCTTAGCATGTGCCTTGTCGATGAGTTCCTGGAACATCACGTCGCCACTCTTCGAGCCGTCACCGCTCTGATAGCGGCAGTCGACATGTGTGAAGTCCATGGCATGGTAGCCATGATAGTCGTAACCCGATGCGTTCTGCACTACTGGAGTAATCCAGATAGCTGTGAAGCCAAGTGCCTTGATGTAGTCGAGTTTGTCGATAACGCCTTGGAAGTCGCCTCGCCAACATGGGTCGCCAGTCTCGATCTGACATTGTTTGTTATCCCAACACAACACGTTGTTCTTTGGATCGCCATCGTAGAAACGGGTGGTAATCATAAAGTAGATACTTTCGTCGCGAAAATCCGTTCGCTGACTGTTGAAATCGTCTGCCATTGTTGGCATAGCGATGAGCATAAGCAGTAGAAATGCCCACATTTTAAGTTTGTTGTTAATCATAAAAGGTTTGTTGAAAACAGTTATTAAGTTATCGATTATGTTGCAAAAATAGGGATATAAAGTAATATGAAACAACTTAATAAATGAAAAACAATCAAAAAATCAGGACAATCGTTTGCATAAAATTATAAAAAAAAGAGGCTATAGCGTGAATGCTGTAGCCTCATTTCATTATATATAATATTCCGCACTGTCTACCAGTCCAGCTCTGAGTGCCAGTTTTGTAGCCTCGTGAGCGTTGTTGACACTAAGCTTGCGGAATATGTTCTTGCGGTGGGTATTGATAGTGTGGAACGACGAGAAGCGTCGTTCGGCAATCTCCTTCGTTGTAAGTCCGAGAGCTATAAGCTTCAGAATCTCCGTTTCGGTCTTTGTAAGATTAGCCAACTCAGGTTGTTGCTCGTCGTTGGTCGGCGGATTGAGCAACATCTCGGCTATTCGTTGGCAGATGTATCGTTGGTGTTGTAGGGCGTATTGTAATGCCGATCGTATCTCGCCAATTGGTGAGTCTTTCATTACAATACTTAATTGTCGGCTTGTAGCCACGGCTCGTGACATGAATTCGTAGCTCAGTGTGTCGCTGAACAGCACCCAATGCGAGCTACCGAACCGTTGTGTCATAATGAGCAGCTCAGACAGGTCGTTGATGTCGAACATTGTATAGTCGAGCACTACTATAGCATCGGGCACGGCTGTCAAGGCTTCGATGAGCGAAGCCTTGTCTTCGACATATTTGCACTCGCCAGCACATTCCATAGTGCTGGCGACGTGCATCAGTCCGATGCGTGTTATATCCTGTCTGTCTGCAAATAAAATCATAAGCTTGATGCTTTTAGAAACTTGCCATAAACATGAAGCGTATACCGTTCTTCTTGATGCCAGGACCATTGTAGTTCATACGGCGAACATAGTCAACGGCGAAGAACTTGAAGATGTTGTGTACGCCTACTACAACTTCCCAGTATGGCTTCTTCTTGTCCATTACAGACGCTCCTTCAGGCATCTGGAAGAGCATAGTAGAGTTCTGGTTCTGCTCAAGCAGCGGGTTGTTCTTGTCGGTGAGTGTGCTCCACATTCCCTTTACCGATACCCATTCACGCCATTTGAGCTTGCGTATGAGTGGCAGACGGTTGAACAGCTTGCCGTTGAGGTCCCACGAAACCGATGCAAAGGCGTAGCGGTCGCTTAGGAACTCCATGTTCTTAAGCATCGACATGGTATTCTCCATCTCGAAGTATGTGAGGTTGGCAGGGGGCATGATGAGGAGCGGGAAGGGTACCTTGCTCCATTGTGCGCCACCGATAAGGTGAGTGTTGACGTAGCCCCACGAGCCGAGCCAGAAACGCTTGTATATGCTTGCCTCAGTCATATTGAGCTTGTACTCGCCACCAAGGAAGTTCTTTATGCCCATAGTGTGGCTCAGAGTGAACTCAGGAGCGTCGAGATTGACTGGCCAACGTTGCAGCTTGGTGTTGATAAAGGTCTGTCCGGGGCAGTAGCGCACGCCAAGCTTAGCCTCAGTAGTACGAATTTTGCGGACAAATTCGTTGCCGTCAGCATCGGGATTGGTCACGGCACCAGGCATCTTCATGAATGTGAGGTCGCCGGTAGGCTCGTTGCTCTCAGCCTTGATAGATGCATTGAACGACAATCCCCAGTCGGTCTCGTAGTCGAACGAGAGTTTCTGACGGTTGTAGAAGTACATCTGTTCAACCTTCTGCGTACGCAACGACATGAACACATTATCCTTATTGTGCATAAGGAACTTGTCGGCAGGCGACATAACATCGTAGCCAGTCTCGAAGATGATGTTGCGCTGCGGGAATTCGAACGGAGCATTCTTCTTCTTGTTCAGACTGTATGTTATCTCTGTGCCATAATAATGGTTCTGCGACTTGGTACCATAAGCGTAGTAACCCTTCCAGAAGAGGTGCTTATTGAGATTGGCTGTGGTACGTCCGCTGATACGGAAGCGGTAGTTGTCGACGAAGTTGTTTGAGATGATGGTGTTGACCGGACCGAAGTCGAACATCGACTTGGTGCGTGTAGAACCAGTCTCGACAAAGTTCTCGAGGAATGCGCGTAGTCCGAAGATAATCCACTTGAAGTTCTTCGACTGCTCCATACGGTGTATGAAGGCGTTCATCGACGACTCTCCCTTGGTCAGTTCTACAGCACGATACTGATTCCAGAACGCTTCGTCGCGTATCATGGCATCCACCTCATGCTTTACCTTAGCCTTGCCCTTGAACAGCTTGTTGGGCAAATCGTCGAAGGCATAGTCGTCGTAGCGCGTAGTCTTGGTGACAAGCAAGTCGCCTATCATCTTGTTGACGTGTATCTCGGTGGTAAGGTCGTCGACCGACAGCGCCCATTCGCCGTTGGGCAATTGGGTGTATTCTTGCGTAATCTTCATGTCACGCACAAAGTTTACGTCGGTGCGCTTAGGTAGAGTGAACGAGCATTTCTTGACGTGAAGTGACGAATCGGCCAATACGTACAATTCGCCACGGAATCCGAAGTCCTGCTGGTTGTTGGGGATAAACTCCAGATGGTAGCACAGGTCGCGGTCGACGTATACCGTGTCCTGGATGTAGAATCGATAGAACGAGATGGCAGTCTCGCCGATGGGCGATGTGAACTGATACTGAAGCAGGCGCATGTGGTCGTCGTAGATGTTGACATCTGTAAATACCTCTTTAAGCAACGTGTTCAGTATCTCGCCCGTCTGCAGCAGGTTGTTGACACCCTCCTGGCGCTGACCCTTAATAATGTCCTTCTCCTCCTTAGGATTCTTGCGATAAATGTGCTGTGTAACGGTCTCCTCCACGCTGACGGGCAGAATGAGCTTGTTGTTGTAAGGCGATGTTTCAATCTGATCCTTCACATACGACTTGTTTTTGTACTTGCCCGTGACAAGGTCTTCGGGCTTGATATCGTTCAGAGCGAGCGTTATCTTCTGATATTTGTTGTACTGATAGTAGTCGTTGTTCTCAAGGTGCGACAGCTTCTTGGCAGCTATAACGCGCTTCATGAGTTCTACGGCAGGGTTGTTCTTGCGCGAGTAGCGTTCGCGCTTCTGCTTGATAACCACCTCGCCAAGAGTCTTAGAGTCTTCCTTGAGCACAATCTTCATGTGAGAAGGAGTGTTGGGGCCAACCTTGATAGTTTGTGGAATGAAGCCTACGCTACTGAATGTGAGTTCCCAACCATTGTGTCGTGCAATGGTAAACTTGCCGTCCATGTCGCTTGCTGCTGCCACATGATGGCCCTTATATATAGCGCTTGCCAACGGAATAGGGTATCCGTCGCTGTCATAAATTTCACCGGTAATCTGTGCCTTGGCTGCAATGACCAAGACAAAGAACATCAATGTAATACTTAAAAACCTTTTCACCCTTTACCTTTAATATTAAATGTGTATCCTAATTGTCTATAACAAAATGCAAAGTTAAGAATAATAAGTGAAATAGGACATGAAAACTTTTTGCATTTAAATATTTTTCTGAATATTTTTCCCATAGCAACTAAAAAATAGGAAAAACGGAATATTGAGTAGAATTGGAGTAAGTCAAAATGCAAACTATGCATTTTGACTTACAAACTTAAGCATGTCTTCGAGTCGTGTTATCACGTCGTCGCAAATGCTTTCATCAGCTGGCTTGTCCTCCCACTGGCGTCCTTTAATCCAGATGGTGTGGCATCCGAGACGATGTGCCGGAACAATGTCCTTGCCGTAGGTGTCGCCTACTACCAATACTTCAGAGGCAGGCAAATCGAGAGCGCACACTCCGAGTGCGAATATGGCAGGATTGGGTTTGCGTACGCCTACCACTGCCGACTCTACTATGTCCTTGAAGAATCCGTCGAGATGGGCATCGCGCAGCACTGTACGGATGTTGCCGTAGAAGTTGGACACGAGCACCATAGGCAGACCAGCCTGACGCAGACGTTCGAGCACCTTGCGGTTTTCGTGCAGCAAGGCGTTGGTGGCATCGTTGATACATGTGGCAATGCGCATTGCGGTATCGCCGATTTCATCAGCTGTCATCTCCAAATGTGATGCGAGCTGTGCCTGGCGCTGGTCGTCGTCCTTGCCTGTGGGCAACAATGGGCAACCGCACAGAAACTGCAATTGCAACTGAAGTTTTTTTCGCAGAATGTCGATGAAGTGGAATTCGGGAGTGACGATAGGGTTGACAGCCAAAGCCCGCTCTCCGTATACATAAGCGTCGCGATAGGAGGGTTTGTCAACGGCAATGCCACACTGCTGGTAGCCGTCCCATATCACTTCCGACCAGTGGTCGCCGCGTGTGTCGAGCGTGCCGCCGTAGTCGAATATAATACCTCGTATTTTATTTGATTTCATATGTATATCCGTTATGTGTAAAATGTGTATGTCGTTAAGATTCGTTGCTGTTGTCGGATGTGTCCTTGGGCAATTTGTTGTTGTTGCCAATCTTAATCAGCATGATGCCGATAGCTATCCATACCAGTTCGCGCAGTCGGGTGATAAGCCCCGTGTATACGCCGAGTGCACCAGTGAGATGCAGTCCGTCTACAGCCAGCGCCAGTCCGCCCTCGCGCGATCCGAGCTGCATAGGAGTAAAGAATATAAGATTGCTAAACAGCGATGAGAAGGCGAGTATGAGAATGGAGTCGATAATGCCCACCTCGGCATTGAAAGCCTTGAGGATGAGGTAGATTTCAAGACTCTGCAGAACGCGAGCTGACAATTCGAACAAGAGAGACGAGTAGAATGTACGCTTGTGCTGCTGGTGGAGTAGGGCAATCTGCGAGTCAATCTGTTCGAGGGTCTCCTTCTTCGACTCGGCAAAGCGTTTTGCCCATCCCTTTACAAACGGTATGTGGGTGAGCAATCGTATGCCTTTCTGTGCCATGCCCGTCTTGTAACCACGTGAGAAGAAGTAGATGGCAAGAATACAGAATGCACCGATTACAGTAAGCAGTATGCCCATCGACAATCCTACGGGATTGAAGGCGATGAAGAGGAAGATGGAGAGAAACCAGAACCAGAAGTGCGAGAAGATGTGCATCATCACATATAATATAACCGATGATGTGGCCTTGCTCACACCGGTGTAGGGTTTCAGTTCCATGATGCGGTAAGGTTCGCCACCCATCAGTCCGCATGGAGTGGTGTAGTTGAGAGCGAATCCGCTGACGGTGAGTTTGTAGACACGCCAAAACGAGAGACCCTCACAGCGTCCTTCGTCATTGATGATAAGATACCATGACATTGTGTTGACCAAATACACCACCAGCCACAAAGCCAAGATGAGCGGGAAGTAGATGCCCACCTTGAGCAGATAGCGCCAGATGTCGGTATAGTCCATGTTCATCGTGCAGAGCATGATGACAATGGCTATTATACCGAACGCCATGAATATATTGCGAAACTTGTTGTTCATACGTTTTTATTATTTGTAGCTGTCGAGCTTGGCAAGTACCTCGCGGCAAAGACGCTCGTGACGATAGTGCATATAGAAGTATACGGCGGTGAACACCACAATCTCTACAGCCGGATAAACCCACGGCTTGCCAATGAGAATGCTGACGAAGAGTGTGATGCTGCGCCAGTTGAAGGTGAGGAAGTTGGCGTACTTCATCAGTGGCAGACTGCCCTCGCGGAAGTCATTGCGCAAGCTTTCGGGCAACTGGTCGGGATATTTGGCACGTATGGCAGTCTTGAGTTTCTGAAACCACGGGGTCTCCTTCTCCTGGGCTGCTGTGTAGTTGACATAGAAGAACTGGAAGAGTTTCTGCAGCGGCTGCTTGCCCCACTTCATCTCGCGATACAGCTCTACCTGCTTTGAGGCGTCGTCCATCTCGCTACCTTCCTTGCCCTTGAGGAAGAAGAGGTGAATCTGACGATAGTAGTCGGCAAGACGACACTGGCGTGAGTGACAGCCGAAACCGCTAACAACGCACAGTACCCATATCCACACGCCCCATTCGGGCATGAGTCGGATGCAGATGGCTACATAGATGGCGATGAACCAGAAGTCGCCTGCGGCACCATCGAGAATACGTCCAAGCGCGCTCTTTTGATTGGTGAGACGTGCCAGCTGACCGTCGCAGCTGTCATACATATTCGCCCAAATGAGCAGCAGAATACCTACGATATTGATGCGAAGATCGTTGAAGCCGAAGCAGATGCCGGCTCCTACGCCGAGGAATATTGAAAGAATAGTCACTACGTTGGGGGTGACGTGCAGCATGCGGAAGAAGCGTGCCCACTGATAGCCTATCGGGCGATAGAAATAAATGTCGATGTGCTCCTCTGTGTCCGACGACTTGAGGGTTGACTTGAATTCTGAATTTGACATTTTTATATGATAATGTTTAATTAAAATCCTTGATGTAACGTTTGGGGTGTTGTCGGTTCAGCTGTTTTACATCTTGTTGAGTATAGCCATGGCTATATTGAATGCTGCCTCGTCGCGGCATGGGGCAAAGCTTGGCCAGTCGTTGAAGTCGATAATCTTTATCGAACCGTCGTCGCCTATCACGCAGTCGCCTCCGTACACAGGTACGCCGAGCATCAGCGCAGCCTTGTCTGCTTCCTGTTTCAAGGCATCGGTGTCGAAGAGTATGCCACGTGCATCGCCGTTGATTACCTCAAGGCCGAACTTAGAGCGATGGCCGCACTTGGAAGGATAGAACCAGTAAAAGAAGTCGGTGCCCTCAACGCCGTAGAACTTGATAAGGTCGCCCTTGAGGTGTTCGTTTACCACTACCGACTCTACGCCACGCTGCCAGAAGTCGTTCAGAAGTTTCTCTGCCTCATCTTTCGATTGTACGTAGCATGTGTCTTCTTTCTGTTGTGCACATCCGTCGCCACGCTTCAGCCACAGAGGATAGTCGATACCGTCGGTCATTGAATTGCCCTTTTCGATGATACGGCTTTCGGGATAAGCCACACCGCCCTCGATGAACATCTCGGTCATTGTGCGGCGTATGCAACGGTCGATGCCATCGCTGCTGTTCACTACGGGAATACCGTTCTTTTCAATGCGGTCGAGTGCGTTGAGTGCTCGCTTGCTGCGAGCCATGCTGAAGAATGCGTCGGCATGCTCATTGGCTATGGCTTCATTGCTGTCGATAATGCCATTGTCGGCGGCACGCTGCAGGGCTGCATCGATAGTCTCTGCCTTGGTGTAGAAGTCCTTCTCGTTGTACATCTCAATCTCAGCGCCAAGCAATTCCAGATTGTCCTTAACGGCATGCATGATGGCAGCATCGTTGTCGACACAGTTGGGCGAATACTCATTGCCGCGGCATACACCCACGAGTTTCTTGCCTTCGAGCGGACGAAGGAATGTCTCAGCCTTGGCTATGTCGTCGCGATGATCGACATCGAGAATCTTGTTAATGGGATAAGCTTCGAGCTTCAAGCCTTCGGCTACGAGCTGGCGCTGGAAGTTGCGCATACGGCTCATGCCCTTCTCCATACAGTGGTCGAGTACGTCGAGAGCACGGTCGCCCAGACAGTAAATACCGCCCGATATTAGATAGTCGCCCTGCTCCTGGCTGTCGTGAAAACCCGTTACGCGAGGCATGCGGTGAGAGCCTTGCTTGTCGAGAATGCTTGCACCGTCGGCATCCACCTGCTGCTCAACGCCTACCCACAATGGCTTCTCGTCATCAACAAAAGGTGTGACAGCCATACATCCGTCTATATCGGTAGTGGCAGCAAAGTGGCGTATGTATTTCTTGAATTCTGCTTCGCGGAAGATGGTATCTACCGTTGTAAGACAAAAACGTTCGCCACGCAGATATGGCGAAAGTGCATGCAAGCTGTGCATTGAACTTGGTGTGGTCTTCACTACAAGGCGCAGTGGCACAGGTAGAGCAAGGCTCTCAATATGTTCGCGCACTGCTGTGCTCCATTCGTTGACGATAACCACTATCTCCGTCGCACCGCAGTCGACGAATATGCGCAGCAAGCGTTCAATCATGGGCTCGCCGCATACGGGTACCAGCGGTTTGGGTTGCTCGACGCCTTCCTGCGCCAGACGGCTACCTTCGCCTGCTGCTATTACTGCAAATCTCATTCTCTCTATTTCTATGATTTCCTATGAAAACGCATAGTTTGAAGCTGTGTCAGAACTCATAAAATACGAGCTGTAAAGCCCCAGAAACCTACATAGCTTCTACCTATGGATGCGTACAATTTGTTTAAACGGTGCAAAGTTACGAGTTTATTTTGATAAAAGCATTAATTCTGTACGATTTTATGGGTTTCGGCATATTGTGAAGGATGGCATAGTGATGATAATATCCAAAAACGGGGCAGAATTCCAGTATGGAGTTCTGCCCCGTTGTATTGTATCTACTATACTTTATTGTTTCGTATCTACTATACTTTAATCTTTCTTTTTTCCGAGCGACTTTAGCCAGCTGATAGGTTTTGTCAGAATCTTTGTGATAGCACTTGTTTGCTTTACAGCGGGCACGTTTGGCGTAGGTTCTGCCTTTGGAGTATTAGGCTTACGGCTGTTGCGGCGCTGTTGTTGTCGACGTGGCTTCTGCTCGCCTTCAGACTTCTGTTCGGTGTTCTGACGCTTACGGTTGTTTGGCTTTCTGTCGTTATTTGACTTATGTTCGTTGTCTGACTTCTGCTCGCCACGAGTTTTTTGTTCGCCACGAGTTTTCTTTTCGTTGCGCGGCTTCTGTTCCTTGTCTGTCTTCTGCTCGTTTGAGTTATTTTGCTCGCCAGTTGTTTCACCGTTCTCTGGTCGGCGGCGTGGCTTGCGGTTGCGCTTGTTGCGCGGCTTCTTCTCGCCATCAGTTTGGACAATGACGGTAGTCGAGTTGTCTGGCTGTTGGGTGTTGTCAACAGTAGTCTGCTCAGCGTTGTTGGTTGTTGTGTTAGCGGGATGCTCGGTGTTGTTGTCAGCATTCTGTGGTTTGCGTCGACGGTTGTTGCGTGGTTTCTTTTCGCCGTCAGCAGCCTGCTTGTCAGTTGTCGGCTTTTTGCCTCTACCACGGCCACGGTTGTTGCGGTCGGACTTGCCCTTGCCTCGAGGAGCATTGTAGTCGGGTGCTTCGCCCAATCCTTCGGGCAGTGCCACCTTCTCAACATCGCGATCGAGGAACTTCTCTATCTGCTTAAAGCTGTAGATTTCGTCGTCGCTTACGAAGGTGATGGCAACACCGTCGCGCTCGGCACGTGCTGTACGTCCGATGCGGTGAACATAGTCTTCTGGGTCGTGGGGTACATCGAAGTTGATGACCATAGCAATATCGTCGATGTCAATGCCACGTGCTACGATGTCGGTGGCTACGAGCACGTCGATCTGTCCGGTCTTGAACTTATAGAGGATTTCGTCGCGCTCAGCCTGCTCAAGGTCGGAGTGCATCTCACCCGAATTAATCTTCATCTGCTGCAGAGTGCGGTTGATGGCCTTCACCTTCTGCTTCTTGCCAGAGAAAATGATGACACGGTTGAGGTCGCCCTTGCGGAAGAGGTCTTTGATGATGCCAATCTTCTGTGTTTCGTAGCATACATAAGCTGTCTGCTTGATTTTTTCGGCAGGCTTGCTTACGGCTATCTTCACTTCTACGGGGTTCTTGAGCAGAGTCTTGGCGAGTTCTTCAATCTTCTCGGGCATGGTAGCCGAGAACATGATAGTCTGGCAAGTAGGTGGCAACTTGCTTGCAATCATCTTTATGTCTTCAGAGAATCCCATGTCGAGCATGCGGTCTGCCTCGTCGAGAACAAAGAAACTTACGCGGCTGAGGTCGGCAGAACCGAGTGAGATATGGCTGATGAGACGTCCGGGAGTGGCAATTACTACATCGGCACCCAACTGGAAACTCTTTAGTTCCTGATCGTAGCGGTTGCCGTCGTTGCCGCCATATACAGCCACGCTGCTAACACCGTCGAGATAATAGCCGAAGCCCTGCATGGCCTGGTCTATCTGTTGTGCCAGCTCACGTGTCGGGCTCATTATGACGCAGTTGATAGCGTCTTTTGGAAATCCGCCGTCGTCAAGACGCGAGAGGATAGGCAGCAGATAGGCAGCGGTCTTTCCTGTACCTGTCTGAGCTACGCCTAAAAGGTCGCGACCTTCGAGTATTGGCGGAATACATTGTTCCTGTATAGGAGTACACACGTCAAAGCGCATGTCGTATAGTGCATCAAGCACATGGTCGTTGAGTTGTGTTTCGTCGAAATACATTGTTAGAAATGTTGAGTGTTGAATGTTGAATTGTTGCGGTATGACCGCAATGTTGAATTTGAAATGTGGAGTGTTGAGTGGCAATTAATTAAATCAACATTGTTTAATTCGTAATCGGCAAAGCCGACAATTCAACACTCTACATTCCTAATTCAACATTTTAATTGGGTGCCTTTCTATAGCAGAAGTATGCTACGATGGCGAATGTGATGTTTGGTATCCATGCTGCAAGCATTGGTGGCATGCCAGCGTTGATGGCAAATGTGGATGACACGGTCTGTAGGAGGATGTAGCCGAAGCTGAGTGCCAGACCAATGCCGAGATACATACCCATACCACCCTTGCGCTTGCGTGACGAAAGTGATACACCGATAATGGTGAGGATGAACGAGGCGAACGAGGCGGCAATACGCTTGTGATACTCCACTTGATATTGTACCACATTGCTGCTGCCTCGGTCAATCTGTTTTGAGATGTACTCCTTCAGCTCTGGCGATGTGAATGTTTCCTGCTGACCCTTTGAATATACCAAGTCGGTAGGTTCCATGACAATCATGGTGTCGAGCTTTGAACCACTGGTGATGTGTTCCTTTAGTCCGCGCATTTCGCGTATCTTCCAGTTGCTTACGGTCCAATGATACTTGGAGTCGCTGATAGTGTCATACTGCGCCTCCATAGCTGTGAGGTGGCTTACGAGTTTCTTGTTCTCAAACTTGTCGAGCGAGAATCCGTAGCCTTTCTTGTAGTTGTTGTCGTAGTGCTGAATGTAGGCTATCACTCCACGGTCTACTTGCAGCATTACGTTGTCTGCCGAGGTGTTGAGCCTTTTGTTCTTGTACATCGACTCGAAGTTCTGCTTGACGATGGTGCCGTGCGGAATGATGTAGGATGCAAGGAAGAAGGAGAGCGAGGAGATGAGCACACACGAAATCATGTATGGTCGCATTAGTCGCTTGAACGACACACCGGCTGCGAGCATAGAGATAATCTCGGAGTTGGATGCCAGTTTTGACGTGAAGAAAATCACGGCAATGAACACGAACAGCGGACTGAACAAGTTGGCGAAGTATGGAATGAAGTTGGCATAGTAGTCGAATACTATAGCCTTGAATGGCGCATGATATTGCGTGAACTTCGAGAGGTTCTCGTTGACGTCGAATACGATACTGATTGATATGATGAGCGCAATGGAGTAGATGTACGTCCCGATGAATTTGCGTATTATATACCAGTCGAGTGTCTTGATGTATCGCAGCGGATTGAGCACGCCGAGCACACGCAGAAATCTCAGCTTATGTGCAATCCACATAGCTGCTCTGCGCATCCATCGTGTGTGCTTATGCATCCACCGTGTTGCATGCAGCAGGTGGCGCATCCGCCTTATGTTCTTTCTTTTCATCCTACTAAAACTAAATTCTTCTTCCGAGATTGTCTATGACGCTGCGTTTCCACTGTACGAAGTCGCCCTGCTCGATGTGCTGGCGTGCGTCGGTGACGAGTCGCAGATAGAAGGCGAGGTTGTGAATGCTTGCTATCTGCATGGCCAGGAGTTCCTGAGCCTTGAAGAGGTGGTGCAGATAAGCCTTTGAGTGGAGGCGGTCGATGTCGCATCCGTCGGGATCGATGGGCGAGAAGTCGTTCTCCCACTTCTTGTTGCGCATGTTCATCGTACCATTGTAGGTGAAGAGCATGGCGTTGCGTCCGTTGCGGGTAGGCATCACGCAGTCGAACATATCCACTCCGCGTTCAATGGCTTCGAGAATGTTCTGCGGTGTACCTACACCCATGAGATAGCGTGGACGGTCCTTTGGCAGAATCTCGTTTACAACCTCAATCATTTCGTACATTACCTCAGTTGGTTCACCTACAGCCAGTCCGCCGATAGCATTGCCGTCGGCACCCTTGTCGGCTACGTACTTGGCAGCCTCACGACGCAGGTCTTTATACTTACATCCCTGCACGATAGGGAATAGGCTCTGCTTGTGACCGTAGAGCGGTTCGGTCTCGTTGAAGCGCTTGAAGCAGCGGTCGAGCCATCGCTGTGTGAGTTGCAGACTCTTGCGGGCATACTCGTAGTCGCTCTCACCGGGAGGGCACTCGTCGAATGCCATCATGATGTCGGCTCCGATAATGCGCTCAGTGTCCATCACGCTCTCGGGTGTGAATATATGCTTTGAGCCGTCGATGTGCGAGCGGAACTCGCATCCCTCCTCACGCAGCTTGCGTATGCCGGTGAGCGAGAATACCTGAAAGCCACCCGAGTCGGTAAGAATCGGGCGATCCCATGTGTTGAACTTATGCAGTCCGCCAGCCTTGCGCAGTGTGTCAAGTCCGGGACGGAGGTACAGGTGATAGGTGTTGCCCAGTATTATCTGTGCCTTCACCTGCTCGCGCAGCTCCTGAAAGTGTACTCCCTTGACCGAACCAACGGTTCCCACGGGCATAAAGATAGGGGTCTTTATCTGTCCGTGGTCGGTGGTTATGAGTCCGGTACGTGCGTCGCTGCACGGGTCGGTATGTTGTAGTTCAAATGTCATTTGTCTTCTTTCTTTTCGTCGTCAATCTTAAAGCTCACGGGGTTGTCTACCAATGTGTCGGTGAGTGCAAACTGCCATACGTCCTGCACGTTCTCAACATAGTGGAACTGTACTCCCTTACGATAAATCTCAGGTATCTCCTCAATGTCCTTGCGGTTGTCGCGACACATCACGATGTCGGTGATTCCTGCGCGCTTGGCAGCGAGTATCTTCTCCTTGATGCCGCCTACAGGCAGCACCTTGCCGCGCAGTGTTATCTCACCAGTCATAGCAGTGTTCTTGCGTACCTTACGCTGTGTAAGAGCTGAGGCTATAGAGGTGGCAATGGTAATACCAGCCGATGGTCCGTCCTTTGGTGTAGCACCTTCGGGCACGTGGATGTGGATGTTCCAATTGTCGAATATGTGGTAGTCGACGCCCAGAGTGTCGATGTGTGCCTTTACATATTCGAGGGCTATCACAGCCGACTCCTTCATCACATCGCCGAGATTACCGGTGAGTGTCAGCTTGCCAGCCTTGCCCTTGCTGAGTGAAGTCTCGATGAAGAGTATCTCGCCACCTACGCTGGTCCATGCCAGTCCGGTCACTACGCCAGCGTAGTCGTTGCCCTGATAGATGTCGCGATAGAACGGCGGTTTGCCGAGCAGGTCCTCAATCTCGTTTGGAGTAATCTTCTCATATGGCAGCTGTCCGTCGAGTGCCTTGCGATAAGCCAGCTTGCGCAGTGCCTTGTTCACCTGCTTTTCGAGCTGTCGCACACCACTCTCGCGTGTATACTGTTCGATTATCTTCTCTATGGCAGCCTTGTTGAACGTCGGCTTGTCTTCCTTGGCAGCCAGTCCGCAGTTGTCAATCTCGCGCGGAATGAGGTGGCACTTGGCTATCTCTATCTTCTCCTCGGTGATATATCCGCTCACCTCAATCAGTTCCATACGGTCGAGCAGCGGCTTTGGTATGCTGCCGAGGTCGTTGGCTGTAGCGATAAAGAGTACCTTCGAGAGGTCAAAGTCAACGTCAAGATAGTTGTCGTGGAAGGCGTTGTTCTGTTCGGGGTCGAGCACTTCGAGCAATGCTGATGACGGGTCGCCGTTGACGGTGTTCTGTGTCACCTTATCAATCTCGTCGAGTATGAATACAGGGTTTGACGAACCTGCCTTCTGTATGTTCTTGATGATACGTCCGGGCATTGCACCAATGTATGTGCGACGGTGTCCGCGTATCTCGCTCTCGTCATGTAGTCCACCGAGCGACATGCGTACATACTTGCGCTTCATAGCTGCTGCAATCGACTTGCCGAGCGATGTCTTGCCCACTCCCGGAGGTCCGTAGAGGCAGATAATGGGCGACTTGAGGTCGCCTCTGAGCTTCAGTACAGCCATATATTCGAGTATGCGCTCCTTCACTTTCTCCATCCCGTAATGGTCGCGGTTGAGTATGCGCTGCGCACGCTTCAGGTCGAGATCGTCTTTGGTGTACTCGCCCCACGGCAGATTGATCATCGTCTGCAGATAGTTGAACTGAATGCTGTAGTCGGGGCTTTGTGGATTGAGCATGTCGAGCTTGTCGAGTTCTTTGCGGAACACTTTCTGCACGTCGTCGCTCCAGAGCTTTGTCTTAGCCTTTTCTTCCAGCTCCTTGCGCTCGGGCGAACCCTCACCGTTGCCCAATTCCTCCTTGATGTTCTTGATCTGCTGCTGCAGGAAGTACTCACGCTGCTGTTCGTCGAGGTCTTCGCGAGTCTTCGAGCGTATGTTCTGCTTGAGTTCGAGCAGCTGCATCTCCTTGTGCATCACGCGCAGCACGCCGATGACGCGCTCCTTGATGCTCGAAGTGTTGATAAGCGAAATCTTGTCCTCAAGGCTGAATGGCAGGTTTGAGCACACGAAGTCGGCAGCAATCACGTCGTTAGAGATGTTGCTCAGTGCAAACTGCGACTCGTCGGGCAGCTCCTCGTTCATCTGTATGTACTTCACAGTATTTGAGCGCAGGTCGTCCATTGCGGTCTTGAACTCGGTGTCGTTCTCATCAGGCATTTCCTCCATAGCGGGGCTGACCTTGCCGAGAATCATCGGCTTGTTGCTGACGAGCTCGTCGAGGTGGCAACGTCCCAGTCCCTGTATTATGGCTGTCACGTTGTTGCCTGGTCCGGGCATTTCGAGCACCTTCACCAGTTTGGCATATACGCCGTATTCAATGAGGTCGCCTTCGCCGGGCAGTTCCACGTTAGGGTCTTTCTGGCAGAACACAGCAAACACGGCGTCGTGCTCTTTGCTGATGTCTTTGAGCAACTTCAGACTTTGCTTGCGTCCTACAATGACGGGGCATATCACTCCCGGGAAAATCACCACGTTGCGAGTGGCAAGTACGGGTAGTGTACCCTCAAATTCCACATTGAGCAGGTTCTTTATGTCGCCGTCGTAGTCGGCAATCATTTGTATCGATGTATTGGATCTCTTGTTCATATTATATAATAATGTGTGGCGTACTGTTGGTTGCACGCTAATAGAGTATAGCAAAATCTGTGCAAAGTTACTCAAAAGTTTTCAGATAGACTTCTATTTTATATAATTTTGCAAAGAAGAGGGCATTGCTGGGGCTAATTGAACAAGTCTTTGAGCTTTTCACTTCAAATTCGTTATAGATTGGAAAAAATACGCTAACTTTGTACGTGCATATACTATGCGCAACCTAAATAAGAATGTTAGTAACTAAAGCAACGTCAACTAAAACAATAATATGAGAAAAATCTTTTTCAGCGCCAAGAGCATAGTGCTTACATTATGTCTCTGCGCGACGTCGGCTCTGGCATGGGCCGGAGTGAATCCTAAACCTTTTGTAGTTCCCGAACTGAAGGAATGGCACGGTGCCGAGGGTCAGATGACCGTTTCAGGCAAGTATATTGTAAAGGGTGGTAAGGCTGCCACCGAAGTGGGACAGATGTTTGCCGCCGACTTTGGCAGTTTGATGGGGACTCAGCTCACATTGAAGAATGGCAAGCCTTCGAAGGGCGATATTGTACTTGTGCTCAAGGCTGACAAGGCACTTGGTCAGGAAGGCTACCGCATCAATATCGGCGATGTTACTACAGTCAGCGCTGCTACGGTCAAAGGACTGAAGTGGGGCACACGTACTGTACTGCAGATGGCAGAGCAGAATAAATCCAACGGCGGCTCACTGCCAAAGGGCAATATTGTGGATTCGCCTGAATATGGTTTGCGTGGATTTATGATGGACTGCGGTCGTAAGTTCATCCCGATGGACTATCTGCGTTCGCTTGTCAAGACCATGGCTTATTATAAGATGAACACTCTGCAGATTCATCTCAACGACAATGGATTCCGTCAGTTCTTCGATGGCGACTGGGACAAGACTCAGGCTGCATTCCGATTGGAGTGTGACACTTATCCCGGACTGACAGCACGCGACGGATCGTACACTAAGAAAGAATTCATCGACCTTCAGAAACTTGCCGAGCAGTATGGCGTCGACATCATTCCTGAGATTGACGTGCCTGCCCATACATTGGCTTTCACCCACTACAAACCAGAAATAGGTTCGAAGGAGTATGGCATGGACCATCTCGACCTGTTCAATCCCGAGACATATAAGTTTGTCGACGGACTCTTCAAGGAGTATCTTGATGGCAAGAACCCCGTATTCCGTGGCAAGGTGGTGCACATCGGTACCGACGAATACTCGAATGCGAAGAAGGACGTGGTTGAGAAATTCCGCTACTTCACCGACCGCTATATTAAATATGTAGAGTCGTTCGGCAAGCAAGCTGCCGTTTGGGGAGCGCTTACACATGCCAATGGCGACACTAAGGTGAAGTCGGACAATGTGATAATGAGCTGCTGGTACAACGGCTATGCCGACCCGAAGGAGATGAAGCGACAGGGCTATAAGCTCATCAGCATCCCCGACGGACTTACATACATAGTTCCGGCTGCTGGTTATTACTACGACTATCTCAACTGCGAATATCTCTACGACAAATGGACACCGGCACAGATAGGCAACGAGAAGTTTGACGAGCACGACCCGGCTATTCTTGGTGGTATGTTTGCTGTATGGAACGACCATGCCGGCAATGGCATCAGCGTGAAGGATATCCACGACCGTTTGTATCCTGCATTGCAGACTCTCTCCGTTAAGTTCTGGCGTGGAGCCGAGACCTCAATGCCTTATGCCGAGTTCAACACTCTTCGTCATAAGCTCAGCGAGGCACCTGGTGTCAACGTGGCTGCACGATGGACTAAGGGCAAGACACTCAGCATTGCACAGCTGCAGCCAGGTCAGACCACTGGCGAGACCGAGGTAGGCTATGACTATCGTGTCGACTTCAACATTGAGGGTGCTGCCGAAGATAAGGGTGCAGTGTTGTTTGAGTCGGACAACGCCACATTCTATCTTGCCGACCCCGAAGATGGCAAGTTGGGATTTGCACGCGAGGGCTATCTCAACAAGTTCAACTATAAGATTCCGGAAGGCAAGAAGGTGAGCATCTCAATCACTGGCGACAACACCAAGACATGCCTTTACGTAGACGGCAAGCTGAAGGAAGAACTCGGTCCGCTCACCATCTACGCTATGAAGGCTTCCGATCGTACTACATTCCAGAACGGCGACAAGAATGCTTGGCAACCGGTAATGTACAATCCGCAGACCCGCATGTACTATCAGCGCACACTCGTCTTCCCGCTTGCCAAGGCAGGCTCGTTCAAGAGCAAGATTACCGATGTGCGCGTGTCGCAGAAGTAATAGTCTGAAATACTTATTGTGAAGTGATGATTTCGTCCATCCTGATGTCGTGTTCTTCGGCCGGGATGGACGTTATCATTTGAAACGGGAAGCATACACCTATTTTATATGTATCGGGTATGAGTCGCAGGAAGCGGTCGTAATAGCCCTTGCCACGTCCCATACGGTTGCCGTCATGGTCGAAAGCCACGCCAGGCACTACGGCCAGGTCGATATTGGAATAGTTGGTGTACACTTCTCCCGTAGGTTCCATGATGCCGTAGGCACCCACCTGCATGTCTTTCGGACCATTGTAGCGGTGCAACTCCATAGTGCCTTCGCCCGTGACACGTGGCAGCAGGATGGTCTTGCCGCTCGTCAGTAGCGAGTCGACGATGGTGTGGGTGTCCACCTCGTCGGGCAGTGAATGGTAGAGCATAATGGTTTTGGCAGACTTTACACGAGGGTGTGTGAGTAGACGCGTAATAACAGCAAACGACAATTCATGCAGCTGCTGGCTGGTGAATTGTCGTTTGTTGTTTTTAATCTCTTTTCTGAGTTGTAGTTTGGTTATCATTTCTTGTTCTTCTTGATGGGCTTTTTGGGGAACGCAGCCTTGTTCTTAAACACCTGAAGAGCCGTTGTTACGGTCGGGTCGTCAAGGTTGAGGTATTGCGTCAGTGCCTGTTCGTCGAGCATGTTGTATATCACGCGCGAGTTGAGGTAGCGGTTGAGCAGGTTGTACGACTTGCGTATCATCAAGTTGCGGCGCTTCAGTCCGTTCTTGTCGGCGTACGTAGCAAACTTGTCCACGAGGTTCTGTGTTTCAAGATACTTCACCATGTCCATCATTTCGTGGAAGTTGTTCAGCTTCAGACGGTTGTTGTCGGTGTAAGTATATGCAAACTGCAGTATGAGTCCGGTCATAGCAGCAGCCTTATAGTATGATGTCATGCCCAGCGTATCCTCCGGAATGAAGATGTCGGGAGTGATGCCGCCACCGCCATACACCGTGCGTCCGATGCTTGTATGATAAGCCGGTCCGTGGTGCTTTATACTGTCTTGCGAGAAGAATTCGCCGTGCTGGTAGCGTGCCAGTATGTCTTCTTCGTAGTCCTTGTTGTCGCCAGCTACGAAAGGCTTCTGTATGCAGCGACCAGACGGAGTGTAGTAGCGTGCGATGGTGAGTCGTATCATAGAGCCATCGGGGAAACCGAGCTGCTGCTGCACGAGTCCCTTGCCAAACGAGCGGCGTCCGATGATTGTTGCGCGGTCGTTGTCCTGCATGGCTCCTGCGAAAATTTCGGATGCCGATGCCGACCCCTCATTGATAAGAACTACGAGTGGTATCTTCTGGTACGAGCCGTGGCCGTCAGAGCGGAAGTCCTGGCGTGGCGACTTGCGTCCCTGCATGTACACTATCAGTTTGTTCTTAGGCAGAAACTCGTTTGCCATCTGCACTGCCGAGTTCATATATCCGCCCGTGTTGTCGCGCAGGTCGATGATTAGGTTGTTGAATCCCTTCTGCGACAGCTGAGCCAGAGCGATGAGCATTTCGGGATAAGTGGTCTCGCCGAAACTCTTCACCTTGATATATCCGGTATGCTCGTCAATCATATATGTAGCCGAGATGCTCTTCTGCGGAATGTCGCCACGTGTCACGGTGAAGTACTTCACACCCTTTTGTGCATAGCGCACCACGCCGATTTTCACTTTGGTGTCCTTCTGACCCTTCAGTCGGCGCATGGCTTCCTCCTGCGTCACAATCTTGCCCACAAACGGTTTGCCGTCGACGCTTACAATCTTGTCGCCAGCCAGAATGCCTGCTTTTTGGGCCGGACCGTTCTGTACCACGTTCTGTACACGTATGGTGTCCTTGCGTATAGTGAACTCAATGCCCACTCCCGAGAACGAACCTTTCAGGTCGTCAGCCACAGTCTGTGCATCCTTAGCGCTGATGTATACAGAGTGCGGGTCGAGGTCAGACAGAATCTGCGGAATTGCTTGATCGACAAGCGAGTCGATGTTCACCTTGTCCACATACTGGTCTTCGATGAGATGTAGCAGGTTTGTCAGTCGGTTTGAACCCGAATTGATGATGTTCAGTCGGTTGCCCGAGAAGTGGTTGGCATAGAATGTGCCAATCAGAATGCCAATGACAACGCACATTGCCATTATCAGCGGCATGAACCGGTTAGACGTTTTCATGTTCATAATCGTCCGGATTTAGATATTTAACTTCTATATTGGCTCTTTTCAGCAGGTCGATGCCGTCGGTCAGACGGTATTGCTCGCCGTATATGACGCGTTTGATGCCCGCCTGTATTATCAGTTTGGCGCATTCTATGCATGGCGAGGCAGTGACGTAGAGCGTAGCTCCGTCGCTGTTGTTCGAGCTGCGTGCCAGTTTTGTGATAGCGTTGGCTTCGGCGTGCAGAACGTAAGGCTTGGTTACGTTCATTTCGTCCTCGCATACGTTTTCAAATCCGCTTGGCGTGCCGTTGTAGCCGTCGCTTATTATCATTTTCTCTTTCACAACGAGCGCTCCCACCTTGCGTCGTTGGCAGTAGCTGTTTTCTGCCCATATACGAGCCATACGGAGGTAGCGCAGGTCAAGACAGAGTTGCTTAGAAGCTCCTCCTCCTTGCCCCTCCCCCGTAGGGAGGGGAGTGGTATGCTTTATTGGCATAGTATATTTTTGTTTTTAATGTTTCTTTTATATATAATGTGAACCTTACTTGTTCGTCTGTTTCTTTATACCGTTGCGTTCAAGTAGGGCATTGATAGAAGGTTCCTGTCCGCGGAAGCGCTTGTACAGTTCCATCGGATGTTCGGTACCACCCTTCGAGAGTATGTTGTCACGGAAACTCTGAGCGGTCTTTTGGTCGAATATGCCATTGTGCTTGAACACGCTGAATGCGTCGGCATCGAGCACTTCAGCCCATTTGTAGCTGTAGTATCCGGCAGCATATCCGCCCGCCATGATGTGCGAGAACTGTGTGGTCATGCATGTGTCGGGCAGTTGCTTCATCACCTGAGCCTTGGCCCAAGCCTGCTTCTCAAACGGTATGATGTCGTCCTTGAACTCGTCTTTCTTTGTATAGTAAGCCATGTCGAGCAGTCCGAAGCTTACCTGTCGCATACATGCGTATGCAGCCATGAAGTTGCGGCTCTTCACGATGCGCTCTATCAGTTCGTCGGGCATAGGTTCGCCCGTCTCATAGTGGAATGCGAAGGTGCGTAGGAACTCCTTTTCGACAGCATAGTTCTCCATAAACTGCGACGGCAGTTCTACGAAGTCCCACCATACATTAGTGCCGCTGAGGCTCTCGAATCGTGTGTTGGCGAACATGCCGTGAAGCGAGTGGCCGAACTCATGCAGGAAAGTCTCCACCTCGCCAAGTGTCAGCAGAGCTGGTTTTTCGTCGGTGGGTTTGGTCAGGTTCATCACCACGCTAACGTGCGGACGTACGTTCACGCCCTTGCGGTCGATCCATTGTCCCTGGAATTCGGTCATCCATGCACCGCCCTGCTTGCCCTTGCGTGGATGGAAGTCGGCATAGAACACAGCCAGATACGAGCCGTCCTTGTCGAATACTTCGTAAGCCTTCACGTCGGGATGGTATACCTGAATGTCCTTGTTCTCCTTGAATGTGATGCCGTAGAGGCGTGTGGCGAGTCCGAACACTCCCTCAATCACCTTCGACAGTTCGAAGTAGGGGCGCAGCATCTCGGCATCGAGGTTGAACTCGCGCATCTGCAACTTGTGTGAGTAGTAGCCGAAGTCCCACGGCATGAGTTCGAATCCTTCGCCTTCAGCGTCCTTCGCCTCACGCTCTATTGCCTTCACCTCCTCAATTGCGGTAGGCTTGTAGGCATCAATCAGGTCGTCGAGCAGTTTGTAGACATTGCCCACGTTCGATGCCATGCGATGAACGAGCACATAGTCGGCAAAGGTTTCGTAGCCCAGAAGCTGTGCTATCTCGCGGCGCAGATTGACGAGTCGCTTGCATATTTCGAGGTTGTTCTCACTGTTGTCGTGTGTTCCCTCTGTGTTGCGTGCCATATACAGCTGCTTGCGCAGTTCGCGCTGGGTGCTGTAGGTCATGAATGGCGAGAAGCTGGGATAGTCGAGGGTGAAGAGCCATCCCTTTTTGTCGGCTTCCTTGGCAGCGAGTGCTGCAGCCTCGCGAGCTGTTTCGGGCAGACCGTCGAGCTGTGCCTCGTCGGTTATGTTTAGTGTGAATGCTTTGTTCTCTTTCAACAGGTTTTGCGAGAACTGCAGCGACAGCATGCCTGCCTCCTCGGTGAGTTTGCGCAGACGCTCTTTGCCCTCGTCGTCGAGCAGTGCACCGCTACGTACGAATCCGTCGTAGCAGTTGTCGAGAAGCATCTGCTCCTCGGCGGTCAGCTCACGATGGTGCTCGTATACGTGCTTGATGCGCTCAAACAGTCGTCGGTTGAGCTTCACGTCGTTGGCGTGCTTTGTGAGAATAGGGCTGAGTTTTTGCGCCAGTTGGTCCAACTCGTCGCATGTCTCGGCGCTGAGCATGCACGAGAAAACTGTCGACACGCGTGAAAGCAGGTCGTAATATCCCTCGCCGTTCTCATTGTCAACGCGCACTATGGTGTTTTCGAATGTAGGAGGTTCGGGGTCGTTCACGAGTTTTTCAATAGCCTCGTCGTCGCGTCGAATACCCTCCATGAAGGCTTCTTCGTAGTCAGAAGTCTTGATGCGGTTGAATGGAACTGTATCGTGCGGGGTGTTGTAAGGTTCAAAGAATGGATTCTTTCTCTCCGGAGTATTTGTGTTATTTTCCAACATACTAAATCCTAAAAATCTGTGTGATATATCAGTATGCAAATTTACGGAAAATATTACATATGCAAATATTGTTGAATGGGTTTTTAACTTATATTATGTATGTGTCAGTACAGGCGTTATTCTGATGCTTTGATATGTCTTATTTCAATGCTTCTATATGCGGTATTTCGATTATCCCGCGACTGAATGTTAGCAGTTTTTCGTCTTGTATGGCATTGAGTGCTTCCGACACGGCACGTCTGCCCATACCTGTCTCTTGCGCCAGTCGTGTCATCTTGATACGCATGGTTTTAGGTCCGGTGGGCGATGAGCAGTGCTGTTTGATGAAGTACACTATTCTGCCGCGTGTGTCGGCTGGTATAGGGTGCCATAGTTTGCGTTCGGTCTTCTGCGACAGTGCCGAGATAAAGTTGATGAGATTCATGCGGAAGATGATGAATTCGTCGGATATGCGCATCAGGTCGTTCTTGTCAATCTCCACGGTGTCGCACGTTTTGGTGGCTATGAATGTGCGTGTGTAGTGTGTGTGCAGTCCGAACACGCATTCGGGCTGAAGCATATAAGGAGCAGCCACGCACTCCTCAAACGAGTATCCGCGGTCGTCGGCGTGAGTTACCGACTTGGCTTGTCCGCAGGTGATAAGCGCAAGGCGGTTGCACTGTTCGCCTTCGTTCTTGATAGTGTCGCCAGCGGCAATCTTGCGGAAGGTGAACTTCGTCTGTCCGATGATTTGCAGCAGATTGTCGCTGGTGAGACCTTGAAAGAGGGGTGAGCCTTGCAGACTGTCGTATAGCTTCATAGCCAGTATGTTAAGCTTTTGATACTCAAGTAAGTTTTTATTTCAGAATCTTGCCCTTCATTGATGGCGAGTACCATACCTGCAGCTGTCCCTTGTTGTCGCTGTATATCAGGTATGCCATGAGTTCGGGATGCTTGTCGAGCACTTTCTTAGCCTTGTCGAGTCCCATCACCATGAATGCTGTAGCGTAGGCGTCGGCTTCGGCGCATCGCTTGGCAAGCACTGTAGCCGACAGAATGTTGTGCTGTACGGGATAGCCCGTAGCAGGGTCGATGGTGTGGGCATACTTCTTGCCGCCACGATAGTAGAAGTTGCGGTAGTTGCCGCTTGTAGCCATTGCCATGTCCTTGACGTTCAGCACCGTCTGCAGCTCTTTGTCTACAGCCGTCGAGTCGTCGGTAGGTTTGGTCACGCCGATTTTCCACGGCAGTCGTTTCTCGCTGATGCCGTGTGTCACCACCTCGCCGCCAATCTCAATCATATAGTTCTCGATACCACGGCGCTCCAGCATATATGCCACCACGTCGCAACCGTAGCCTTTGGCGATAGCGCTGAAGTCGAGCATGGTCTTCGGGTTCTGCTTGAATATGTGGTTGTCGCGCAGCATAACAGTCTTGTATCCCACAGCGGCGCGCAGCGAGTCGATGGCGTGTCGGGTAGGAGGGTTGCCCGTCTTGAATCCGAATCCCCATGCATTGACAAGCGGTGCTACGGTTATGTCGAAGGCTCCATCGGTATTGGCAGATACCTCCTCAGCCAGCTTGAACACACGGTTGAACATATTGTTTGTTTCGGCATTCTCGCCGCGGTTGATGCGGGCTATGATAGAGTTCTTGTTGAACATAGACAGCGCATTGTCCACCTTCTTCAGCTCTGCCAGAATGTCGTCGTTGAGCGATGTGTCGTTCTGGTAGGTTATGTGGTAGTAAGTGCCGAATATCTGTCCTTCGTCGTGCTGATAGGGTGTGTTGCGCTGCTGCAGAACGATGTTTATTGTTGCAATGATCAGAAACAGCAGAAACACAATCCGCCATCCTATTTTCTTCTTGCTCATAAGCTGTGCTTTTTAGTGCTTAAAATTCAAATGTTACGTTGAACGTGCCCGCCAGTTTTGAGGCGGCTTGCTTGCCGAATCCCGGCACATACCATGTGTTGCCCATAGTGCCGTTGTCGTGGGCTATGCGCTTGCGCCATCGTGCCGACCATCCCAGTCTTAGCGGTCCCCATATCTTGGCGTCTACACCGAACACCGCTTCCAGCCAGTGGCAGTTGGCCTTGATGTCCTTGCCTCCGTATTCCACTTCGTCGCCCCATACTGGGTCTTTTATCACGTCCGAGCTTACGTCAAACTTATAGTCGGTCATGGCGTAGCGTGCGCCTACATATATGCGGTAGTCGTCGTGCTTGTTGCGTGCTATGTTGAAGTCCATACCCACACGTGCATACGGGGCTGAAGTCTTGTATTTCAGTCCGGTGGTAATTTCGTCGGCATCGGCAGTGCCGTAGCCTATTTCCACTACGGGGAAGTACTTGTCCTTCAGATTGACACGCAGCTGTGCTTCATAATGTCCGTGACTGCCCAGTGCCATTTCTGCCAGTCCGATCATGTCTGCCGACACGGCAACGCCTCGCAGAAATGGTATTGAGTCGGCCTTGACGGTCGTGTTGGCCTTACCTTTCGCTGCTTGCTTCTTCTTGGCAGTTGCCGTAGTGGCGAGCAAGAGCAGCATACTAATTATTGCTGTTCTTGATATAAATGAGTAGATGCGCCTTTGGGTCATTGTATGTAACCTTATTGTTGTTTATCTTGATGTCTTCGATGGCATGCTGTGTGAATCTTACGCCTTCGATGGTGTGGAACACTGCCGGGGCGCAGTCTATCGATTCGAAGTGCTGCTCGTTCTGCTTCGTCACCCTTATCGTGTCCACCGTTTTCTTGCGTGTGTCCTTCTGTACGAGAGTCAGGTAGTACACGTCTTCGGTGCGTGCATAGCTCATAGGCACCGACAGGCTGTCCAGTCCCGTCTGTCGGTTGATGAGCACCGTGTCCTCTTCGGGGTTGTCTGCCGAGCGCTGTATGGCTATGGTCAGCGTGTCCTCAAGCACCGCCTCGTTGCCCGTCAGCTTCATCGACATATATGTGCGGTTGTTCAGCGGACAGTCGATCGACGAGCATGCCGCCGACATTGCCACAGCCATGGCGGCGATTGTTTTTGTTATCTTGTTTCGCATTGTCTTTTTTTGTTTCTATCGCCATAGGTTGGCGGTTATTCCTCGCATTTCAGCGTCTTCTCTATCTGATAGTCGTTGCGGTTTTGCGACGAGCGGCTCACGAGGTCGCCGATGAATCCCGCCAGAAACATCTGTGTGCCTATCATCATCATCGTAAGGGCTATGAAGAAGTAGGGCGAGTCGGTGATGAGTCGCTGTGGAATGCCGTTGGAGAGACACCACAGTTTGTCTGCGCCCAGGGCTACCACTGCCAGAAATCCGATGAAGAACATCAGCGTGCCCAAGAATCCGAACACGTGCATAGGCTTGCGTCCGAAACTTGAGAGAAACCACAGTGTGATGAGGTCGAGATAGCCGTTGAAGAAACGGTTCCATCCCATAAACTTCGACTTGCCGAACTTGCGTGCCTGATGGTGTACGGGTTTCTCGCCAATCTTGTCGAATCCGGCATTCTTGGCAAGATAGGGTATGTAGCGGTGCATCTCGCCGTACACCTCAATGTTCTTCACCACCTCTTTTCGGTAAGCCTTCAGTCCGCAGTTGAAGTCGTGCAGATTGTGTATGCCGCTCACCTTGCGTGCTGTGGCGTTGAATAGCTTTGTCGGAATGGTCTTCGACAGTGGGTCGCCCTGCTTACGGTTTTGCTTATATCCCGACACGAGGTCGTAGCCGTCGTCCATAATCATATGGTACAGTCCCGGAATCTCGTCGGGCGAGTCCTGCAGGTCAGCGTCCATGGTTATCACCACGTCGCCCTGGGCTGCCTTGAATCCGCAGTACAGAGCCGGGCTCTTGCCGTAGTTGCGGCGGAACTTGATGCCCTTCACCTCCTCGTGGTCGCGGCTCAGTTGCTCGATTACGTCCCATGAGTGGTCGGTCGAACCGTCGTTGACGAATATCACCTCGTAGGTGAAATTGTTGCTGTTCATCACGCGTTCGATCCATGCGTACAGTTCGGGGAGCGATTCGTCCTCATTGTATAGTGGAATTACGACTGTTATATCCATAGTCTGTTGTTTGTTTGTTCGATTTTATTATGTATAGTTTCTATTATTTTCTGCGGCACACAATAGCTATAGGCAGACTTGCCAGTGCTCCGAGGAAGAAGTTCTGTAGCATGAACACGAACGACCATTGTATTGGAGTGAGCTGTGCCAGCATGTCGATGTTCTGCTTCAGTTCGGCGCGGCTGATTCCGTTCTGCTCGTACACCGGTGCCATTGTCTTCATCGTGTCGGTCAGTACGCCGGCAAAGCCGCCATTGTCCATAAATCTGAAGTACAGGAACTGCACCAGTGCAAACGCCAGCGATGCGTAAATGAAGTTGTACAGACTGTATGCATAGGCACGCCTCATTGATATGTGTCCGCTCAAAACGTTGTTGCGGAATAGGCAAGTGCGCCATCCTATAAAGAAAGGTGTAGCCATTGCAAGGAGGTTGCCCACGACTCCTGCCCCTATCATTGTGACGCATACGAAACTTACTGTCCATAGGGCTGTGAGCATAAGTGCATCTACTCGGGCGAAAGCCTTGAGCTGCATGAATTCTTCTATCTTTATCATTAAATAATGTATGGGTTTTATAAAACTGCTGCAAACTTACTACTTTTTTTCCAAATACCTGTCATATAAGCATTTTTTGACATAATGAAGTTCAAAAGAAATGTTAAATACATAAACTTTGTTGCTCGATAATTTGCATTGTCAAAAAAAAACTTTACCTTTGCACTCGCTTTTGAAAAGACGGGTAAGTCTTACACGGCCAGCTCCCTTCGAATCCTCCAGGACGGGAACGTAGCAAAGGTAGTTGGTTGTAGCGGTGCGATGTAAGTAGCTTGCCCACCCGCCTCTTTAGCTCAGTTGGCCAGAGCACGTG